>Ga0256829_1001456_pt1 | contig 19357 bp, 22 predicted proteins | sample 131447metaG_FD_185979 | JGI IMG/M metagenome (GOLD analysis project Ga0256829, IMG submission 185979) | Hydrothermal vent microbial communities from Lau Basin, Pacific Ocean - 131-447 | ecosystem: Environmental > Aquatic > Marine > Hydrothermal vents | place: Pacific Ocean: Lau Basin | collected...
AAAAAGAGTGTGCATTTAATGCTGAATTTTTAAACAACCATGCAATTAAAGAAGAATCAATAGCTACCAAGAGAATAAAAATTGCTTTTAAAAAACCGATATACTCTTTTGCTCTATCTAATTTAGCAATAAGATATTTTACTCGAAATAATTCATAATGGTATAACCACCATCTTTAAGGTACTGATCTTTTGTCATAAGTTTAAGGTCAGATGCCATCATGTCATCTACCAGCTCTTTGAGTTTATACTCACGTTTCCATCCAAGTTTGGTTTCTGCTTTTGTAGGATCACCTAAAAGAAGATCAACCTCTGTTGGTCTGAAGTATTTAGGGTCTACTGCTACTACTTCATCACCTACTTTAAGTTTATTGTCCTCAATGCCAAGCTCTTGTAGTCTTGCTGTGTCTATAGAATCAACAATACCTTTTTCATCTATACCTTCACCTACAAACTTCAAAGTGATACCTGCAAATTTAAATGCCATATTTACAAAGTCTCTTACTGCAGTAGTTTGACCTGTAGCTATTACCCAGTCTTCTGGTGCATCTGCTTGGAGAATGAGCCACATCATCTTTACATAATCTTTTGCATGACCCCAATCACGTTTGGCATCAAGGTTACCAAGGTAGAGTTTTTCTTGAAGTCCGAGTGCTATTTTAGAAGCTGCACGAGTGATTTTTCTTGTAACAAATGTCTCACCACGTACTGGTGACTCATGATTAAAGAGGATGCCGTTACATGCGAACATTCCATACGCTTCACGGTAGTTTACTGTTATCCAGTAAGCATACATCTTAGCAACTGCATAAGGAGAACGAGGGTAAAAAGGTGTTGTCTCTTTTTGTGGAGTCTCTTGTACTTTACCAAAGAGTTCTGAAGTAGATGCCTGGTAGATTCTTGTCTTGTTTGCCAGACCTAAGAGTTTTACAGCTTCAAGGATTCTCAGTGTACCTGTACCGTCTGCGTTTGCAACATACTCAGGTGTTTCAAATGATACTGCTACATGACTCATAGCGGCAAGATTGTAGATCTCATCTGGTTGTACTTCTTGGATGATACGGGTAAGATTCATAGAGTCTGTCATTTCACCATAATGAAGAATGAAGTCTCTGTGCTCAATATGTGGATCTTGGTAGAGGTGGTCAATACGGTCTGTATTAAAAAGAGATACTCTTCTTTTTATACCATGTACTTCATAACCTTTTTTTAGTAAGAACTCTGCTAAGTATGATCCATCTTGTCCTGTTATTCCTGTGATTAGTGCTACTTGTTTTTGTGACATACAACTACCTTTGTTTTAAATGATTAAATTTTTAACATTATATATAAAAAAACATTTAAAAATGATAAAGTATGCTAAAATATCAAAAAAAGAGGATAGACCATTTATAAGTTGTCAACAGATATAGAACTCATCATAGAAGCATGTAAAAATGAACAAAATCCAAAGAGAGTAAAAGAGCTTATGAGGCTTGTGAAAGAGTGGGATGCTTTCATAGACTTGGCTTATGCGCATGGAGTTTTTCCTCTTGTGTATAAAACTCTCAAAAACTATGCAGAACTCATTCCTCAAGATATCTTACACTCAATGAAAATGTCAAATATGCAAATAGTCAAAGAAAATATGCTAATGAGTGCAGAGCTCATAAAGGTCATGAAACTCTTAGAGCAAAACGGCATTAAAGCCATAGCATTTAAAGGTCCTACACTTGCACAACTGGCGTATGGAGATATTGCACTTCGGCAGTATAGTGATTTGGATATTTTGATTCAATACAAAGATATAGAAAAAACAACGAAAATTTTAAAAAACAATTTTTATACTCCAATTCATATTTTAGAAAATTATCAACAAGAAAAATTGGAGCATGTTGTTCATGACATGGCATTCCAAAATATAAAAAACAATGTTTTGCTGGAATGTCACTGGGTACTTTCTAGTGGAGAGTTTCATATAGATATGACTAAATGGAATGACCTGCATCAGCCGACATTTCAAACTATACAAAAAACAAAAATTTCTACATTAGCAAATGAAAAACTCATGGTCTATCTCTGTGTACATGGATATAAACATATGTGGGAAAGAATTGAATGGTTGGTAGATATAATAAAACTAGATTTAAATAGCAATATTAATTGGCACGAAACACTATCTTTGGCAAATGATATTCAGGCAAAAAGAATTTTATTGTCATCACTATATTTATGCGATAAGCTTCTAAATATGCAACTTTCCCAAGATATCAAACAAGAAATTGACAAAGATAAAAAACTAAAAAATATTTCTCATCTTATGCTAAAGAAAATTACTAAGTCATATAACACCACAACTATATCTACCCATTCTAAGCATATTTCTATAATCCAGTTTTATATGCTACAAACTACAAGAAATCGTCTTTTATATATTTTGACACTTTTTCAACCAACAGAACAGGATTATAAAATCATAAAACTCCCAAAATACTTAAGTTTTTTGTATTATTTTATCCGACCTATAAACATCCTTATTAAATAGTTCAAACAGAGAATATTTCACACTATTGTAAACAATTTTAATAAGTTCACTACAAACAAACTTTATAGATTTAAAATTAGTAAAATATAAATTTTTATTCCACCATTGAGCATTACTGCCTACTATGGTATAGTTGTCATGTAAATTTCTAGTAAATTCTTTAATCATAAGATCCACACGTCTTGTATGCGGAGGATCTGTGACAATCAAAACTGATGAATAATTATTTTTTAACATGAGAGCATCTAGGTACATGATTTCTGCCATAGTATTTTTTAAATTTTCGACAAAAATAACATTATGATTCAATATAAATTGAACAATATCTTTTTTCTTCCTTATATTATATAAAATATTCTTTTTTTTACCACTCATATAAAGTTTATTTTTCTTACTAAAATTATTTTTTAATAATTCTACCGATTTAAAAACTCTACTATTCCCTTCTCCACCAAGGCAAAAAATAATATCTGACTTTTTAGGCTGTTGTGTAACATCTAAAAAAACACCAAAAAAGAAAAAACAAAGAAAAAAAATAACAAAAAAGAGTTTTAATTTCATTCTTACTATTTTATATTTATCTTATAAAGCAATACATCTGATAAAAATAGAGGGGTACTCACAAAGTTGCGTTTCCACATACGCTTGGGTTCTTTTAGTAGTCTTCCCAACCACTCAAGATGTAAATCTAACCAAATCTGACTTGGTCGTTCAACTGTCCCAGCATAAAAATCAAATACTGCACCTATGCAACTTGCTACTTTAAAATTCAAAGCTTCTTTGTGCTCGTGTAACCATTTTTCCTGTTTCGGTGCTGTCATCCCAACAAACAAAACATCTGGTTCAAAAGCATTTACTTCAGAAACTATGTACTCATTTTCTTCTTTTGTAAAAGTAGGTTTAAAAGGAGGTGAATAGCTTTTAACTTGAATATTTGGATACTCTTTTTTTATCCGTGCTTCAATCTTGTCTAAAGTATTTTGAGATGCTCCCATATAAAAGACTTTTCCTTTTTTCTCATTTAGCTCATTTAATAAAAAGAGATGTAAATCAGCACCTGCAATTTTTTTTATGGAAGTACCATAAATCTGTTTCGCAGCTAAAACCATACCACTTCCATCAGGAATGAGAAAATCAGAGGCTTGTAAAGCAGTTTCAAATGTTTTATCACTCTTTGCTGTAATATATGAATGTGGATTTATCGTGTTTATAATTTTTTTGGTATCTAAGTCAATCTTTTTTAAATCATCTGTAAAGACTTTATAGTTCATAATTGTCATTTAAATATCTCCACTATATTTTTTTCAAACTGTTCTAAACTAAAGTTATTTAAGTATCGTTGCCTGCAATATTTTGCTGTTTCTTTATTTACAAAGTTACTCAACATGTTTTCAAAAGCATTTGGTAAATCCCCTAAGTCAGAAATAATAATGCCACTTCTCTCATCTATTATATAAGGAATAGAACCTTCATTTGTCGCTAATACAGGAACTCCACACGATACTGATTCTAATAATGTTAAAGGGAAAGCATCATTTTTAGATGGATAAACTAATATATTCGCATTTCTAAATAATTTATCTTTTTCCTTGCCACTCACAAAACCATGATAAGTAATGTTATTCTCAAGATGATGTTGGTTAATAAAGTCAAAGAACTCTTTTTTATTAGCTTCATTTTGCCAACTGCCTGCAAAATGATAGTGTATATTACTCAAAGATGTAGCTTGTGCCATTTCCAAAACTTCCCAGTAACCTTTGTCTTTCATCATATGTGCTAAGTACAAAATATGAATAGTTGAATGTTCATTATATTTAGCTTCTACATACTTTGAAAAGTCTTCATTTTTCATTTGATCTTCAACACCATTTGGTAGATAAAGAATTTTTTTATAGGTAGAAATTTGTTCTATATCTTTTTTCAACAAAGGACTCAATAGAATCACATTTATATTCTTTAAAAAAAAGTTCGTAAGCTTTAAATTTCTTGACGATGATGAAATAAATTTATTTACCCCTTTTGTATGGTAATGATAATAGACATCAACGGTAGTGATTTTCTCATATATTTTCCATAGTGTAGAGACAAGCAGATCTCTATAAAAAGCAACACTACTTACTGAAGCTGTGTAGTAAATTTTGTCTGGACGAAAAACAACTAAAGCAAATAAAACTTTCAAATAAAGCTCGATAACAAAATAAAGCTTTTTAAAGTTCACTTTTCCTATATCACCAATAGTGTCTGAAGATTTTATAGTAATAAATTTACACGCATAAGCCTCTTGCAGTTTTTTACTCTCACTTATAAAGTCACCAACTTTTGCAGCTCCATGAGCTGGTGGAGAACGGTGTAATATACATAATAATTTAGTTTTTGTTTTCATTTACTATTCACCTCCCTGGAAAATAATTTTTTATTCTTTTTATAAGTTTATTTGTATAACTAAACTGATACCTAAAATCTTTAATTATATTTTCATTTATAGCTATATTTTTTACGAATTTAAAATCAGTTTTCTTTGTAGTATCCAAATTAGTCTTATAAATATCGATTCCTGTACAATTTGTTGCATCCTCTCCAAAACCTATATTTTGAATTTTAGATACTTTTGGATATACACAATATTTATCTTGTTTTGACATTGCATATGACCATCTTATAGCCCAAGAATGATTTTTTCCTTGCATACAATGCTTGAGCATACGAGCCATATCTATACCACTACGATTAAATTTTTTGACTGCTTGTTTATTGTTTATAAACTCATCAAAATCGGTAACATTCCAATCAATTCCATCCCATTGATCTTTCCATGTTCCCCATCCCCACGATGAAGGCCTATAAGACAAATACACATCTGCTGTTAAATTTTCTAAGCTTTTTAATTTTCCCGTATATCCAGAGATAGAAAATATTTGTTTATCTTCTTCATAAAAATTTAATGCTTGGTTCATATAAGAGATAAAGTTTCTACTTGTTAATAAATCATCTTCTAGTACTATAACTCTTCCATATTCATTAATTATATCTGACACACCTTCTATGATGTTTTTAGCTAAACCGTAATTTTTTTCTCGTTCAATTACAGTATGAGATTTAAAACCTTTAACAGAATGTAAATATCTTCTCACATTTAACACATTTTCTTTATCTTTTTCATGCTTCCAAGAGTCAGAAAACATTATAAGATCAGTATGCTCTTTATCAATATTTTTTGACAAGTATTGGATAGTTTGAATTAATGAATCAAGTCTATTGTATGTGAAAATAATGATAGGTATAAAATAATTTTTTTTTTCCATAATATTCTTTATCCTTAAATAGTATTATTTATATTTGTTCGTAAATTTGATAGGATAACAATTATCCAAAAGAAAGATGATAGTATAATAGCTGGTTGAGTAATATATCCTTCTAGACATCCACCTAATGAAATTGCAAAAATAATACTTTTATTGATTTTATTTGCTTTTATATAAGTTTTATATATGAAAATAAAATATAAAAATAATGTTAATATTCCTCCACCTGCAAATATTTCTATATAAGATGAATGAAAATTTAAATAATCTATTCTTTGAAAATAGTAACTTAAATGACGATATTTAATTAAAATATGATGATTGAAATTAAATAATCCACTTCCATTCCATATATCATTTATTTTTTCTTTCAATACAAGTAACCAAATAAAAACTCGTCCTGAACTATACTTTTCTAAATCGGAAATATTAAAATTATAAAAAGCTATATATACTAAAATAAAAAACATGAACATAATATAAAATTCTAGATATTTAATCTTTTTTTGAAAATAATATATTATAGTAAAAATGATTTCTATCATGATTGCAGTTCTGGCATCACTATAAATCGTTAATATAAATAAAAATATAAGAATTACTTTATTTATTAAATTATTTTGCTTTTCAGTTGATATTAGAATAAACGTAGATATATATATGGTTACTAACATTAATCCAAATGCCATCCTGTCACCTGTAAATGCAGAAAATCCTGATCGTCCTCCAGTAGGATCAGCATCATATAAACTTTGATGTAAAATAATAGCCAAAACTGTCCATATAATGATATTTATTAAAATTGTTTTTTGAAATATTGTAGCAATATCTAGTAATACTAATTCTTTTGCATTTTTATTAGGAAAGTGTCTTAAATAATAAAGCGATATATTATTTACTATATAATATATAAAAATAATGTACATAATATACATTAGTGTTTTAAATATACTATCATAAAATGAAATATTTTTATGATAAAAAAATAAAATAGCAAAAATTACTAATAAAGTTAAAAAAGTAATTAGGTAAATTACATTATTTAATTTTAAAACTTTATCTTTTATGGAGAAATAAGAAAATATTATTATTCCAATTAAAACAATTATTATTTTTCCATATTGACTAAAAATTTTTATAAAATATAACCATTCAATTGTATTTGTTATACTTAATGTAATAAATAGATATAAAAATAATTTTGAGATATTATAACTATTCATTTGTTGTCCTATTAAAAACTATAAAACTACTGACTAATAAAAAGAATTCTGTTATAATGTAAGAGATTACTACAGCTTCAATTTGAAAATTTAATATTAATAATAAAGTACTTAATATTAAATTTATAATTCCTGCGAAAATCATAATTTTCATACGCTCTTTATAAAGCTTCATTGTGTTTAAATATAAAAAGTTTATTAGCATATTTACAGAAGCTAATAATGGTATTATCGACATATACTCAAAATAACTAATATTGTGTAATAGTTGTATATTAGAATATATAAATGTAATAATAAAATTAGAAAAATAATAACAATTTAATGATAAAAATAAACCACTAAGTAGTATTGGAAAAAACAATTTTTTTATACTATTCTTTTTTTCTTTTTTTCTTGCTATATATGGAAATAGAGCTTGATATAATGGCATATATAAGCTTTTAAGAGCAGTTATTATTTTTTCAAAGCTAGAATATATTCCAACTAATGTATTATTAGTAAAAATACCTAATAAAAAGATATTCGTTATTCCATATAAACTGGAAAAAAAATTTGAAATAAATACTTGTGTTGACTCTAGAAAAAACATTTTAATATATTTATAATCTAACTTTATGTGATTTAATTTTTTTATTGCTATATAGAATGCTATAATGCCAATAAAAACAAAACTAAGCGAGTTAATACTTGCAACAAGTAATAAATCATCTGATGAGTTAACAAAAGTGAAAATACCTACTGTAGAAATTCCTTTAATTATGACATTCAAAAAGGCAATCATCTTCATATTCTCAATACCTTGAAAATACCAGAGAGGAAACAACATCTGACCAATAACTATTAAATAAGAAATAAAATATAAATATTTATGATTTTCTAATAAGGAAAAATTTAAAACAATCAAACTATAAACTATACTTATAATTGAAAATAATACAAATTTTATAAAATAAACACTAAAAAAAATTTTTGATACTTGCAAATTATTATGTTTATTAATAGATATTTCACGAGTTGCCGTTATATTAAATCCATAATCAACAATTAGGGTAAAATACATAATAAAAGATTGAGCAAAACTTAGTAATCCAAACTGTTCAATTCCTAACACTCTTACTAAATAAGGTAATACAAGAAAAGGTAAAAACATATTTAAAGCTTGTAATAGACTCAAAGAAAAGAAATTTATTCGTACAGTTCTTAGTTCTTTATCAAATATTTTCATCTAAACTTTCTTTTTTACTATATATGTTGCAAGTTTTGAAAGTGTATTATTTAACTTTTTATTATTCTTATCTCTTTTCAACAGATTAATTTTTATATTATATTCTTTCACTAAACTATCTTTGTATTTTGTAAAAATGATAACATTTGTATCCCAAAAAAAATTTTCAATAAACTGTTGAAAATTTAAATTATTTTTAAAATATTGAGCTTCTTGCTTCTTAAGCATCATTTTAGTAAATATTTTTTGTTTTAGTTTTATAATAAAATTTTCATAATAGTTATTTAGTTTCATTGAACCACATGCCTCTCTGTTTTTTTACTATCTAAGAACTCTAGCTCGCTTTCATCAAGACAAATAAGTTCTTTTGATAAATCAATAATTGTATTAGAATTTAAAACAAATATTATCATTAATCTCTCTATTTTTTACCATTGTATTGGGCTATCCATAGTTTTAAATGTATCTATTATTTTATTTGGAAAGAATTCTTTTATTTTAGTAGATGTAATTTCTGGTATCTTTTCTATCTCTAAAGCTTTATGTTGAAAATTTTTCAATATAAACATAATGTTTTATCAACACTATCTTGTGTTTTTAATTTTTGAAAATTTTTCAATATAAACATAATGTTTTATCAACACTATCTTGTGTTTTTAATTTTATTGTATGCATATTTTGTTTTTCTTCTTAAGTTTTAAAGACTCATCTATATAAATATTATTATGGTATATTCCATAATTCGAATCTAGACTACGTATTTCTTCCCATGTAATGTTAGAATAAGTACTTTTATTTTAGCCATTAACTATCACTATTAAATATATCTCTTGTATATATCTTCTCTTTGACATCTTCAAGAACACTCTCAAATCTGTTTGCTACTATGACATCACTTATCTTTTTAAACTCATCTAAATCTTTTATGACTCTTGAGTTAAAAAATTCATCTTCTTCCATTACCGGTTCATATATGACCACTTCTATGCCTTTGGCTTTTAAGCGTTTCATAATGCCTTGTATGGCAGATGCTCTGAAGTTGTCTGAGCCTGATTTCATGACAAGTCTATATATACCTACTACATTAGGGTTTTTATCGGTGATGCTTTTTGCTATAAAATCTTTTCTTGTACTGTTTGCTTCTACTATGGCACTTATGATGTTACATGGCACATCTTTGTAGTTTGCTCTGAGTTGTTTTGTATCTTTTGGAAGACAGTATCCGCCATATCCAAAGCTTGGGTTGTTGTAATGTGTTCCTATTCTAGGATCTAATCCTACACCTTCTATAATCTGTTTTGCATCAAGATTATGCGTTTGAGCATAAGAGTCCAGTTCATTGAAGTATGCTACGCGCATAGCAAGGTAAGTGTTTGAGAAGAGTTTTACAGCTTCTGCTTCTGTCGAGTCAGTTAGGAGTATGTCTATGTTCTTTTTTATGGCACCTTCAGCTAGAAGATTTGCAAATGTTTTTGCTCTCTCGCTTTTTTCACCTACTATAATTCTACTTGGGTAGAGATTGTCATAGAGTGCTTTTCCTTCTCTAAGGAACTCTGGGGAAAATATAATATTTGAAGTATTGAACTTTTCATTTATGCTTTTTGTGTAACCTACGGGTACAGTTGATTTTATGACCATTGTTGCGTTTGGGTTTATGGCAAGTACATCTTTTATGACCATCTCAACAAGTGAAGTGTTGAAGTAGTTTGTCTCAGGATCATAATCTGTAGGTGTAGCAATGATGACATATTCAGCATCTTTGTAAGCTTCTTGTTTGTCTAAAGTAGCTTTAAAGTTTAGCTCTTTTGTAGCAAGGTACTCGCTTATCTCTTTATCTTCTATTGGAGAGATTTTATTGTTAAGCATCTCCACTTTTTCTGGAACTATGTCTAAAGCTACCACTTCATTATGCTGTGAAAGCAAAACACCATTTGAAATACCAACATATCCTGTTCCTGCAACTGCTATTTTCATTTTATACCTTAGGTTTATATTTAAACTTGTTAATTTTTATATTTGGAATTCTAGCAAATTTTATATTAAATTTCACTTTTTTACACCTTTTTAATTTTAAAAAAGATATAATTTGGTAAAAAAGGTTCTTACAGGTGTTATATTCTTTTACTATTTTATTTCTTTTGCTTCTTATTGTGACATATGTTGGTATTAGACTCTTTATAAAAAATGCTGAGAAGTTTGGTCTTGTAGATGTACCAAACCATAGGAGTGCGCATAAAGAGCCTGTTGCCAGAGGTGCTGGCATAGTTTTTGGTGCATTCTTTCTTATTGCATTAACTATTACTTGTGCTTTTGTATTTCCTGAATTACATATGCACTATGCCTATCTTGCGCTACTCATAGTTTATGGGGCAGGGGTTTATGATGACTTTGCAGATATTAGTTCACGTAAGAAGTTTATGTTTATCATTATAGCTGCGGTTATTGTTTACTACAATGGTTTTAGAGTAGAAACACTTGGTACTTACTTTGGTTATGAGTTTTCATTAGGTTATATGGCTTTACCTTTTACCATATTTGCCATAGTAGGTTTCACAAATGCACTCAACCTTACCGATGGGCTGGATGGTCTTGCGGGTTCTATCTCTGTCATTATATTGGCAAGTTTGGTCTATGTTGGGTATCAGCATTCAGATGCTTTTCTTATATCTACAAGTTTACTACTCATTTCCGTGTTAGTTGCTTTTTTACTGCTTAACTGGTACCCCGCTAAAGTTTTTATGGGAGATAGTGGCTCACTCTTTTTAGGCTTTGTCATTGCGCTGTTGAGTATTTATGCACTGAAGTATATCAATCCTACTTCCGCACTCTTTCTTGCAGCTATTCCACTGCTTGATACTTTGGTGGTTATGCGAAGAAGAAAGCAGCGAAAACAGTCGCTATTTGTAGCAGACAAAAATCACTTGCATCACATTTTATTAAAGTTTAAAAGAGACAAAATATTTACTGTTTCATCATTACTAAAGTTACAGGTGCTGTTTTCGCTCATTTTTATTCAAGTTTATAACAAGTCAGACATAGTAAATCTTGCGTTATTTGCTCTACTTTTTTCCATATTTTTCAATCTTTTTGATCCTCGAATGCAGTATAGAAAAAAACCGAAGAGAAGAGAGAAAAAGAAGTAATAGTATCATTTTATGATACTATTATAAGAATTATTCGGCTCAAAGGTTATAGATGTGTAAAGAAGATATAAGATGGATATGGCAACATAAAGATTATCCCAACTTTTTTTATAATAAAGAAGGATTAGTGGATTTAATTGCACAAATAGATTATGAAAGAGGGCAGCTTGACGCCCTTTCAAAACTTTTTAATCAAGATGATATACGAAATATAGAGATTGAGACACTTACTGATGAAGCTTTAAATACTTCCTTAATAGAAGGTGAAGTATTTAAGCGAGAAAGTGTACGTTCATCTTTGCGCAAAAAACTCGATAAAAATTTTGATGCTTTTAAAGACAAGTACTCAACAGCTGCAACAGATAGCTTGGTAGAAATTTTTCTTGATTCAAATATGAATAAAGAGGATTTGACATTAGAGAGACTTCATGGCTGGCATAATTGTCTTTTTGAAAACAATTACAGTGGACTTCATAAGATTAGAGTTGCTGCGTTTAGAGAAGATGATATGGAAGTGGTATCAGGGGCAATCGGTCATGAAAAAGTACACTATAAAGCTATACCTGTTTCGCAGATTAAAGAAGGTTTAGAGCAGTTTATAATTTATTGTAATAATAGTAAAGAAAATATTTACATAAAATCTGCGATAGCTCATCTCTGGTTTGTAGCTATTCATCCATATGATGATGGTAATGGGAGAATAGCAAGGGCTATAACAGATTATATTTTGTCTAAAAATACACTTCGTTCACAATTTAAACTTTATTCTATCTCTTCAGTTATTAACGTTCAAAGAAAAGAGTATTATGAAATTTTAGATAGTAGTACAAATTTACTATATAATCCAAACTTTGACATTACCCCTTGGTTAGAGTGGCATTTAGTAATTGTAAAAGAAGCAATGAAACAAGCGCTTAAAAATATAGAGTATTTAGTTCAAAAAACAAAATTTTGGGATAAATATAGAGAAAAACCTTTGAATGAACGACAAATAAAAGTTTTAAATAAAATACTTGATGTTGGAAACGAAAATTTTGAAGGTGGTATTAATACAAAAAAATACATATCTCTTACAAAAGTGAGTAAAGCTACAGCTGTAAGAGATATAGTTCAATTAGTGGAATTTGGATGCATTAAACAAATTTTAGGAACTAAGGGTAGAAATATTAGATACGAATTAAATCTTAACTAACTTTTTTTCTTCTAAAGCTTCTACAAATGCAATGAGATCTTTTTCTAGTTGTTCTTTTGGTGCATCGAAGTAGCTTTGCAACTCTTGGAGTATTTTTTCTAAGTTTTTATGTTCTTGGAGTAGTTCATAAAAAATAGTTCCTATTTCGTTAAGTGAAAAGTACTCTTCACTTTCAATGTTGAGTAGGATTGTCTCATCATCTACCTCTTGAAGGAGTACATTTGGTGATATTTCTACATTTGTATTGAGTTTCATTTTTTACCTTTGTGTAGTGTTGTGTGTGATGATGGCATCATAGACCTCTTCAAGCCTTTGCATATCTCTTGGCACTTTTATGGAGTAGAGTTTGACTCTGTTTGCCAGTTGTGTAAGGTAAGCAAACCTCTCTTTTAACTTGACTCCCAAGTCCATCTCTGTAGCATAGCGTAAGCATTCAAACTTTTTAAGACCTTTTAGTTCTGTTATGCTTATGTCATCTGTTGCGTTTACGGGTTCTAGCCAGTAAAGTGTGCCCATCTCTAACTCTTGGCTGTTAAAGTTTTTACATACTTTGCCTAGATCTTCTCTGGCTCTGTAGGGTCTATGGTATGCATGTGAGGGTTGGCAGTAGAATTTTTCATCTTTTTGAAATGTTGCGAGTTTGTCATCACTTACCAGCGCGTGACCTTTTTGCAAAAAGTAGTCTGTAAGTGTTGACTTGCCGGCATAGCTCTCACCTGTAAAAAGTACTGCTTTGTTGTTGATGTTCACTGAACCTGTATGTAAAAAGTAGTAAGTTGCATCAAGTGTTAATGCTAAAGGAAGAACTATATGTATAAGCCAGTAACGCATCAAATCATCACTATAGTGGAGCTCTTTTTTATAGTAAAGTTGCTGTGTGTTTCCATTGCATAAAAAACTCACAACGCCTTCTACACAAAAGAGCCACCTCGCTGGCATAGAAAAAGTCTCTAAAAGCGATGTTGTTCGTAAGTAAATCTCACGATTTTGGTTTGTTTGAAAGTCAACTCTATAAGAAGAGTTTGTAAGTGAAACAGAATTTACTTCATTTATGTTTATAAGAGTACTAGAAGAAGTATTTGAATTTCCGTCAAATACTAATTTATAGCCATATACATACTCTTTATACTTCTTTCTGTTCAAAGTTTGGTATATCTACTTATATTCTTTAATTCTACGGCTTATTTTACTTTTTTCGTTTTTAGGGTCATGTCTACCATCTGCGTTTGCACTCGTTGGCTCTGTGAGCAGACCTAAACTTGCTATGACTGGAGCACTGTATGCTAGCTTCTTGAGGAACTTTCTTCTTTCATTTTTCATCTTATTTACCTTTATGTAATTTATGAACGTATTATAACACAAATATACATATTTTACAATAAAATCATCTTCTTTTAATAATAATCAAGTTAAAATACACAAAATTTATTAGAAGGGGTTTCCCATTAGAGCATTTAATATATTACTAACTATATTTGTAACTACTTTTTTATTTTCTGGATGTAGCATCAAAGACGATCGTCTTTTTCAGCATGCTGGTGCAGATATTAATACTAGCATAGTTACGAAAAAAGAGTATGAAAAAGAGGTCAAGTTTGAGTATAAAATTGCTCCAAACGACAGACTATCTATTACTGTTTATGTGCAATCAGGTACCGGCTCACAGCAAATGAGTTCTATCTTGGCAACGAGTGATATTACAAGGCAAGGCTTACAGGGAGTAGATGCAGCAGCAGGCTTACTTGTAACACAAAAAGGAACTATACGCCTGCCTCTTATAGGCTCTGTAAAGGTAACGGGTCTTACAGAAGATCAGGCTTCAAAAGTTCTTATAAAAGAGTATAAAAAGTATATTCGCAATCCTTATGTTACAGTTGAAATAACTAATCAGAGAGTTATTGTCATAGGTGAAGTAAACAAACCTGGTGTAGTTCCAATTGTTAATGGAACAATGAATGTTATTGAAGCTATTGCAAGATGTGGTTACTTTGATTCAGTTGCTTCGCGTCGAAATATTATGATAATTCGTGGAAATCTTCGTCACCCACAAATAAGGAAGATTAACTTAACTGATGGCAAAAGTCTGTTGACAACAAGTATGTTACTACAACCAAACGATATACTATATGTACAAGCAAGGACTATTAATGGATACAACAAGGCATTTAAAGAGTCTATGCCATTTTTCCAAGCGGTATCAGCAATGTTAACCCCATTTGTTCAAAGAACAATTATTTTAAATCAAGCACCTAAGTAGAGAGAATGATGAATAAAACAGACCCTAGAGAGACACACGATGATGAGATTGATTTAAAAGAAGTATTTAGAGTTATAGTACGCTATAAAGTCTCTATAATTCTTATTACGCTTATACTATTAATTGCAAGTGGGATATTTGCATACTATAAACCAAATATTTATGCATCCAGTGCGACTGTTGAAGTCCTTGATGACAATACAAAAGGTTCAAATGCGCAAGATGCCATGCTAAAAGCGTTTGGTCAAAATAGTGCAAATATGGATAATGTAATTGCAATTTTTCAATCACGTTATATCGTTCAAAAAGCACTTGAAACCTTGAACCTTAGCACAAGATACTATAGTATAAATGCACTTGGGAAAAAAACGGAGCTCTATAAAGATTCACCTTTTGTTGTAACATCACAAGTTCTTGATAATGCTATGTATGGTAAAACATTTATTATAGAACCTAAAGATGATACGCATTTCTTATTAAAAATAAAACAGCCATCTATGTGGAGTATTCAAGGCATTCTTATAAAACTTGGTTTAAAAAAGCTACGTGCTGATCAAAAAATAACTTATGAACAAGTACATAAATACAATGAGCCTATTCAAACACCATGGTTTACATTCACTGTTAGTAACCTTGAAAAGCTAACTGCTCCAAAATACACTTTTAGCTTCACTCCTAAGTATGCTTATTATGACAGCTATATTGGTGGACTCAATGTAGCACTTGTTTCTGAATACAGTTCTATAGTAAAACTTGATTATCAAGATGATGTTTCTTTAAGAGCAAAAGAGATTCTTAATGCTATTGCGCATATGTATATACATGAAAGTATAAAAGAAAAAACAAAATCAGCACAACTTACCCTTGGCTTTATAGATTCTCAACTTGAAAAAATCAACTCAAAATTATCTGTTTCAGAGCAAAATTTGCAAAATTATAAGGTAAAAAACAATGTCGTAAGCATAGCAGGAAAGGTTGCGCTTAGTAGTGAAACAGTCTCAAAGTATGAAGCAGAAGAGCTTAATATTCAAACTGAGATAAATATCTTAACTAACTTACAACACTTTATGAATACACATAAAGATCTCAATGGTTTAACACTTGGTACTGCAAAATTTACAAATCCGAGTCTGTTAAAACTTATTCAAAATCTACAAAGAATGACAGATAAGAAAAATTTACTTCTTGTTGATTATACAGCAATTCATCCTGAAGTCATTAAACTTACAAGAAGTATAGCATCTACTAAAAGTGCTATTAAAAGTGCTGTAGAGAGTTCTTTAAGACAGCTTACTCAAAGAAGTAGAGATATTAAAGCTACCCTGGTAAAATATAGAAAATCTATTCGTGCACTTCCTGGACAAGAAAAGTCACTTGCTGAACTTTCTCGCCCACTTAAAGTAAATGAATCTGTATATGAGTATCTTTTACAGAAAAAAGCGGAAACAGCTATTTTAAAATCTTCTACTATTGCAAATGCTCGTATTGTTGATAAGGCATTAGAAGATGCTACGCCGATAAAGCCAAAAAGAAAATTGATTATTATAGTAGGATTTATTTTAGGTCTTATTATAGGAATAGCGCAAGCATTTTTACGGGAGTTCATGATAACGACAGTACGAACTGTTGAAGATGTAGAAAAACTTACATCGCTTCCTCTTTATGGAGTTATACCTTTTACCAAAGATAAAATGTCAAAAAATATTTATGAAGAAGCATTTAGAAATATAAGAACAAACCTTCAATTTTTACCTGGGCATAAAGAAAATAAAATTATAGCTATAACATCTTCAGTCTCTGGAGAGGGAAAAACTACTATTGCAGCAGGATTGGCAAAAGTATTGGCACAGAGTAATAAAAAAGTCATAGTGTTGGATTTGGATATGCGTAAAGCTTCTATACATAAACAATTTGATCTTAATAATAATATAGGTGTTTCAAATTATTTAACTTCTCAAAATACACTTGAAGAGGTCATTAAACAAACAGATGTGTATGGTCTTAATATAATGACAACTGGACCATTACCGCCAAATCCATCTGAATTGATTTTATCTAAAGAGTTTATATCACTTTTGGAAGAATTGAAAAATCATTACGATTATATTGTGATGGATACACCTCCAGCTGGACTTGTTACAGATGCAACTATACTTATGAACTATTCTGACATTACTTTTGCCATAGTGCGTGCAAATTACTCAAGAAAAGAGTTTGTGAAAAATATTGACAGAATGGCACGAGAACACTCTCATAATAGGGTAGGTGTTATACTTAATGCTGCAATGATTGGTAAAGAGTATGGTTATGGGTATGGAGCAAGCTATGCCTATGGTTATGGTAACTCTCAATACTACAAAGACAGAGGATAAGTTATGCTAGATGAAGAAAAGAAGAAACTGCTTGAAAGTATGATACCTAAGGCAGTTCTCAAGGCTATGACTGAAGAAGCAAAGCATAGCATTATAAAAAGAGAGTTTTCTCAAGATATCATACCTATTTATGACTATCCTTTTAAAATAGGAAGAGAGGCTAGGGTTCAGTTTGTCAATGGAGAAGTGGTACTGCAAGAGAGACATAAACTGAGTGGACAGGAACCAAACAACGATGTTTATCTCTTAGACAATGGAGAATATTTGCAAATTTCTCGTGAGCATTGTAGTATTGTTAAAAATGAAGATGGTTCATATATTTTATATGACAGAGGCAGTGCTTGTGGCAGTATGGTGAATGATATAAAAGTAGGAGGAGAAGATCATTCTGCATCTGCTCCTTTGAAAGATGGAGACATTATTTCATTAGGGATTGAAAACTCTCCTTATAAATTTAAGTTTATTATTCTTGATGTGGATTATTTATAGCATGTCATTTTTAATTTGATTTTTAGTGCCTATTGTCTGGGCAATCTTACTAGATAAAAATGCATTATATGCGTCGACATATTTGTGTGAATGTATATCACTTCCTATAAAGTCGACCATACCGTTATCTATGATTTTTTCCACAGATTTTTTTACATTTTTACCATAAAAGTTTTGTGTAGAAATAGCATTGATTTGAAAATCTAAACCTATCTCCTTAAGACGGGCATAATCTTCAACAGTTCTATAATACTGATACCTTTCTGGATGTGCCAATATTGGCTTGTATCCTGCATCCAAAAGTTTTGCAACACTTTGTTCAAGTGCAAAAGGTTTAAGTGTATATGAAAGCTCAAAAAGTACGTAGTTCTCACCAAAGCTCATCAGATCTTTTTTATTTATGAGTGATATAAAGTGTTCATCATAGTAGTATTCTGCTGCTACTTTCGTTTCTATATTTATGCCATTTTTTACAATAAGTTCTCGAAGTTTTTCATGTCCTTTTTCTATGTTATCTTTTGTATTTGGAAATCTATGAGACATAATATGTGGTGTAATAATAGCCTTTTTAAAACCAAACTGTGAAAGCCTAGTTAAAATTTCTAAGCTTGTTTGCGCCTCTTTAACACCATCATCAATACCAGGTATAAGATGAGAATGCATATCAACACTATAAGGTAGAGATACTTTGTTTGGTTTTGAAGAGAATTTTTGTATGATGTTTTGTAGCATATTAAAACTTGACATTATAAGTAACCTTGCGTTGTTTTATATTTACAAATAATTTTTTACTTACATAGATACCCAATATGGTTCCAGTTATACTTCCGAGTAAATCATATGCTAAATCAGCACTACTTGCATAATTATCAACTTGTTTAGAATCACTATACTCTTTAAGCACTCCAGGAATCATAGCAAGTGAAGTCCCTATAAGAAGATTTTTTGTGTAAGAATTATCTTGATAGTTATACTTCATATACATACCAGTAGCATTACCAAGTAAAAAAGAAATACCTAAGTGCTTCTTTTTATCATTCGCAAAGCTCATATTATCGGAAAATAGTAACTGCGCGAATAATAAAAGAAAAATCACTTTTTTCAAATACTATTCTCTCTAATCAACTACGATAGTATCGTCAATAAATATTTGAACGGTTGTACTTGTACCATCTACAGTCTCTGTTGCACTATACGATGTATGCCCATTTTCATCTGTGCCTTGAACAAATGTATTATCTAAGTGAACAGTATCTGTTTGTTTATCAGCTGAACTGATTTTGAGTATATTGTTGTCATCCGTTATATCTATTACATCACTTGCTGTTACATTTAACTCTGTTTTCCCAGCTATATCTATACTATCTACAGGATGTGTATCACCACTTAAAGTATGAATTTGAGATAAATCGATGCTGCCTCCATCCACATCAACTACAGATAATGTAATATTGTTGGTATTGCTATCGCTTCCTGTTACAGTAACATCAGGCTGAGTGTCACTACCTGTAATAGTAACAGCAACATTCTGAGAGGATATAGCACCATTTTCATCAGCAACAGAGACAGTAAAGTTTTCAACTTTAGTTTCACCCTCTGCTAAGTATTGTACCGCATCGTTATCTACT
>Ga0256829_1001457_pt1 | contig 19356 bp, 20 predicted proteins | sample 131447metaG_FD_185979 | JGI IMG/M metagenome (GOLD analysis project Ga0256829, IMG submission 185979) | Hydrothermal vent microbial communities from Lau Basin, Pacific Ocean - 131-447 | ecosystem: Environmental > Aquatic > Marine > Hydrothermal vents | place: Pacific Ocean: Lau Basin | collected...
CGATACTTCAAACATCATCATCAGAATTGGCAGCCAATTTAAGTAGAACGGAGATAGAAGCATATGTAGATTCTAATTATACTGCAGATATATCAACGTTATTCTCTCAAGAAGATAAAAATCCAAATTTGATATTGACAGAATTAGAAGATGGCACATATGATATACCTAAAAAAACGAGAGATATTTATTTATATCTTCCATACCGAATGTTAAATATATTCCCAACAATCGCTCTCTTTGGTAATTTAGACTTAACCACAGGAAAGGAAAAGCGTAAAATCACTTTTTATCCAACGAATATTGTTCAAAAATCAAAAGGGATTTTAAAGTTCCGTAATGGAATTCTCTTTGATACCACCAAAGGAACTATATCGTTAGGAAAACAAAAGATAGATGTTAAATATTTTATAGTGACTCAAAATACACAAAATGGTAAGATACAGTTACAGTCTCAACTTTATCATGCTGGGGGTGATTTTGTGGTGGTTTATATGAAAAGTTATAATCGTTTTATCGTGATGGATACGGAGACATTTAAATCTATGTATGTTCAAATGTTTATTTTGGGTAAATATGACAAAAACTTGTTTGAATTGGTTGTCTCCTCGCCGTATAGTAAGATTTATAAATTGAAGATCTAATGATATACGGTTTTTTGTTATTACTCTCTTTGTTGGGTACCTATGTTATGCGTTGGTATAGTTTAAAAAAAGATATTTTAGATATACCAAATGATAGAAGTTCTCATACTGTCCCCACCCCTAGAGGGGGTGGTGTAGCGATTATTATTGTATTTTATATAGGACTTCTTTATTTTTATAAGAGTGTAGATACACATCTATTTTATGCACTATTGACTGCGATACCTATTGCTTTGATAAGCATTTTGGATGATATCTATACCCTTTCTTCTAAAGTACGGTTTTTGGTACAAAGTATGGCCGCGATAAGTGCTTTGTATTGTTTAGGTGGAGTTAATCATATAGATTTTATAGTGTTCGAACTTTCTGGAGTTTGGTTAAATATGATTGCATTTATAGCTATCTTATGGCTTACTAATTTATATAATTTTCTTGATGGCATCGATGGATATGCAGGCATGGAAGCAGTGACTGTAGGTATTGGTATTTATGTGTTGTTTGGTAATCCGATGGGACTTGTGATTAGCATGGCTAGTGTAGGATTCTTGTATTTTAATTGGCATAAAGCAAGTATATTTATGGGAGATGTGGGGTCTGCAACATTGGGATTTATCTTTGCAGTGTTTGTTTTTTCAGATACTACTCATGGAAACATTTATATTTGGATGGTACTCTTGTCTCTTTTTTGGTTAGATGCCACGGTTACACTTATGCGTCGCGCAAGAAATAAGGAAAAACTAACGCAGGCACATAAAAAGCATGCCTATCAGCGTTTAGTTCAAAGTGGATATATCCCTAGCCGTATTGTGCTGTATGCAGGAAGTATCAATATAGTATTCATTATTTTCTTGTATTATTGGGATCACCCGTTAATCATTTTAGGGACTAATATGTTAGTATTATCCCTTATACTTAACTTTATAGAGAGAAAGAAGCAATTTACATGATGAGTCCTAGTCCTTTTAAACGAACTATATTTTTTCTTATAGTAGATATAGTGATTTCGTTTGCTACACTTTTTCTAGCGTATAACCTTCGTTTCAATTTTCATATAGAATCTCAATATATGAATAAATTCTTTATCGTGTTTATTTTTTTGCTTACTTTAAAAATTGGAGCAATAGCTTATTTCAATATTTATCGTATTTCATGGAGGTTTGTTTCTCTTATTGAGGCAAAAAAACTCATTTATGCACATGTGATTGCGTATGGATTATTTGTTGTTATTTATTATATCTTACCCAAACTGTTTACTCCTTTCCCTCGTTCGGTATTGATTATAGACTTGTTTTTATCGGTGATGTTTATTGGTGTTTTTAGAATGGCTAAGCGTTTGATTGTAGAATCGGGGGATAATAGACAATCTACACCAACCTTACTTATAGGGATTTCGCCTTTTTCTCAAACGTTATTAAAAGAGAAAAATGACTTTAATATCTCTGCCATCATTGATGATTCAGCAATGGTTATTAATAGTTATGTATCCAATATTAAGGTGGATACTCTAGATAACTTGGAGTCAGTCATCGTGTCTAAAAATATACAATCAGTGATTATCGGGAAAGAGTTTAATCAAGAGATAATGCATCGATTGTATAAGCAGTTAAATGTTTTAGGTTTGTATGATATACGTGTAGTGAGTGTAGATAAAAAAGAGAAAAAACTAAAAAAAGTAACCGTTGAAGACCTCCTCGCCCGCCATCCTAAAGATCTAGACTTATTATCTATAGAAAAATTTATAAAAAATAAATCTATTCTTATCACGGGAGCAGGTGGCAGCATTGGGTCGGAGATTGTGCGGCAGTGTAGTGCTTTTGGTGCGGGGGTTTTGACTTTGGTGGAGAGTAGTGAGTATAACTTGTATCAGATTGGGCAGCAGGTACCAGATGCGAGATTGAAACTTTTAAATGTTACAGACAAAGAAACCTTAGAAAGTCTTTTTGAAGAAGTGAAACCAGATATTGTGATACATGCAGCAGCCTATAAGCATGTGCCTATCTGTGAAGATAACCAAGCAGTAGCCGTCAAAAATAATGTTTTAGGTACTAAAAATGTGATAGATGTGAGCATTAAATATGAGGTAGAAAAACTGGTTATTATCTCTACTGACAAAGCGGTACGCCCAACAAATGTGATGGGCGCTACCAAGAGGGTAACGGAATTATATGCTAGTAATGTGGATGCTAAAAATACAGAGATAGTTGCAGTACGTTTCGGTAACGTTCTAGGCTCAAGTGGTTCTGTCATTCCTAAGTTTAAAGAGCAGATTGAATCAGGTGGACCAGTAACTGTAACACATCCTGATATTACACGGTATTTTATGCTTATACCGGAGGCATGTCAATTGGTGCTACAAACGGCAACTATAGCTAAGGGTGGAGAGTTATTCATCCTTGATATGGGAGAGCCTATCAAGATAGTAGACTTGGCAAAACAGATGATACGACTGTATGGTAAGGAAGAGGAAGTGTCTATCTCTTTTTCTGGTTTGCGCCCAGGTGAAAAACTGTATGAAGAACTGCTTCTCGATGAAAGTGAACAAAAGACAAAATATGAGTCTATCTTTATAGCTAGTCCTACGGTGTATAATATAGATATTTTAAATGCAGATATTGAATCGCTTTTGAAAACAGAAGACAAGGTAAAAGCACTTCAAAAGATAGTCCCCGAGTTTACAAGAGAAACTTAGATATAATATTTTTGTTATAGTTAAATATAACTAAAAATTACATATAGGGGAACAAAATGTTCAAAAAAATTATAGTGAGTGTATTGGTACTTGGTGCTACAACATTATTTGGTATGAGTTTGTCTGCACTTAATGGTGCATCTAAGGCAGAGTTAATGGAGATAAACGGTATTGGTGAAGTGAAGGCTACTGCTATTATCAAAGAGAGACGAAAGGGTAAGTTTAAATCTTTTGAAGATGTGCAAAGAGTTGAAGGTATCGGTGAGCAGACGGCGGATAACATCAAGCGTGGCGTGAAGTCTAGTGATGGTGTAAAAAAAGTTAAAAAAACAACGAAGAAAAAAACTGCTAAAAAGACTAAGTCTACAAAAAAAGATACAAAAGCAAAAACGCTTAAAAAACGCAAGATCAAAACAACGGATGAAAAAAATAAAGAGTTGAAAAGCAAGTCTAAAAAAACAAAGACAAAGAAAACAAAAACAAAAAAGACTAAAGCCAAAAAAGAGAAAAAAACAAAGTCTAAAAAGAAGAACTAATCATTCGGAGTGTTAAAAAATGGCACTCCTGCACATCGCAAACGCAAGCGTCCTCTTCGAGGATAGAGTGCGATGTTTGTCGCACCATCTTTTCACACACCTCATTCACCAAAAAGTATTAACCACATTTTAGCTACAATCACATAATTTATTTCAAGGTTATTATTATGACAGTCACACGTTTTGCACCCTCTCCTACAGGATATTTACATATTGGTGGTTTAAGAACGGCTCTTTTTTCTTGGCTTACAGCACAGCACAACAAGGGTGAATTTCTTTTGCGTATCGAAGATACAGATATGGCACGTAACTCTGAAGAGGCTAAAGATGCCATCTTAAAAGCCTTTGAATGGGTAGGAATGAGTCACGATGGTGAGGTAGTCTATCAGTCCAAACGTTTTGATTTGTATAAAAAATATATTGACCAGTTGCTTGAAGAGGGTAAGGCATATAAGTGTTATATGTCAAAAGAAGAACTCGCAGCACTTCGTGAAGAGCAGATGGCAAAAAAAGAGCGTACACGTTATGATGGGCGTTACCGTGATTTTGATGGTACGCCTCCAGAGGGTATTGACCCAGTTATTCGTATCAAAGCACCACAAGAGGGTCGTATCTCTTTTAAAGATGGTGTCAAAGGTGAATTTTCTGTCGAGGCTACAGAGGTAGATGACTTTGTTATCGCACGTGCAGATGGGGCTCCTACCTATAACTTTGTGGTAGCTATAGATGATGCACTTATGGGACTTACCGATGTTATCCGTGGAGATGACCATCTTTACAACACGCCTAAGCAGATAGTGATTTATAATGCCTTAGGATTTGCGCTACCTAACTTCTATCATGTTGCGATGATAAACAATGAACAGGGTAAAAAACTCTCTAAACGTGATGGTGCAACCGATGTGATGGACTATAAGACTATGGGTTACCTGCCAGAAGCATTGCTAAACTTTTTAGTACGTCTTGGGTGGAGTCATGGTGACCAAGAGATATTTAGCTTAGAAGAGATGATAAACCTTTTTGATCCAAATGACATTAACAAAAGTTCGTCCAACTACAACCTAGATAAACTCCTTTGGCTCAATGCCCACTACATCAAAGAAGCATCTGATGAGAAACTTATCACACTGCTTAAAGATTTTGGTGTAGATTTAGAGGGTAACGAAAAAGCCTCTATCATCCTTACTGCAACCAAAGAGAGAGGAAAAACCCTTGTGGACTTGGCAGAGCAAGTCAAACTTTTGACTGTAGCCCCTGAGAGTTATGACGAAAAGTCAGCGAAAAAAGCCTTTAAGGGTGAAGCTAAAGAGATACTCTCTACTTTCGCAGATATGCTAGCACTTGCACAACCTATTACCAAAGAAGCTTATCATGCTGTGATGGAAAAAATAGTAGAGGAAAAAGAGATAGGCTTTGGTAAGATAGGTATGCCTCTACGCGTTAGCCTCATGGGAAGTATGACAGGTGCGGGTATGGATGAAGTGATGGCTATTTTAGGTACAGATGAGACGATAAAGCGAATTGAGAAGGCTATCGCTACTATTTAATCAAGTACTTTAGTATTTTTTCATATAATTTATAAAATAATCTTCTATTAGGATGATAAAAATGGATATTAAAATCAATGCAATAGATTTGTTTTGTGGTGCAGGAGGATTGGCACATGGATTACAAAAATCTGGTATTGATGTAAAATTGGGCATAGATATTGAACCAGCATGTAAATACCCGTTTGAAGCAAATAACAAAGCAAAGTTTTTATTGAAATCAGTAGTTGATTTAAAGAAAGAAGAAATAGAACAATATTATGAACAGGATTTTATTTATAAACTTTTGGCAGGATGTGCACCCTGTCAAACATTTTCAACTTATAATACAAAAGCCTGTTCAAATGATAATAGATGGTGGTTATTACTTGAATTTTCAAGATTGGTAAGAGAAACAATACCTGATTTGGTCACAATGGAAAATGTGCCAGGTCTCGAAAAGCAAGAAGTATTTCATCAATTTGTATCGGATTTAAAAGCAAATGGTTATCATGTTTATCATAAAGTTGTTAATGCAGCAGATTATGGTTTGCCACAAAATAGAAAGAGATTAGTTTTACTTGCCTCAAGGCTTGGAAATATTTCTCTCTTAAGTACCAAAGAATTAAAAGTAAAAAAACAAACAGTAAAAACAGCAATTTTAAAATTACCACCTTTGCAAGCAGGAGAAATAAACGAGAAAGATCCATTACATCAATGTGCATTACTTTCTGATTTAAACATAAAGCGAATAAAAAACTCTGTTGCTGGTGGAACATGGGAAGACTGGCCTAAAGAATTAAGAGCTGATTGCCATACAAAGGATACAGGAAAAACTTTTAAAGGAGTATACGGTCGTATGGAATGGGACAAACCCGCACCAACAATGACTACACAATTTACAGGTTTTGGAAATGGGCGTTTTGGACACCCTGAGCAAAATAGGGCTATCTCATTACGAGAAGGTGCAATATTCCAAGGATTTCCTAAAAATTATAAGTTTGTTCCTAAACACACACCAATACCTAAAGGCAAAATAGCAAGGATGATTGGTAATGCTGTACCTGTAAAGCTTGGAGAGATAATTGGTAAAAGTATTGTTGAACATGTTAAAAAGTATCAATCAAATATTAATGATGTAGCATAAACATCAAAGGGGGCATAATGGCACATATTTATACGATGAATATCGGGTTAAATGTATTAAATCATTTGGGGATAAATCTTTATAGTAATGTACCTGCAGTTTTATCTGAGATAGTTGCTAATGCTTGGGATGCGGATGCATCTATAGTAACTGTTACAATAGATTCTAAAAACAATGAAATCATAATTGAGGATAATGGATTTGGGATGTCACTAGAAGACATTAATACAAAATTTTTGGAAGTAGGTTATACCAAAAGAGAGTCTCAGTTTACAAAAACTCCAAAATATAAACGTAAAGTAATGGGGCGAAAGGGTATTGGAAAGCTTTCGATGTTTTCTATTGCAAATAGAATAGAAATCACAAGTAAAAAAGATGGAAAATTGAATGCATTTGAATTAGATGTAGAAGCGATTAAAAAGTCAATTGAAGAAAAAGAAAAAGCATATCATCCTAAAAAAATTAATCCCGAAAATATAACATTTGATTCAGGAACCAAGATTCTTTTAAAAGACTTGAAAAAGAATATTGATACTACAGAATCTTTCTTAAAAACAAGAATAGCCAGACGATTTAGTGTTATAGGTAAAGAGTATAATTTTAATGTAAAGATCAACAATAAAGATATTAGCGTAACAGATAGAGATTATTTTTATAAAATAGAGTATCTATGGTATTTTGGAGATGAAAGTAAAAAGTATAGTACCTATTGTAATGATAAAAAACTTGATAAAATTGAACAGTTTGATGACATTATAAAGATTGATGATGAAGAATATAAAATATCGGGTTGGTTAGGATTAGTTAAAGAATCAGGAGAACTTCAAGATGGAGATGACAACTTAAATAAAATTGTTGTAATGGTTCGAGATAAAATGGGACAAGAAGATATTTTAGAAGAATTTAGAGAAGGTGGAATGTATACTAAGTATCTCTTTGGGGAAATACATGCAAATTTTTTAGATATTGATAATGAAGATGATATTGCAACTTCAAGTAGACAAAAAATCATAGAAAATGATCCTAGATATAAAGCATTAAAAAGTTTTATTTATGAAAAATTAAAATATATTGCAAAAAAAAGAGCAGAGTATAAAAGCAAACAAGGAACCGATGAAGCACTAAAACATCCAGCGATTAAAGAATGGTTTGGTAATTTAAAGGGTGATACGAAGAAAAAAGCAAGAAAATTATTTGGAAAAATAAATCAAATAACAACAGATAAAGAACATGAAAAACAGCTTCTAAAGCATGGTATATTGGCATTTGAAAGTATGAGGTATGCTGATACCTTGGATAGCCTAGAAGAAATAAATATTGACCAGTTTGAAATTTTTACACAGGTGTTTTCAGAGTTTGATGAGATTGAAAAAACATTATATTACGAAATTACACGAGGTAGAGTTGAAATAATTAATAAACTTAAAGATAAAGTTGACCATAATGAACTAGAGAAAGTTTTACAAGAATATTTATATAATCATTTATGGTTACTTGATCCATCTTGGGATAGAGCTACGGAAAATCCTCTCATAGAACAAAATGTACATAAGGCATTTGATGAAATTTCTGAAAAACTGACACCAGATGAGCGGAAAGGTAGGATGGACTTAAAATATAGGAAGACAAGCGGAAAGCATATTATAATAGAACTAAAAAGAGCTTCAGTGAACATAGATTCTGATACATTGAGAGTCCAAGTAAAAAAATATATTAAAGGACTGCAAAAACAACTTAAAGACATAGATAGAAATGAACCTATTGAAGCAGTATGTGTTATTGGGCAAAAACCTACAGATTGGGATACTTTAGAAGAAGAAGAAAAATCAAAGCAATCTTTAGCAATTGAGGGTATTCGAATCTTAACATATAACCAATTGATACATGATTCTTATCAGGCATACATTGCATATATTGAGGCGGCAGGAAAAGGAAATAATATAATTGATTTGATTAAAAAATTAGATGAATAGATATAATATTGTTTATGTTCATTAATTTATTTAGACAAAAACAACTTCAAAGACCGCTTCGCCTTCCAATCCATCTCATAATAAATATGCTCCAGATACCAGGTAAGTTGTTTAGGAGTAATCCCTCCTTTTTTTGCTTCACGTTTTAAAATGTATTGAGGTATCTTGACTTTGGACTTCGCAAAACGATGTGCCAGTTTTTCTATGCTTTTACTATGTCTGTTGTAACAGAGTCTTGCAAAAACGAAAGGTAAACCTGTTTTGCTATACCACTCTTCGGCAAGGTCTAACCCTTCTCCTCCACTTAGGTAGTATTTGAGTGCAGCGTCACCTATAAGGACTTTGCCTCGTAAGTCTAATACTTTTGCAAGTTGGTTAGATGTTGCAGAAGCTGGGTCTGGTTGGTTGTCGCCTTCAAGTAGAAGAACAGAGTAAACCTTTTTATGGGCGATGATGCCTAAGTCTGTGCATTTACACTTTGGAGACTCCACAGATGAGATGAAGCCAGCATTGATGGCTCTACGTTTGAGTGCCTTGTTGATAGTGGAGGGGACGGCACGGTTGTAGTGAAAAGACATGCTTGCTGCATTGTTAGAGATGTAGCGTTTTAAGAAAACTTGAAAGGGTAAGAGGTTAAGATAACTAATACTACCAAATAACATACCCATGCCTTTTTAAGCATGATTATACCAAACAAGAATTATAATCGCACCATTAAAGGACGTTTTTCGAACGCGTTCGATAAAACTACGCTAACGCTGAGTTAACTTCAGCAGTTGGCTCATATGACTAGTCATATAGGAGAATTTTTTATGATAAAAGTAGAATTTTTAGGTCCCATAGGTAAGGCACCTATGGAGATGGAAGCTGCAACCCTTGCAGATGTATCGGCAAAGTTAAAAGAAGACAGTACACTTACACAGTGGCTGGACAAGTGTGCTGTAGCACTTAATGACACGATGGTAAACGACCTTAGTACAGCACTTAAAGATGGTGACAGAGTCTCCATCTTACCTCCTGTGTGTGGTGGCTAGATAGTGGAGCTTTATAATGGTCCACTTGATACCAAAGAGATATTTGGTAGATGGTTAGATGAACAGGCAGAGTCAAACTATGGTGCGTACATTCCTTTTGTGGGTACTATACGTGCAGAAGATGACATAGAAGCACTTAGCTTCGACATCTATAAGCCTGTACTACAGCAGTGGTTTGATGCATGGCAGGAAAAAGCCAAGGCGCTTGGTGCGGTCGTGAAGATGGCACACTCTATAGGTGATGTACCTGTACATACGTCATCCTATGTATCTGCTGTTTTTTCCCCTAAGCGCCGTGTAGCACTTGAGCTCATAGATGAGTTTGTAGAGGATTTTAAAGCCAATGCCCCTATCTGGAAGTATGATGTGAAAAATGGTGAGCGTATTTATGCAGCTGATAGAAGTACACCAATGTGTGGTAGTGGGTTGCTTGCGTAGGGTGTGATTGCTATCGCACCACATAAGACAACTTCTGTAAAAATAATATTTCGCCATAAGGGCTGAGTAAAGGTGCGATAGCAATCGCCCCCTACGGAGAAAGGAACTTTTAAATGCTTCATTTTGATGAATCTATAGAGATGATCAAAAATCTTGAGATAGACAACTATAAAACAAAAAAACTCTACCTAGTAGATGCCTTGGGGTATGTACTGGCTGAAGATATCGTAGCAGACCATAACTCTCCTGAGTTTCCTACTTCTGCGATGGATGGTTATGCCATTATCCATGAAGATATGGCTTTGGGTACGCTCAAAGTAGGAAGCATTAACCCCGCAGGTTCTGCACTCAAAGAAGAAGTGATAGGCGGAACGTGTATAAAAACATTTACGGGATCGCTTATGCCTCATGGTGCAGATACACTGATCCCCATAGAAAATGTAGAAGTACAGGGTGATGAGATAGTTATTAAGCAGGAAGTGCCTCAAGGATTTTCTGTACGTGAACCAGGAGAAAACTATGCCAAAGGGCAGTTGCTTATTCCTAAAGGCACAAAGATAGATTTTCCTCAAATTGGGGTGATGGCATCTTTGAACATTGCTAATGTATTGGTCTATGAGAAGCCTACAGTAGCCATCATCTCTACAGGCTCAGAGTTACTTGAACTAGGAGTTGAGCAAACGAATGATGCTCAGATACGTTCATCGAACAATTACATCTTAGAAGCGATAGTAAAAAAATATGATGGTGTATCTTTACAACTAGGGTGTATCAAAGATGATAAAGAGACGATTACAAGAGAAATCACGGGAGCGTTAGAGAAGTCTGACATTGTAGTGACTACAGGGGGTGTTTCTGTGGGAGACTTTGACTTCGTGAAAGATGTCATTCGAGAGATAGGATGCGATGTAGTCTTTAAGGGGGTGCGTGTCAAACCTGGACAGCATATTATGGTAGCGCGTAAAGATGATAAATTCATTATAGGCTTACCTGGATTTGCGTACTCTTCTACAGTGACAGCGCTGCTTTACCTTGTGCCTCTCATAGAAAAGTTACAACAAGGTAAATCAAGTTTACATCAGGTCAAAGCAAAACTCAAAGAACCTTTTGTCAAACGTGCTAAAAAAGCAGAATTTACTGCATGTAATGCTTCACTACTTCAAGGTGAGTACTATGTAGACTTTAAAGGTAAAAAAGTAGGCTCCTCTGCCATACTCACTAACATGCTTGACGATGTAGCACTCTTAGTCACATCAGAAGATGATAAATCAAAAGAGATTGGTGATGAGGTAACTGTTCTACTTTTTGGCTAACAGTTTAAAGTGAGAGGATAGATTCTCTCGCTTTTAAAAACATCGCAAAATCTGCTGCTGTTTTACATCCCATTTTCATTGCATAACTTAATAACTCTTTATTTTGTGAATAACTCATTTTAAATCCTTTTAAGTAATAAACTGTCAAATTGTACATAAAAGTATTATAAATAGTAAAAAACATGTCAAATTGTCATGTTTTTTAAGAAAAATAGACTATACTTACTTATTAGATAGCAAAAAAGGAGTGAAAATGGTTGTTTTACGTGAAGTGATAGATAAATTAAAAGATGTGATTGCTGAGAGTCTTATAGGTAAAAAAGTATTTGATAAAGATGTTGCAGATGCTTTACATATACCTCATGCAACATTTGCAACGATGAAAAAGAGAAATTCTATCCCTTATGCTGAGATATTAGAGTTTTGTGCTTTGAAAAAGATATCGGTAAATTGGCTGTTTTTTGATCAGGCAGTAGATATGCTTAAGGCTGAAACGGAAAAGTTTTTTCAAGTACGTTATTTTTCTGACATCCGTGCAAGTGCAGGGGGTGGGGCAGAAGTGTTTGATGAAAACTTTGAGACCATTAGCATAGATGAGAAGATTATGCATAACATGGTAGGGTTGGGAAATACAGAACTTGAAGCTATACATGTAGATGGAGAGTCTATGGAGCCGACATTACAAGATGGAAGTATTGTCTTTGTAGATAGGGAACAAACCAATATCAATAAAAATGGTATTTTCATTGCTTCCACTACGGGAGGACTTTTTATTAAGCGTATCCAACAGCGTGCAGATGGGATGATAGAACTTATCTCAGATAACAGTATGTACCCTCCTCAGGCTATTTCTCCTGAGGAGGTGACTATTGTGGGTAAGGTTGTAGGGAATATAGAGAGTCTGTAAAAAGAAACTAGTTTCTTGAGCTTCCTGCTGAAGGAAACACAGCGTTAGCGTAGGTAAGTGAGCTTTGCTCTAATGACGTTCTATAATAGATTCGCACACTCCACACACCTTACGCTCTCAGGACGTATAGACATACGTCCAACCCCGATACTCTCTTCACACTCTATACAGATACCAAACATCGGTTTATCTATGCGTTGCAAGGCATTGTTAAGACGTGTGAGTCTGACTCTTGCTTCATCTAAGATTTTATTGTTGACATGTTGTTCGCCCATTGCTTCTAGGCGAGTGAGTCTTCCTAATCCACAGTCTGGAGAGATGGGTTTTACTTTTTCCTCCAACTCTTTTATCTGTCCCGTAAGTAGGATGATGTCATTTTCTATTTTTTCTTTGATAGTTTGTTTTTCTTGTTTGGTCATAGGTATCACTTTATGGTATATTAGGATTATTATACACTAAAGAGACAGAGATGCAAAAAATATTTTTTTTGATAGTTTTATCGATACTATTGAGGGCAGAACAACACTACACCAATTTCCTCATAAAAGAACACTCTCCATACCTACAACAACATGCACACAACCCTGTCAACTGGTATCCTTGGGGAAAAGAGGCTTTTGAAAAAGCTAAAAAAGAGCATAAACTGATATTTCTCTCTATTGGGTACAGTACCTGTCACTGGTGTCATGTGATGGAAGAGGAGAGTTTTACTGATGTTTCTGTAGCGAAGTTACTCAATGATGATTTTATATCCATCAAAGTAGATAGAGAACAGTATCCTCAAATAGATAAAAAGTATCAAGAAATCTATAGAGATGTTTATGGTAAACGTGGAGGATGGCCACTGAGTATTTTTATGACGTTAGACAAAGAGGTATTTTTTATGGGAACGTATATCCCTAAAGAAGAGGGCTATGGTTCAAAGGGATTACTATCTCTTTTGCCTTCTTTTGTAGTGTTAAATGCAGATACTTCTGCTCTAAAAGAAGCGATAGAAAAACATAAAAAGAAAAAGAGTCAAAATAGTTTGCAACTTGATAGAAATGATAAATTGGTATCAAGAGTAGTCTCTGAAATCGCAAAACAGTATGATGCGCGTAATGGTGGGTTTGCCATACATCCCAAGTTTCCTGAATCATCCAAGTTGGATTTGTTGTTGGATATAGTGAGGTTAACAGGTAATCAAAAAGCATGGGATATGGCAGAAGTGACATTCAAAAAAATGGCGCAAAGTGGTCTTTATGACCAAGTGAATGGTGGATTTTTTAGATATACCATTGACAGTGAATGGAAGATACCCCACTTTGAAAAGATGCTATATAGCAATGCAGAGCTCATTGCTGTTTATGTGAAAATGTATGAAATGACAAGGGATACACTGTACAAAAAAGTAGTAGAAGAGAGCATCGCAGAGATGGAAAAACATTATATGCAAGAAGGTATATATCTGAGTGCGAGTGATGCAGACTCTGATGGGGAAGAAGGCGGCTATTTTATCTATGAATATTTGGAACTTAAAAGTGCGTTGAAAAAACAAGGTTGGAAAGCACAAGAGATAGAAGATGTGTTACGTTACATGGGGATAGAAGAAGATGGGAATATAGATGGGGAGTTCTCTCAGCCACACATCACAAGAGAAAAACCACCCGTTAGATTAGAAGCATTTAAGAGCTATTTACAAAAAGTAAGTACCAAACGTACTTTTCCCTTTATCGATAAAAAAATAAATACTGCTTGGAATGCGATGATGATAAAGGCACTTTTTGAAGCTTCAAAAATAGATAAGCAATATGTGTCTTTAGCAAATAGAAGAATGAATGCTCTGTTGAAGTTGATGTACCCTGAGGGTGTGCTTTACCATCAAACACTTTTAGGGAAGCCTCCTACACAAAAAGCGCTACTTGAAGACTATGCCTTTTTGATAGATGCTTTGATAGCTGGATATGAACGGACGTATAACAATAAGTATTTGAAACTTGCACAGTTATTGACGGATAAAGCAATAGATACATTTTATAAAGAAAAACGATGGTATTTGAGTGATGATAGCATTATGGCTGAAGCAGATTTTGATGACAGATATTACACTTCTTCTTTGTCCGTGATGTTGAACAATCTTCTTCGTATGGCATCACTCACTGATACGCTTAAATATCGTGCTATCGTTAAGGATACATTTATCAACATAGGAGGCATACTTCAGACAAATCCTGAGTCAGCTTCTAAACTGGTTCATACTTTTTTGAGACTAGAAGAAGGAGATATTATCATTCATGCAAAAAGAGAAAAGTTACATATCGCACAATCTAAACTAGATAAAGTGGAGTATCCTTTCCTTTTAAGCGCTGTGGAAGAGAGTGATGAGTATCTTGCCTGTAAAACCACAATGTGTTTTGCACATGATAAAAATATAACAAAACTGATTGAAAAAATAAACGAGGCTGTAAAATAATGCTTACAATGAATGATGACTTAGAAGGTGCATTAAAAAACTATATGAAACTTCTTGATGAAGAAGAATATTTTGAAGCACATGAGGTATTGGAGGAAGCATGGCATCCTTTACGTCTAAAAAAAGACCCTTTGGCGAACTTGGTTAAAGGACTCATTAACGGGGCGATTACTTTTGAACATATTAAACGCAAGAGAGCCAATGTGAAAAATAAGGCACAAAGGGTTATTGCCTCGTATGAGAGACATAAGCATCTGTGTGTAGAGACGATTACATATTATAGTCTATTTAAAGAGGCATGTGAAAAGATAGAAAACCTTAAGCAAGTGCATAGTGAGATGTTTGACTAATGTACTGGTACCACGCTACAACAAAACACTCCTACAACTCTGTGCGCACGAATCCAAACCGTTTATCTTGGGAAGACCAGCCCAGTACCTACAAGAATTACCCAGAAACATTTCAAAAATTTAAACTGAATTTGGAAGAGGAAGAAGATGATTTTCTCTACCATATTGCAGGATTGACCGCAAAAAAGAGTTACCCCAGTGGTGAGTATTATTTACGTATCAACCCAAGTGCAGGTGCGTTGTACCCCAATGAGCTCTACTTTCAAGTACGTGGAGTAGAAGGAAAAAAAGATGGCATCTACCATTATGAAGTCAGCAGCTCCTCATTGACACTCTTGCAAGAGATAAGTGAAGAAGAGGGGATAGAGCCTTACTTTGGGTTTAAAACAGCCATGAGAGGGTACTTGTTTTTGGTCTCAGCTATCTACTACCGATCCTCATGGAAGTATAAAAACCGAGCATTACGCTACTGCCTTTTAGATGCAGGGCACTTGCTAGGGAGTATTGAAGCTGCGGCTCTTCTTAACCCTCACGCTGTGCAGATGCAGTACACCATAGACAAAGAGAAGCTCAACCGTATGTTTGGTTTTGAAGAACGTGAGTGGTTTTTGGCTGGAGCCGTGATGGCAGTACCTATACATGGAAGTGAAGTGAATGCCATAGAATTTGCACTCCCTTATGTAGATGGGAGCAAAAGTTTTGAAAAAAACAAACTCATAGAACAGGCGTACCATGAGACGATGGCATTAGAAGCATGTAAAAGACAAATCAAAGCACCAAAATTCACCTACAATACTACTAAGCTTCAAGAGACACTGTTTACTCGTCGTTCCCAACGTGGATTTAATGAAGGGGCTATTACAAAAGGGCAGTTTAACTATATTATGGAGATGATACACCAGCCTATACTCTCTGATTGTGATGAAGAAGTATCTATCTATGTTGTTGTTAATCGTGTCCTCGATATGCCTTTAGGGCTCTATAAAGACGGTGCATACTTGGCATATGGTGACTTTGCAAGAAAAGCAGGGTATCTCTCCTTGGAACAGTACTCACTTTCACAGCAAGGAGCCGTAGCATTTTTCTTAACCTCCAAAGCAAAAAACTATCAGGCACTCTATCAAAAAGCAGGTATCATAGGACAGCGTCTCTACGTTGCTGCGCAGTACATGCAGATAGGGTGCTCAGGTATAGGTGCCTATTATGATGATGAGGTCAATGAATTTGTAGGTAATGATGATATGGTGTTGTATGCTTTGGCAATAGGCAAATAAATAGTATGGTTAGCATAAACTTACTTTTTAAATGTATATCCAAGTGCTTCCAAGTGTTTACGCACTTGATCAGGTATGTCCCCTTGAAACTCCAAGTTATTGTCTTTTACCGTACCACCCGTACCCAGTTTCTTTTTAAGCATTTTGACCAATGCTTGTAAGTCATTTTTAGCCAAGTAAAAAGGTTTGACTATAGTCACAACTTTCCCTCTACGCTTCTCTTTGGCAAAGTGAAGTTGGTGTTTGTTAGGTTCTTTGATGTCACTAGAGGGTTGCTTCTGAGGTACATCTTTGTTATCAGATGCCCAACCATCCCCCAAATCTGCACCCATTACAAATACATTTTTCATACCTTACTTCCTTTTAACTGTAGTTTGTATCAAAAAGTATACCAAGAACTACCATGAGTGCGAGAAGAAATATAAGTATCTTTGAGAGTGTATCATCACTTGGGAGTTTCATGGGGTGCCTACTTTTTATTTAGTGTAGCATATTTATAAAAAATATGACATCTTTTTTAAGTTTGAGAAAACATGTCAATTTGACAGACTTTTACGCTTTCTATTTTTTCTCTGCTAAAATCAAACTATTAAACAAAATATTGACAACTATACTACAATGAGGTATAATAAATATGAAAAAGTTAAAAACAAAATGGTTTACTAAATGGGCAAAGAAACAGAAACTCTCAAATGAGAGACTCCTGTTAGCTATAGATGATATGCAAAATAATCTTTCGAGTGCAAATCTTGGAGGAGGGTTATATAAAGTTAGGGTATCGTTAGAGCATAGTGGTAAGAGTTCAGCGTATAGGACTATAGTAGTCTATAAAAAAAACGATAGTGCTGTGATGGTGTATGGTTTTATGAAAAAAGAACAAGACAGTTTGTCAGCCAGTGAACTTAAAAATTTTAAGACATTATCAAAAGATATATTGGCATTGAGTGATGAAGCACTTAAAAATGCCATAGAGAAAAAAGTATTTGTAGAGATAGGAGAAGAAAATGAGAAAAAGAATAAATGAAGCCATAGTATCAACTGTTACAGATATGGTAGAGGCAAACTTAGAAGTCTCATTTACTAAAAAAGAGTTAGATAAGTTAGGGGTAGAGATGCCTTTAGTCTCACTTTCTGCATCTGAGATACTGCAGATACGCAAAACATTAAAGGTTAGCCAGTCAGTCTTTGCAAAACTTTTAAATGTGAGTGTATCATCAGTTAGACAATGGGAACAAGATTTACGCCATCCAAGTGGTTCAACTATGATACTTCTTGAACTGTTACAAAAAAAGCCACATTTACTTGATTATAGATTTGACTTGGATGTTGCGTAAATTAGTTATCTATATTATATATAATCTCAGTTTTATTCTTCTTAGTTTGTATCTCATGGATACTCAAACCCTCAATGGGGAGCTTCATAAATGCTTCTATGGAAGTAACACCAACTTTTGCTATCTCACGTAGTACAATGCCTCTATAGGCTTTTGCCCAATGACTGACAACTTTTCCGTCTTTGATGAATTTGAGCGTTGTATAGGGCTTTGAGGGTTTGTAAAATTTGTCGTAAAAGCCTGCACGTAGGTCTAGTATCTCTTCATTCTCAAGGTATGCTTCCATCAGATGCGCAGAGTGTTCGTGGTAAAACTTTTCAGTTTTTATTTCCCCTACGGCTTCCCCTTGTTTAAGTTTATACTCAGGGATTAAATCTGAAGATTTAATAGGCCCCCACAAGTTTGAAAAGAGAATGACATTATCATCTATGTAGGTTTGTGCTTGTGTATCTAATTTTTCATACCCAAGGTAATCAAAGGCAACGCCTGTATATCGCTTTATGGCTTTCATCGTAAGCTCATGAATGATATCTCTTTTGTGTTTAAGTATATCGACTTCTTTTTTAATGCCAAACATTTTAGAGAGTACTTGCATGTCACCTTGTTGTAAAACATTGATGTATGTATGTAAAAGTTTCATGCGATGGGGAGCTAATTCTTGAAAAAGAAGTGCATTTGGGTTAAACGGGAGTTCTCCTCCAGATTTTTTTGTTTCACTTGGAGCAAGTAAGATTTTCATGAGTATGCCTATTTTTAGCGTATTTTGATGGTGCTATTCTATAGAAATTACCTAAAAAAGAAGAAATTACTATATTTTTACTAAAAAACCTTGACATTTAAAATCTATTTGTCTATAATTCCCGTCCATTTAAAGCGGAATGGCTTTTTATGATGGTGCTGGTGTAGCTCAGCTGGCTAGAGCAGCTGATTTGTAATCAGCAGGTCGGGGGTTCGAGTCCCTTCACCAGCTCCATGAAATTTTTATCAGTGTTTGACCAGAAAAAAATTAAATATCTCCAAAATTTTATTTTAAAGTTTTGCTTATTTGATTATAAACATTATGGTGGGTTACTCAAGTGGCCAACGAGGGCGGATTGTAAATCCGCTGACTACGTCTTCGAAGGTTCGAATCCTTCACCCACCACCATGTTAACCATTATGCGGGCGTAGCTCAGTGGCTAGAGTTCCTGCCTTCCAAGCAGGCTGTCGAGGGTTCGAATCCCTTCGCCCGCTCCACATGGTATATTGATCTGGGAGCTGATGTGAATGCACTATTTACACAACTTCACATTACCTACAATCAACAAACACTCATAACAATTTGACACTAAGTTTATAGTTGCTTATAAACTAAATATTTAAGAGCGACTAGTCGCGTGAACTTTCCGTTGAGGAAAACACAGCGTTAGCGTAGCTTTGTTTGGCTTTGCCGAAAAAGCGTCCTTTAAATTTTAACGTTGCCCATATGGCTCAGGGGTAGAGCACTTCCTTGGTAAGGAAGAGGTCGTGAGTTCAAGTCTCACTATGGGCTCCAGAAATACCATTACCAACCACGTATGGACAAGTGTGTAGTATGTATACTATACTCCTGTCCATATAGGTTAAACACAGATTAAGAAGATTTGGGTATAATACTGCCTTTATAAAACATTTACGCTAGGAGAAAAGCATGGCTAAAGAAAAATTTGAACGTACGAAACCGCACGTAAACATCGGTACAATCGGTCACGTTGACCACG
>Ga0256829_1001458_pt1 | contig 19343 bp, 23 predicted proteins | sample 131447metaG_FD_185979 | JGI IMG/M metagenome (GOLD analysis project Ga0256829, IMG submission 185979) | Hydrothermal vent microbial communities from Lau Basin, Pacific Ocean - 131-447 | ecosystem: Environmental > Aquatic > Marine > Hydrothermal vents | place: Pacific Ocean: Lau Basin | collected...
GGGAGCAAAGATCTCAGGTGTTCCCGCAAGAACAACATCTTCTCTTTCGCCTGTTTTAACGCGGACACCGCCGTATTGCCGCCACGAAGAGAAGGGGAGAGACTCCACAATTTCTCCTGTCGTGTGTGGGGGCATGGTTTTGGCGATCGCGTTTATGAGTGCAGAAGCGTCTCCAGAATCCTTCACATAGGCACCCACGAAATCCAGCGCACCTTCTTTCTTTACGGAAGGGGCAATAGAAAAAGATTCCACGGTCAGAGCGTTTTCCGTAAGGGTACCCGTTTTATCCAGACAGAGGTTTTTTATGCGTGCGAGCTTTTCCGTCGCATTTACCTCTCGGAGCAAAACATGGCGGCGGTAGAAGTGAATGCCGCCAAAGGCAAAAAGGAGTGTTGCGGCAACAACGAGCCCTTGGGGCACAAGAACGGCGGAAATGGCTCCAATGGTAAGAACAATGTCAACGCGAGGAGTGCCCACAAGCACGCCGTGCACCGCGACAAAAGCAATCATTGCCAAAAGAAGATAGCCCGTGTATACCACAACGCGATTAATGCTCTTTTGCACAGGACTCTCATTTACCGTGTAGCGCTTGATGCGTGCCGTCATTTTTGCCACAGAACTTTCTTGAAAGCTTTTTTCTATGCGGGCGGCACCGCTTCCGGCTGTAATAATGCTCCCCGCAAGGAGAGTGTCTCCCTGCGCGCGGGGCAAAGAGTCAGATTCACCCGTCAGCATCGCCTCACTTACCTCAAGTGCGTGGGATTCCACTAAGGTACTGTCTGCGGGGACCTGATCTCCTAAAGACAGAGCAATTGTGTCGCCGCGCACAAGGTCGTCAGGGGCAACAATTTCTTTCTTTCCGCTAGGCAAAAGACGCTTCACGCGCATTCTCGTGAGAAGCTGTAAACGCTCGAGCACAAACCACGCCTGGATGTCCTGCACGATGCCAAGGATCATATTGAGAGAGATAATTGCAGCAAGGGAAAGACCTTCGCGCATATCACCAAAGGCGATAAGAAGTCCCACCACCAGAAAGATAACGGCATTTATTGGAATGAAAACATTACGCGCGATGAGATAACCGATTTCCGTCGCCATGCGACGCCCCGTTTGCAGCCTTTTTACGAGAGAGGGTGGGGGGGCAACCACGAAAGATTCATCCATATAAGAAAGTAGTGAAACCACTATATCACAGACGCTATTTAGCGTCCTTCAAATTCAAGTTGGGTGCCCCCACGAGGAATCGAACCTCGATCCTGAGTTCCGGAAACTCACACTCTATCCATTGAGCTATGGGGGCAGTGTCCTTTACGGTACTGCATCCCCCGGTCAGAAACAACCAGACACCCCACACAAATTTTCGGCGGTTTTGACAAAAGAGGGAAACAGCCTACTATAAAATCGGTTTATGGTTCTTACAAAAAGTCGTTTCCTTTCACTTTCTCTGATAAGCCCACAAAGGGCGGGGAGGCTTCTATGACGTGTATGGACAAGATGTTTGAGAGAACAGAAATTCCCTATGTAGGCGTCGGGACGTCCACCTTTCAGTCCGAACCACTTCCGCGAGGAAGAGAGGTTTTGTCCGACTGGGGTTACTGGACAGCGCGGCAACGGGACATTGACCAGAGAACTCTTCCCCATTTTTCCGAGAAGTTTCTGCACTATACGGAGGCCGCACAAAGGATAGGGAGCAACGTCTTTCGTTTTTCTCTGGAACCCGAGCTCGTTCCCGAGCCGGGAACCTTTGATGAGCGCGTGATGGAAGAATATGCTAAACGCATTGTTACCATACGCCTTTCGGGTATGGAACCTTTTATCACGTTAAACCACTATACCCTCCCCCTCTATCTGACGCGCCTGGAGAGATACGGGGGGGGGGGGAATTACGCGCACGGGATGGACCAATCCGCACGTGCTTGATTACTTCCGCACACTTACCGAGGGGTTTATTGGTTTTCTCTCCGATTCCGCTAAGATGCGGCGCGTTTTTCGGAGTATGTTAGTAGACGAGAAAACGCAGGAGAGACTCCTTACGGAAGGCGTTGTGCATTACGTGATGACAATCAACGAACCTCTTGCTGCGGCGGAGCACGGGAATGTTTTTGGCATCTTCCCTCCTCATCGCAAGGGGAGAATTGATCTTGCTCTGCGGTCTTTGCGCAGGATGGTTGCCGCGCACGACATTGCCTATGCAGCTATCAAAGAAGCTGCCGAGAAAAGGGGATGGAAAGTAAACATCTGCATAGGATATAACTGGCAGTACCACACGGGACCCGTGGGGGCATTCTTCCGGTCGGTGGACCACTTCGTTTCCGATCTTTTTGAACGAGATGGGAGGCACACAGACTTTGTCGGTCTACAGTACTACTGCTGGGTGAACCACCTCTTTTCAGGGAAGAAAGAGGGTATATCTGGACGCTATCTGGACTGGGGAAGCGTGTACCCCGAAGGCGTGTTCTCTGTTCTTACGGATATGAGCGCGCGCTACGAGGGAAAGCCAATCTGGATTACCGAGTTCGGTTTCTCAGATGCGTATGATCTGTGTCGCCCTCGGTGGATCTTGGAAACCATCCGCTTCGCTCGTCGCGCACAGATCGCGGGCGTTCCTCTTGAGGGAGTTTTGCTTTGGACTCTTGCCCACAACGTGGAGTGGGCGAGGGGGATGAAGGAGCACTTTGGATTCTGTGATGAAGCAGAGCTCCCCCTCCTTAGCCCGCGTTACCCCTCAACCAAAGAAATCACAAGTGCTGAGGCGTTTCGTACGGCGGCGCAGTTTCTCCGCACGCCGTCTACCGAAGCGCGAGAGGAGATGCAAAGAGCTTCCCTGCGTGCGGCAAAACAGTGCGGCCACGCTCTCTAAAAAGAATAGAAAAAGAAGAGGAAAATTAACGCGGCAGCTCTGCCGCGTTTTCTTTTTGTCGGAAAGAAGGCGTGGCTGCGGGAATAGCACGCAGCCCTCGCCGCGCTTCTTTAATTAACTAAAAAGGGCGCACGGGCCCTGTCAGAAAGTAATAGAGCCGCACAAGTGCAGGGAGAGAAAGAAGAATAAAGGCTATACCGCTTAAAACAGGGGGCGTGAGCCAGCCGCCCTTGCGGTATGCAGCGACCATAAAAATGCCAATAAGAAAAACAAGAATTGTTGTAGAAGCGAAGAGATAAAACATAACGATAAGGGTTAAAAATATAAAGCAAATAATCTCTTATACTATGATAGTACAAAGTGCGCTGCCCTTAGAAAGGGCTTGTGGACAAGGGAATTGAATTAAGGAGGAGGAAACTTGACATAAGTTGTATCGTAGTTATAATAATAATCGGTCGATTTCATTTATTAACCATAAGTATGGTAATAAAAGGAAATTAAGAACACTATGTCACTCATACCTTGGAAACCATTCTCCGATCTGGATAAGTTTTTTGGTGATGACTTGCTTATGCCCATATTTTCTCGCGCGGAACTTACGAAACCGGCAATAGACATCAAAGAAACAGAGAAAGATATTATTGCCGAAATTGAAGTTCCGGGATTTGACCCACAGAAAATTGATGTATCGGTTGAAGACGGGTTTTTGCGCATTCGGGGTTCCGTGGATGAGAAAAAGGAAGACAAAGAGGAAGGATATTGGAGACGGGAAATTCGCAGAGGATCCTTTGAGCGGATGATACGATTGCCGGCAGCCATCAAGGAAGACTCTGTTGAAGCGGTGTATGAAAAGGGCATTTTGAAAGTCGTCTTGCCAAAGGCGGAAGCAAAACCATCGGCGAAGGTACCAATCCAGATCAAGGGGAAGTAGGAAAATTACCTCTAACAAAAAATCCCGTTTACGGGATTTTTTGTTAGAGGGCAAATATCCTAGAAAAAACTTTCCTTTTACTCAAATCACTCTTCTTCTTGCGCTAAATCCCTCGCTTCTTCCAGAGAGAGCATCTCAAATTCTTCCCCCGCTTCTTCTTCAGTGCGATCAAGGGTGACAAAAATATCTTCGGCTTCGTGCGAAGAGTCGCCGACAGATGCTTCAATCTCATCAAGCTGGGCTGCTGTTTGGCGGGAGCGTTCATCTATTTCAGCGTTGATTGCTCGCGCCTCATTCATAAGCGCGTTAAGATCGTGTGGTTTTTGGTTGTAATCGTCAAGCATACCGTTTTATTTATTTTCAAGCGTCCCGAGGAATTCGTCCAATCCTTTCAGTAAGGTTGCACGCCGTTGCGCTTCGTCCTCTGCCCCTGGCCGATCGCGGTATAGGATTTTTAGGTATTTTTCCATTACGTTTCGTATTTCCTGCGGGAGAAGCCTGCTTGATTCAGTATACCCTGTAGAGCGCAAGAATTCTCGCGTAAACTCCTGTGCCTCGGCAGCTCCAAAAGATTCAGGATTGCCCGGGGCGGCGTTTTCATGCATACGGGCGAACCACCCGGTAATATATTCAGAGACCGCTTGGCCACGAGGTGCCTCCAGAGAAAGATCCCCCTCAATAGGGGAGGGAGGCGTTTCAAAAGAGGAGGGCGTTTCTCGGCGCGGATGAGGAGAGACAGGTTCCGGTTTCACCTCGGCATACGGTACACGCGTGCGCGGCTCCACATTCATTTTAATGGGGCGACCTTGCTTAATGCGCTCAAATTGATCGCGTTTATCGCGGTACGGGTTGGCACGCTTATCCACCTTGGCAATTCTTCCCTCTATTTCGGCGCGGCGCTTGTTAAAAAACATTTTTTCCCTATTAATTTTTGCGCGCCCCTCTGCCACAATTTTCCACACCTCCTTAAGAGAAGGATTGTTCTGTGCTACGCGTGCAATTGCGTCTAACCTTTCCGACTGTTCACGCCACTGGGTTTCCTTGACGGCGCCAAGAAGCTCAAGTCGATCGCGTTGGCGCGAAAGATTTTCCAGCACACCCCCCAAAGGTTCCATCCTTTCGTTATAGGTGTGTATAAATCTGTCCGCGAGAGCGTCGCGCTTATTGATGAAAAGGTTACGGCGGTTTTCTTGCGCCTCAAACTTACTTTGCAGCTTATCTCTTTTGTTGAGCAGCTCCCTCTGTCTTAGCTCTAAGGTTTTTACAGCAAGCTCCAGGCGTTCTGCTCCTGGAAGATTTTGTGCGCGGATTTGCGCAACATTTGATTCTAGAGCATGCGCGGAATTTCCCAGGTCCTGTATCGCAAGATTAAGACCGTCCATTTTTTCCTTAAGGCGCGCTGCTTTCGTTTCGTGCCGGTCCGCCCAGAACTGGCGATAGGCAAGCTGGAATTTTCCCAGTATCGCGTTGGGAGTATCAGCGACCGTTTCTTGTGCCCTTTTAAACAAGTGGCGTGCGTCATCAGAGAGAGATTCCCACATCTTTTTCCCAGAGGCGCCAAGCCGCTCATAAACATTTCTGTTCTCCGCTTCAGTAAGGGCTGCCTGTTCGCTTACGAATTCCGTACTAGACTCCGCGCGACGGGTTATCTCTTGCGTTTCAAAACCCTCCGGAGGGATAGTGAGAGGAGGGTCTTCCGGTAGCGAGGCGGCAACTCTTTCCAAAGTATCTTCCTCACCCATTTTTTTGTTTTCTTCAGGACTTATCGGCGTGGTAGGCGGACTCTGTGGTGTTTCCGGTTCTTCGGGGGGCACTTCTCTATTTTCAGGAGGGGAATCTTTTGAGTCTTCATTTTCGGGAGTGGATTCGGAAGTGGCGGAAATGGGTGGAGGCGTCTCTTCCGGCCCTGGCGTTGCGACAGCATTTTCTCGCCCTTCCGTGGGCATTCCATCCGTCCTTTCTGGTGGTTTTTGCTCTGATTCTAGTTTTCTCAACTTGTCTTCAAGAGCGCCGTATTCTCTCTCTGCTTCGCCACGGACAACATAGGCCCTTTCTCCCGGATGCGCCTCAGTATGTTCCAAACCTCTAAGCCGGTTGAGAATCGTCGCTCTCTCTCGTTCCCGCTCGGCTTCACGTATCTCGTTCTCGCGCTCCAAAATATCGGCTTCAATGTTCGCCGCCTCTTCCCCGTGAGTGTGGGCAAATCTTTTTTCAAGCGCCTGTATTTCTTCTCGCATACGCGCCGTGTCCACAGCGTTTTTATTTTCAGGTATTTTGTTATTTCCCGATTCTAAAGACATATTCGCTAGCGATTTGCACGAGAGAGACTATTTATCATAACTTTAAATTAAGCTAAGTATAGCACACAGATCCTACTCCCAATCAGATTTCCACTTCCAGGAATTAGGTACATAAAGATACGACCGTTTGGTAACGTAGGGAGCGCAGGCGGAGCTTCACGCCGCCCACGAAAAAGTCGGTCAAATTCCAAAAAGTCAGCTTCTGGTGCCCTCGGCAGGAATCGAACCTACATTACCAGCTCCGCAAGCTAGCGTCCTATCCGTTGAACGACGAGGGCTTTGAAAGGAGGGGTCATGCGGCCCCGTATGTCGCACTGTACACGTTTTATGCGCATTCGCCAAGCATTTTTACACCTACATTCCCAGTTTTTCTATAAGACGATCAACAAGAGTTTCTTTGTGGTCTCCGCTATCAACGTAGGCAAAAAGGAGGGCGTAGACAGCATCGGCATCTACGCCCTCCAGAGGAATCATAAGATGCGGAGAAAAGAGGCTGTGTGTCTTAATAGAGAGTACAGGGGGTTTTGTCTCATCTATGTACTCAAGGACGCTAAAAGAATGCATCATTTCAAAGGAGTAGTGCCGATTGCCGATGAAGAGACCTTTGTGTGAGAGGTGTATTGTGTGTTCGCGCGGCTCCTTTGCCGCTTGCAAACCGATGGCAAATGCCGCAGAAGCAAAAACAGCGGCAAGGAGATAGTTTCCAAAGAGTATGCTGGCAACAATCGCGCCGACCGTAATAATACCAAGCGCCCAATACCACTCCGCGGGCTTTTCATCATACTCGTATTCTTTTGCCTTCCAGGTGAATACCGGCGACGAGGACATACTCCCATACTATAGCATTTATTTCCCCTCAATTAGATGCGCACAAGGGCGCCCTGTGTATGGCTGACGCACAAAAAAGCTCGCCAGCACGCATAATACCTGAGGGCGCGAAACTGGAGTTTTGTCCGTTCTGTGGTAATATCGGTAGGAATTTCCTAGCCAAAATTATCCAATGATAAAGAATGTAAAAACTTTTTTTGCTGTAGGATGGCGCGTGGGGGTGGGGGTAGTCGTCCTTGCGGGTATCGGCGCCTTTTTTTATTTCCATAAAGGAAATGACGTGGGACCCACCCTCACCATCCACCGCAGTAATTTTGTTAAGAAGGTATCGGTATCGGGTACCGTAACGCCCGCTCACGATGTGAATCTCGGTTTTGCCGCGGGCGGGCGCGTTACCGGAGTTTATGCGTCAGTAGGGCAGCACGTTGCGGCAGGGACAATTCTTGCTGAAACTGAAAACAGAGACCTCATTGCCGCTGTTGCCGAAAAGAAGGCAATGCTCCAGCAGGCAAAAGCAAGTCTCACCTTGCTCCTGTCAGGTTCCACCGCGCAACAAATTGCCGTTGCTTCCACAACGCTTGCCAATGCGCGGGCAACGCTTGCCACGGCAATCACGAGCGCCTACACGACCGCCGACGACGCGGTGCACAATAAGACAGACGGGATATTTAGTAACCCGCGCACGAATCCACACCTCCTCTTTTCTACTATGAATTTCTCCCTTAAGACACGTGTTGAAAATGAGCGGTCAGTTGTTATTAAACCTCTGTTATCTGCCTGGGCAGCGCGCGTGGGGGAACTGTCTCCTGCCAATACCCCGGAAGAAGCCGCTCTTGCCCAAGAAAACCTCACAACCGTGAGCAACTTTCTTGCCGACGTTAATGCGGTTTTGAACCAGGCGGTTCCTGACCAAACAACAAGCGCCGCCACGCTCGCGGCGTGGGCCGCGAGCGTGGCGGCTGCGCGTACAAGCGCCAATGCTGCTCTTACCTCTCTCGTGAATGCTCGTGCCGCTTACGACTCGGCACAGAAGAATCTCGCCCTTATTACCTCGGGACCTACTAAAGATGCGGTTGCGGTACAGAAGGCGGCGATTGCCGCAGCTGAAGCTTCCGTCAAAAAGGCACAATCCGCCCTCGCTAACACGCGCATCGTCGCGCCCTTCTCTGGCACAATAACTCGCATGGATGCCAAGGTGGGGGAAATTGCCTCACCCAATGTTCCCGATGTTTCTATGCAAAGTGACGGCGCGTTTGAAATAGACGCCTATGTACCGGAAGTTTCTATCGCGGGCATCGCCGTAGGAGACCCTGCCTCCACAACGCTAGATGCCTACGGCCCAACCGTGAATTTTCCCGCAAAGGTTGTGTCCATTAATCCCGCGCAGACAATGAAGGACGGTGTCCCCACCTACAAAACAACCCTTCTCTTTACTCGAAACGATCCGCGCATTAAAAGCGGCATGACCGCGAATGTCACCATTGTGACAGGTGTGTTGAAGAACGCCATTGTGATTCCTCGCGGAGTTATCGGTCATAATTCTCGGGGCGCTTATGTATCCGTTGTTACTCCCGAAGGTAAGGTGGTACAGCGCACCATTACGGAAGGATCTTCTCCCGCTTTAGGGGAGATGCAGGTTCTCTCAGGCCTTACAGATGGCGAGAAGATTTTGCTCACCCCCTCGTAATGTCTTTTTTGAGAAACATTCGTGTTGGTTTTTATCTCGCGGTGCGCCAGGTGCGCCGCGCAAACCTCTGGACAAACATTCTCATCATTTTCATTATGCTTCTCACCTTTCTTAACCTCGTCCTCGTGACGGGTTTTCTTGTGGGTATTGTGACGGGCATATCAGATCAATATCGCAATCAGCAGACGGGTGACATTATCCTGCGCTCTTTAGACACGAAAAACTACATCCAAAACAGCCCCGAGGTTATTTCCTTCCTCCACACGCTCCCTCAAATAAAAGCACTGACCGCGCGCTATGTGACGGCGGGTACTCTTGAGGCGAACTATCTGACGCGCGTTGGTCCGAACGAAAAACCGAACCAAACCGGCGCGACAATTGAGGGCATTAATCCCGAAGCAGAAAACGCCTTTTCCCACCTTGCGCGCTATGTGCACGAGGGGCGCTATCTCACTGTGGGGGACTATGACCGCGTTTTACTCGGCCCTCAATTTATCCACCGCTACTCTTTTGGCGATCAGCCAGGACTCACCCCCCTTGATAATGTGTACCCGGGCACAAAGATTCGCCTTACAATAAATGGGCATACGCGTGAGGTTACCGTTGTGGGCATACTGAAGGTACCGGCAAATTCATCCCTTGCCGCCCGTGCCTTTATGATTGCGAGCGAGGTGCGCCAACTTTTAGGAAGGTCAGATTACAGCGTAAACCAGATAGCGCTCCTCTTGAGGCCGGGTGTAGATCCCACAACTTTTCGCAATTTTCTGGAAAGGAGCGGTTTAGGGTCGGTAGCAAAAATACAAACGTTTGAACAGGCGATGCCGAGCGGTGTTGCTGATGTGCGCAACACCTTTGGTGTCATTGGAAACGCGATAGGGTCCATTGGGCTGACTGTCGCCTCCATCACAATTTTTATTGTCATCTTTATCAACGCAGTGACGCGGCGTAAGTTTATCGGTATCTTGAAAGGGATTGGCATTTCAGGGGAAGCCATTGAAATATCGTATATTTTCCAAGCATTCTTCTATGCCATTATTGGGTCGGGAATAGGTCTTGCCGTCCTCTATGGTTTTCTTGTACCCTACGTGTCCGCGCACCCTATTTCCTTGCCCGTGAGTGATGCAATCATTGTTGCGCCGGTGGGCGGAACAATGATTCGTGTCTTTCTCCTCGCACTTGCGGCAGTTATCGCCGGCTACATACCCGCTCGTATGATTGTGCGGAAGAACACCCTAGATTCCATACTGGGGCGCGCCTAGCACTATGATTGAGACGAGAAAATTAGAGAAAAGTTTTCAAGACGGCGACCGTGAAGCAAAGGTGCTCAAGGGCATTGATTTTGTGGCAAAAGATGGGGAATTCATTGCCGTTATTGGCCGTTCGGGGGCAGGGAAGAGCACCTTCCTTTACCAGCTTTCTCTCCTTGATGAGCCAACGGCGGGTGAAATCCTCATTGATGGCCGCTCCACCAAAGATTTCTCACAAAAAGAGGGTATTTATTTCCGCCTAAGAGAATTCGGCTATGTCTTTCAAGACTACGCGCTTTTGCCGGATTTGACCGCCTGTGAAAACGTTTCGCTTCCCCTCATTATGCAGGGCATGGGAAAGAAAGAGGCGCGTGAACGCGCACTCCATGAACTGGGGAGAATGAATGTTGGACACCATGCCGACAATCTCCCCGCGCATCTCTCGGGTGGCGAACAGCAGCGTGTCTCTATTGCGCGCGCTATCGTAAACCGCCCCAAGATTCTCTTTGCGGACGAGCCAACCGCAAACCTTGACCGCGAGTCGTCCGAGACCGTCCTTAACATTTTTCAAGAACTCCACGAGAGCGGGCAAACCATCGTTATGGTTACACACGAGGAAGAATATGCGCGCTATGCCGAGCGGATCATTACTATTGATGATGGGAAAATAGTATCCGATACGCGCGTTTAGGGGAGGAGTTCTTTACACAACATTTACGCACTTCTTTCTATGATACGCAACAAGACTATGCCTCTTCCTGCAATGAACGCGCGGCGCATTAAAGCATTCCTCGCAACGGGACTCGGTATTGCCGGTGCGATTTTTGCTTTTCCACATTTCTTTTTATATGGCCGCTGTGTGTCGTGTACGGCGCCATCGTGTGGAAAGAGTATACCGCTGGCTTTTCTTCAGGAAGTGGTCGGTTTCCCGCGACGCTTTCTGCGTATGTTGTAGATTTTGGTGAAGTCATTTTTTACTTTCTCCTTGCCGCCTCCTTGGGGCAGCCGGTTCATTTTGCGCTTCTTGTCCTCGGGCTCCTCTTTTTTGAGGCAGTTTTATATGCACGAGAGGGAAGACGAGCGCTCTCTTCATGGAGGAAGGCAAAAATGAACGCGGCGGGGGCATTTCTTGCGCTTGGTGCGCTTGCCGCGTTGTTTTTTATCCCGACACCGGTTATTCCTATTTTCTAGAGTATTGCCATGGTGGACGCCACCCTCTACTTCATTGTTTTTCGGCGTGCGGGGGAACGCACGATATCATTTGAGCACGAACCTCTATGCACATCTTCTCCGTTGTAAGCGATCCTCTCGCCGCGGGCATTTTTTGGGCGAGCTTCTATTTTTGGTTTTTTGTATTTGAAACATGGGTGAGTTTGCGGAATGCGCGTACGCCGTCTCCCCTGAGCTATACCGATAAACGCAGCGCGCTCTTCTTACTCATCGCTTTTTATGTCGGCATATTTTCTGCGCTTGCGGCAGCGTTCCTTGTTCCGCGTTTCTCCCTTGAGAAAACAGGTACCCACACAATGCTTTTCCTCGGAGGAATTTTTCTGTTGTGGGTGGGAATAGCTTTGCGTCTATGGTCTGTACGGACGCTAGGAAAATATTTCCGCACCCTTGTCCTTGTCCGCCCTGATCACGAACTCATTATTGCTGGACCTTACAGGTATTTACGACACCCTGCCTACACAGGATCCCTTTTGTCCGTCTTTGGCTTTGCCCTGGCTCTTGATAATCGGCTGAGTCTCGTTGTTGTCGCCCTGACCATTTTTCCTGCCTACCTCTGGCGTATCCATGTTGAGGAGGAAGTATTGAAAAAACATTTTCCCGATACATATCTCTCCTACGCGCAAAAAACACGCCGCCTCATTCCCTTTGTGTGGTAAGGGAACACGGCAATTTTGTTTTGACATACGCGTAAATAGAGAAAAAGAAAGCAGCCTCCCTTAAAAGGAGGCTGCGAGTGCGACAAGGCCTTTTGACGACACCCAAGTATCTGCAAGCGGAGAGTAGTATTTTTTCAGATAACCAGTTCTCTGCGGATGAAAGAGCAGAATTGCCATTTCCGCGTGGAGTTGTTCCAAGCGAGCGAGCGCACCTTTCCGTTCAATGGTGGTAGTAAAATTCTCTGCACCTATTTTTTGAATAAGATGCCTGAGCGTGTGTCGTCCGCGCAAAGCAACATATTTTGACCCCCTTTTTCCTACATGGCGCGCAATGCCTTGCAAATCTTTCTCTAGAGCTTTGCGAGGGCTTATGCCCTCCTCGCGCATTTTTCTCGCGCGGGAGCTGTCAATATGTAATTCAAGGATGTGTGCGCCGGGAGACACGACAGTACCATCACGCAAAAGCAGCCATCCTTCACGGTATGTCGTCTCCCGTACGCGCAAAAGGCCATAGGGAACGTCAATAGGGACATATTTGCACGAAAAAAACTGCACGCCCTCAGTTACCCACCAAGCAAGCCAGGTAATAGGATAAATAAATACGAGAATTCTCCACACAATACGTCGTACAAGCGGCGGTAGAGGTGAAGGTTTCCCCAAAGTTCTTGGCACGTGCGTGTCCATGATTCTCCTCCTCGCTTTTGTGAGTAAGAACGCGCGCTCTCTGACCTAGGATAACCTTACAATATTTTCCACAAATGTCTATAAGAGAGAGAAATAAAGATCGCAAGAAAAACAAGCGCAATACTTACCGTAAGAGCATAGTGGTGTATAACCTTATCTAAGGTTTGATACCCTAAACCGATTCCGTACCCTATGCCAACGTTGATACTTATGGTGACCGCGGCAGGAAAAGGCTCAAGTTTCGCGAATCTTTTCCAGGGCATTTTGGCTGCACCCGCAAAAAAAGGAGTAACCCACGCGGCAGGCCCAAAGAATCGGGAGAGGAAAACAGCTGCGCTCCCCCTTTTTTCAAAGAAGTCTCTCCCCCGCACATAAATCTTTTTTGTAAAAGACATTTTGTTCATCCAACGCTCAATAGTAGAGGCATAGCGCCTTCCTAAAAAGAAGCTCGTACCATCTCCGCACATTTCTCCCACGATGAGAACCGCGCTTGCTATCCACACATTGAGTAGCCCCCCTGCGGCAAGAACGCCTGCGGTATAAAAGAAAATCTCACCGGGAATAAAGAATGAAAAAGGAATAAGAATTTCCAAATAAGCGCCCGCAAAGAGTACTGGATAGACTATGTAGGAATGAGTTTCAAGAAAAACAGAGAGTGTTGTAGCAAGGTCCATGGCGTTAAGAAGATCATCGTGCAGACTCACTTAAAATTCATTAAAATTATTCTAACAAGACCCCCAATTCTCCCTATTTTTTGATTTTCCACGCGTGCGAAGCGACGGGCTTCTCTCGCCTCCGCCCATTCTGCCGCGCCGCAGGCGCGGCCGCTTTCAGACACGGAAGTATCAATCTGCGGAGGGGGTGGGATTCGAACCCACGGTCCTGTTACAGACTCCGGTTTTCAAGACCGGTGCAATAGACCACTCTGCCACCCCTCCTCTCTCTTTCTCCTGGTTATCGCTCTCCCTGTGTCTCTTCGCCTTTGGCCAGCGCAGGAGAGGCCGTTGTTGAAGTTTGTGTCGCGCCGGCCCCTGGCGCACCCGAGCTTTCCTCATCTTGAAACCAAAGGAGATAAATTATTTCAAGGACACCGAGCGTATTAATGATTAAGAGAGTGATGAACCACCCGAGCTGCTTATTACGTGCGGCGTGCCAGAGAGCGATACCTTTTATAATAAAAGTCCAAACAATGACAACCGCTAAAATAAGCATAAAGCTCGCGAAGGGAAAAATAAATGCGTGCATATAAGCGCATTATACCATAGTATGCGAGAGATGCGCTATCTCGGCATTGATTATGGCAGCAAGAAAACAGGCCTCGCCCTCTCTGATGGGGCGGGTACAATGGGTTTCCCCTACGCGACCGTTTCTACGACACCCGCCCTCGCTCAAGAAATAAGTGCGCTTATTGCCGAAAGGGGAGTCGGCGCCATTGTTATTGGCGGCTCTTTTAACAACCGAGGTGAGGAAAATCCCATTGCGCGGGAAGCGCGCGCTCTGGGTGACTCTCTTAAGGAGAGAACGGGCCTCCCTGTTTTTTATGAGCCGGAATTTTATACGAGCGCCGAGGCAAGGCGGCAGTACGCGCGGGAAGGGGGGCGTTCTTCGCGCGCGCCGCGTATCGCGCACAGAAATACTCCTATTGACGCCTCGGCGGCAGCGATTATCCTTACAGCATACCTTTCTCGCCTCTCCCATGAATAAGCCCCGCATTTCTTTTAATGAGTTCTCAAAGATAGAGGTTTCCGTGGGCACCGTACTGCACGCCGAGCGAGTTCCCGATACAGACAAACTTATTCGCCTTGAGGTAGATTTTGACGAGTCGGATGGTCCGCGCCAAATCGTGTCGGGCATTGCCGCTTATACGCAGCCGGAAAACCTTCTCGGCCGCCAGCTCGCCTTCGTAACAAATTTGGAACCGCGCACGATTCGGGGGTTAGAGAGTAACGGTATGCTTCTCGCTGTGGGGGAGGGGGGAACTTTTGCTTTTTTGTCTCCCGACCGCTTAGTGCCTCCCGGCACGCGTGCGCACTAAAATAACTTACACACACCAGTACGTTTTTGTGTGTTTCGCAGACGGCTTCTACGCAGTATACTTCTATTAAATGAATCGTGTTTCTTTCAAACAGCTTGCGCGCGTGTATTTTGCGCCCCCTCGGTACATAACGCTGCCGGCAACAGGCATTGACATCTCAACGAGCAGCATTAAATCAGTGCATATCGCGGAAAAAATTCACGGACTGGAAATTGACTCTTTTGATGAAATATTTTTGCCTGAAGGCGCGGTAGTGAATGGGGAAATTGTGCAACAAGAACCAGTGGTAAGTGCCCTGAAGGAGCTCGCAAAAAAAAGGAAAATTCACACGGCGCATGTTTCCCTTCCCGAGTCAAAATCATACCTTTTTGAACTCAACGTTTCTGGCAGCACAAAAGAGGAGTGGCGCGCAGGTGTTGAACGGCACCTAGATGAGCTTGTCCCCCTGCCTCCCGCAAATGTCGCCTTTGACATAGCTCCCCTACGCACAGATCATAAAGAAACATTCGTGGTAGGGGTGGGGTATGCGACACGGGTTATAGAACAGGTGACGAGCATTCTTGACGACGCGGGACTGGAGCCCTTCTCGCTTGAAAGTGAGACGTTTGCTGCTGCGCGCGCGCTCTTACCCGCGCATACCGATGAGACTGTAATGATTGTTGACATAGGGAAGACAACAACCAAGGTTGTTATCGCAGAGAAAAGGCTGCCGCGGTTTGCGACGACTCTTGCCGTGGGCGGCGATGCCCTCACGCGCGCTGTTGAAAAATATTTTGGTGTGGATGAAAAAGAGGCGCGCCGAGTAAAAATAGAATACGGCATCGTATCATCCACGGGAAACGACGAATATCTTTCCGCCATGCTCTCAACCGTCTCCGTGATTCGGGAGGAGGTGAAACGGCGCTTTGACTATTGGCAAACACACTCGTGCGTTGACGGTCGCTGCACACCCGTCTCGCGCGTCATTTTGGTTGGGGGCAATGCGACCGTGCGCGGCTTGCCAGAGTACTTTGCTGGCGCGCTCAAGGTACCGGTTACTCTGGGTGATGTGTTCCGCAATCTTGCGCCCCGAGATTTTTGGCTGCCGAGCGTTGATCATGCGCAATCTTTTGCGTATGCCACCGCTATCGGGCTCGCCCTTCGTGACTATGACTTCTGATACCCGCCACATCAACCTTCTTCCCGCGCCACGCGCCCGCGCCGCTCGCCGCACCTATTTTGTGCGTGTTGGTATTGTAAGCATCTGGGCTTTAGCTCTCCTGCTTGTCATTCACGTTCTCCTTGATATCCCCACTTATTTCTATCTCCAAACACAGGAATCCTTGCGCCAGGAGACGCTCAGTACGCTTTCCCAAAAAATAGCGCACGAGTCACCGGTACTAGCGACGAGCGCAATCATAGCTCTTAACCAAAAAGCACAGTACCTAGCAACGCTCGCCGACAAGCCCCACGCAAGCCGCGCCGTGCGTCTTCTTTTAAGTGTTCCCCGTCGGGGAATATCCCTGACGGGTATTACTTACACGGCGCCCACGAAGGAACACGCCCGCGCAACAGTTCTTCTTACCGGTTTTGCCCAAACACGGGACTCCCTGCGCGCCTATCAGCTTGCCCTACAAAACGCACCTTTTGTTGAGACGGCGAGTCTGCCCGTTGGGGTTTACGCCAAAGATACAAACATAGGTTTTACAATGAACCTTACTGGTTCCTTTACTGCTTCTTCCACAACACCATGAACCGCTCTCTCCTCATTCATCTCGGTATTGCCCTCGTCGTTCTTGTTGCGGTTGGCGGGGGATATGAAATATGGACGGCGCGTCTTGCGGCAGTTGGGGCGCGCATAGACAACGTCTCCGCGGCTATTGGTGCGAAAGAAGCTGAGATCGCGCGCGCTAAGACACTGCGTGCAGAACTGCCGACATTTACGAAAGACGAAACCCTCGTGAGCACTCACACGGTTTCTAAATCTGACATCATTACGTTCTTAAACGTGCTTGAGGCCGCAGGCCGTTTTGTGCACGCCTCTGTCTCTATTCTTTCTGTCACGCCCCAGAAAACGGGGCCGCACCACTTCCTCACCGTTTCTGTAAAGATAGTAGGAACTTTTGATGCCGTGATGCGTACGGTTGGTATCATTGAGAATATGCCGTACTACATAACAACCTCGTCTCTGTCCCTGGGCGCCAATTCTACCGCAAAGAAAAACTCATGGAATGCGGGGATGACGCTCACGGTGGGCTATACACCCTCAACAACACCCGCCCAAACACAGCCATGACACCCTCCTCTCTCTCAGATTCTTTTAAAAAATTGCCGCGCGCTTTCCCACGCAGCGTGTCAATAAACCCGACGCGTGATTGGCTTATCCTCATTTCTCTCGTTCTTCTTCTGCTTATAGCCAATATCATCATAAACATTTTTGGATTTCAGCAGCTTGTCTCACGCAGGAACGACATCACCATACCACCCTCATCCGCACCGGCCATTAATGAACAAGCAGTGCAAAACGTGCAACAGATTTTTGTGACACGGGCAAGCGAACAGGCAAAATATGAATCAGGGGCGTACTCTTTTACAAACCCTCTCTAGATCTAGAAACTTGCGCGCGGCAAGGATGCATGTACCGCGCCTTTGTGTTTGAATAGGAATGCCCCTGTAGTTCAATGGATAGAACTGCGGACTTCTAAGCCGCTAATCGGGGTTCGATTCCTCGCAGGGGCACAGCAGTTAGCAGCCCTATTTGAGACCGTCCGGTCTCGGTTTTGGTGCGGTACCGTTCGGGAGCACAAAAAAACGCGGGATTGGTTCCCGCTGCGCAGTACAACACAACAGCCTCACAAACTTCGTGTGCTAATTAGCGGCGCCTCTACCGGCAATTTCCCTCGTCTAGAAAAAACCGCTCCGTTGTGGCACAGTGTTACGTGGGCATGTGGCGGAATTGGTATACGCGTACGTTTCAGGTACGTATGCCGCAAGGCTTGGAGGTTCGAGTCCTCTCATGCCCACCAAGACAAAGGAGCTAAGGCGCGGGCGCGCCTGGCGACTATTGTCTTGTGAAGGCCTGAGAGGACTTGAAAGCCGGAGCCGGTACACAAGACGAGCGAAGCGAGTGCTTGTTGGCGAGGCGGGGGCGCACATCCTTATGATGAGCGCAGCGAATTAGGAAAGTGTGGCCGAGTCCTCTCATGCCTACCGTCGGGGGCGCTTAGCTCAGTTGGCTAGAGCATCCGGTTTACACCCGGAAGGCCGCAGGTTCGAGCCCTGCAGCGCCCACTCACACATAACTTATCGTGGAACCCACCATCCTTTACGAAGACAAAGATGTACTCGTCCTCAATAAGCCGGCAGGGCTTATCGTACACAGCGACGGCCGCACCCAAGAACCGTCGGTTGCTGAATGGATAGAAAAACAGTATCCGACTCTTATCTCGGTAGGCGAACCCTGGACATCTCCCCAAGGGGCAGTAATCGCTCGTCCTGGAATCGTGCACCGTCTTGACCGCAATACATCAGGAGTGATGGTTGTCGCAAAGACGCAAGAGGCGCACTCTTTCTTAAAGAAACAATTTCAGGACCGTGCTGTAGAAAAAACGTACCATGCTTTTATCTATGGGCATCCAGCACGCAACGAAGGAACTATTGAGGCGGAGATCGTACGCATTCGTTCAGATCGCCCGCGTTGGGGGGTGCGCCGCGCAGGGGAGGAAAAGAGACATCGTGCGGCAATAACCCATTGGCGCGTGCTAGACAGGGGTGAAGATTTAAACAGGCACGAGAAAGTTGCCTATGTGGAAGCGTGCCCCAAAACAGGCCGCACGCATCAAATCCGTGTCCATTTTAAATATAAGAACAATCCCGTCGTTTGCGATCCCTTGTACGCAAAAGGGCGCCCGTGCCTTTTGGGCTTTTCTCGCCAGGCGCTGCACGCCCTTTCCCTTACCCTTGACTTACCCTCGGGTATCCGTCGCACTTTTAGCGCCCCATTTCCTGAGGATTTTGTACGCGCGCGGGCGCTCATGGTTTCTGAATGAAGAGGCGCGTTTTGTTGCGCCTGGGCTTATGTATGGTACAGTATCGCGCATGAGTATGGTTATTACCCCCATAAAGAGTGAGGAGCGCAGCAAGCTGGGTATTCGGCCGGGTGATACGGTGCGCGTTCACCAAAAAGTCGTTGAGCGCGGTAAAACGCGTGTACAGGTTTTTGAGGGGCTTGTGATCGCGGCAAAGCACGGAACTGAGCCCGGCGGGACTTTTACCGTGCGCGCCACGGTCGCGGGTGTTGGCGTAGAAAAGATCTTTCCTCTCTATACGCCCCTCATAGAAAAAATAGAGATAGTTAAACGTTCCAAGGTGCGCCGCGCAAAACTTTATTTCATACGGGAAAAAGCGGCAAAGCAAGTGCGGCGGCAGTTGAGAAACGCGCGTATGATGAACCTTTCAACAACAGATTTTGAAGAAGAGCTCGTCCCTGAGTCCGGAGAAGAGGAACAGGAGGCTCTTTCAGAAGAGAATAACACACCAGAGAAACCTTCTTCTCAAAAGGATCAGGGTACGCCAGAAACACAGGAAGAGACAGAGAAAGAAAAAGAAGAAATAAAAAAGGAAAGTGAAACGCCTTCCTCCCAGAAAGAGGAAGACGTCTCTACGGCGGAGCAAGAGAAAAACGCAGCATAGAAAGCGCGCACGTTTGTAAAACAAAGATTCTATCGGTATGATAGTGATGTTTGCCCAGGTGGCGGAATTGGTATACGCGTATGCTTGAGGTGCATATGCCGCAAGGCTTGGAGGTTCGAGTCCTCTCCTGGGCACAAGAATAGAACTTAAAGGTTTTGAACGAACTGCGGAGTGGGCGGCGCAAAGCGCCGCCCACGCTGTTTCGCTTGATTTT
>Ga0256829_1001459_pt1 | contig 19334 bp, 25 predicted proteins | sample 131447metaG_FD_185979 | JGI IMG/M metagenome (GOLD analysis project Ga0256829, IMG submission 185979) | Hydrothermal vent microbial communities from Lau Basin, Pacific Ocean - 131-447 | ecosystem: Environmental > Aquatic > Marine > Hydrothermal vents | place: Pacific Ocean: Lau Basin | collected...
TACTATTCAATACTCTTAAATAATTAAGTTGATAATCTTTAAGATTTTGTATCACATCTATCCTTTTATGGTTAAAACTTTAATATTATAGCATTATATTATGGTTGGAACAATAAAGTTAAATATTTATACATACTTAGCTTTTGCAAATACTCTCATAAGCCTCAACTCGTCTATCACGAAGCAGACCCCAATATTTTCTTTGTCTTTTGTTCTCTTCTAAGTCAAAATCAGCATAAATAATTTCCTCTTTGTCTCTTGAAGCTTCCGCAATTTTAGCACCTGTATAGTCAGTTATAAAAGAAGAACCATAAAAAGTTATATCACAGCTTTTGCCTACTTCTTTACCTATTCTATTTGCTGCTATAACTGGAACTGTGTTTGTTGCTGCATGACCCATTTGCACTCTTTGCCAATGCTCTTTTGAGTCTATATTTACTTCAGGTTCACTTCCTATCGCAGTAGGGTAAAAAATCATTTCTGCACCTTTTAGAGTCAATATACGAGCTGTTTCACAAAACCATTGATCCCAGCAGATACCTACACCAATCTTTGCAAAAGCAGTATCATAAACTTTAAATCCACTATCTCCTGCCTTAAAGTAAAACTTCTCTTCATATCCAGCTCCATCAGGTATATGCGTTTTTCTATAGTTATCCATAACCTTACCATCGGCATTTATAACAACGAGTGCGTTGAAGTAATCTTCTTCTGATTTTTCAAAATAACTAACTAATATAACTACATTTAACTTGCAAGCTAAGTTTGAAAACTGTTCTATTAGTTCGTTGTTTTTAAGAGGTTTTGCGAGTGAGAAATATTTTTCATCCATATCTTTACAGAAATAAAGAGAAGAAAATAATTCTGGTAAAAGTATAATCTTAGCTCCATTAAACGAAGCTTCTTCTACTAAACGCATCGCTTTATTTATGTTAAAATTCTCATCTTCACTCATACTCATCTGAATGGCAGATACTTTTACCCTCTGTTTAGATTTCATCATGACTCCAAGCTTCTATGGCTTCAACTAGGGTGTCATAACTCTCACCTTTACCGATGATAAACACTTCATCAAAAATATAACATGTAACTTTTGTACTAGCTTCTAGTAAAAAGATAGCATACTCCTCAGGTGAATTTGATTGGACAGAGATAACTTTCATCCCATCTACTATGTCATTTACTTCTACAATATCATCATATTGGGCATTTATGAGTTTTTTACCATCACTACTATAAATTTTCATTATTTAACCTTTGTTTGCTGTATTCTAGCATTTTTATTGTAAAATTATTTTCATAAAGGAATTATAATATGAATATAGCAAATAATATTACAGAGTTGATTGGAAATACTCCATTGGTAAAACTCAATAAAGCATCTGCAAAGACAGGAGCAACAATACTTGGAAAATGTGAGTTTTTAAATCCTACAAGTTCAGTAAAAGATAGAATCGGCTTTAACATGATAAGACGAGCTCAAGAAGCAGGTAAAATAGACTCTAGCACAACTATAATAGAGCCAACAAGTGGAAATACTGGTATAGCTTTAGCAGCTAACTGTGCTGCACAAAATATAAAGCTTATTTTGACTATGCCCGATTCCATGAGTATTGAGAGAAGAAATATCCTTAAAGCACTTGGAGCAACTCTTGTTTTAACACCTGCAACAAAAGGGATGAAAGGTTCTATGGCAAAGGCTGAGGAGTTGCAAAAAGAGACTCCTAACTCTATAATATTGCAACAATTTGCTAACCCTGCCAATCCTGAAATTCATAGGCTTACTACTGCCAAAGAGATTATTAAAGATACAGATGGAATGATTGATGCCTTTGTAGCAGCAGTTGGAACTGGTGGAACTTTAACAGGGACTTCAGAAGTTTTAAAAGAGGAGATTCAAAATATTGCTATATTTGCAGTTGAACCAGAATCTTCTGCAGTGCTTTCAGGAGAAACACCATCCCCACATAAGATTCAAGGTATTGGGGCTGGATTTATTCCTGATAATTTAAACACTAAGATTTATGGTGAAGTTATAAAAGTTAGCAATGAAGATGCATTTAACACAGCTAGAATGTTAGCAAAAGAAGAGGGTCTTTTAGTAGGTATCTCTGCTGGTGCAAATGTTTGGGCTACTATGCAAGTGGCATCTCGTCCAGAGTTTAAAGGTAAAACTTTAGTGACAATTCTTTGTGATACTGGCGAAAGATATTTAAGTACATCACTATTTTCTGATGATAGTGAATAATACTTTTTTAGAAACTATAAAAGCAGTTGATGGAGAGGTTTTTCATCTCTCTTATCATCAAAAAAGATATGAGAGTGTACTGAACTCTTTAGGCGTTCTTTCTTGCAAAAATCTTCAAGACTATTTAAACCCTCCTGAAAATGGAACTTATAGATGTCGTTTGATTTATACACAAGATGATATAAAAGTCTCTTACCATCCTTATTCTAAACGAAATATCAAAAAACTAAAACTGCTTCATGATGATGAGATAGAATATAGTAAAAAATATGCAGATAGAAAAAATCTTGACGACCTGTTTTTAAAAAGAGAAGATGCAGATGATGTCCTAATCGTAAAAAACAACCTTATAAGTGATACAACTATTGCAAATATTGCTTTTTATGATGGGGATAGATGGCTAACACCAAAACAGCCACTTTTAAAAGGAACAACAAGAGCTAGGTTACTTGAAAATGGGAAAATATTTGAAAAAGATATAGAGATTAAAGATTTACAAAACTACACAAAGGTAGCCCTATTGAATGCAATGATAGATTTTGATATAATGGCGACTAAAAAATAAAGGCTGCTTTTGTTAAAAAATGTAATACAAGATATAGAATTTGCAAAATTGATGCAAAACAATATTCAAGATTTGATTGTTCACTTTTTTGAAAAAGAACAAAATTTTGGTATTTTATGTAAGATAGAAGATGTTTATTTTGAACCAGTTTTACCAGCAGATATAAACTCAGAGTTTCGTTCAATGACACTCTTTTTTTTAGCTGGTTATACTTTTGAAACAGCACATATAGAAGATGGTACTTTAATGTTTGAAGCTGGATTTGGAAGTGAAAACTTTGGAAGTATGGTAAGTGTTCCTCTTTTAAGTATCATGCAAATAATAATTGACGAAACGCCAGTATTTATAAATTTGGCAGATCCTAAAGAAGAGATAATGCAAAGTGAGTTAAATGCAGATGAAAATGGAGTTGAGAACTCTATGGCTTCATTTTTATCAAACCCAGAGAACTCGAAGTTTATTAAATAAACTTCTTTGCTCTAGTTGTTAAAACTTATGTAAAGAGAGTAGATAATTAACGACATTATCTACAAAAGCGTCATGTTTTCTCTCTTTAGAATAAGCAATAAAAAACTTTCTTGTCATCTTATGATTTTTAAGTCTTGATTCAAATAGTGTTCCATTTTCAACTTCTGTTTGAGATACATGTTTAGACATTATAGATACTAGAGGTTTATCAGTATTTCCAGCCCTCATGATAGACTCTTTGATGGCAGTAGTGCTTGCTAAAACACCTATAACATTAAAATGATTGCACTGCACACCAATCTCTTCAAAAGCTTCCGCTGTAAGTTTTCTAGTATTTGAGTCTTCATTTCTACATATCCAGTCAAATTCTAGTAACTCATCAGCAATCAATTGTTTTTTTATAGGTTTGTTTGAGATGATAACAAGTTCATCTTCCACCCATTCACGATAAATAAGTCCATCTTCTATGACAGGAGACTCAATAAGTGCAATATCTATCTTTTTATCTTTAAGTTGTTCTATAATAGAACCTGACCAATCTACATTCATAAAAACTTCATTTGCAATACGCTTTTTAATTTCACTTAAATATTTTGGTAAGATATAGTTTCCTATAGTAAATGATGAACCCATAACAAAAGTAAAGTCTTTGTTAATAATTTTTAGTAAATCTTTTTCACTCGCATTGATCGCTTTTTCTAGTCTTTGTGCTATTCTATAAAGGTCTTCACCCTCTTTAGTTAGTAAAATACCATTCTTTTTTCTATCAACTATCTTTGTGTCAAGATAATCTTCTATAAATTTAATCTGTTGTGTTACAGCTGGTTGAGAGATGCCTAATTTGGCTGATGCTTTTGAAAAGCTTTTCTCTTTTATAACCATTAAAAATGTTTGCAGTTTCGCAAAATCTTTTAACATAATAATTCCTATAAGTAAAATTGATAATAAAATTATAACTGATAATTATATTTTAATCAAGAGTTTTGTAATAATATGCAAATATTCTCTAGTTTTAGATATAATATAATCACTTAAAGTAAGTTAATTACTTGCTATACAAAAATAAATGGTCTTATTATGGAAAAAATATTTAGTAGATTAAATGAATCTCAGTCGAATGCAGTAAAACAAACGGAGGGTCCTGTGCTTATCTTAGCAGGAGCGGGAAGTGGTAAAACTACTACAATAGTTTCTCGTTTAGCATATCTAATAGAACAAGTAGGTATCCCAGCATCAAACACTTTGACACTAACTTTTACAAACAAAGCTGCAAAAGAGATGAAAGAGCGTTCTCTTTCTATGATAGAAAATGTAGCATATCCACCACTTTTATGTACTTTTCATAAATTTGGGTTGTTGTTCTTAAAGTTCAATATCCATCTTCTAAACCGTAAAAACAACTTTGTGGTGATAGATACTGATGATAAAAAACGAATTTTAAAGAAGATAAATACAGAACTTCCTACCCCTTTGGTAGCTAGTGAGATTTCTCGTTATAAAAACTCACTCATGACACCAGATGAAGCTTATAAACAAGCTGAACTCTTTAACTACAAACAAATTGCAGAGATATATGCAAAATATGAAGAGTATCTCAATGAAAATAATCTTGTAGATTTTGATGACTTAATAGCTTTGACATATAAACTTTTAAACGAAAATCCACAACTAGCAGAGATAACATCTCAAAAATACAAATATATCATGATAGATGAGTACCAAGATACAAATGAGTTACAGTTAAAACTTATACAAAAACTATGCACAAGTCATAATAATATCTGTGTAGTTGGAGATGATGACCAAAGCATCTATGGTTGGCGTGGTGCTCATATACGAAATATTATGGAATTTGACCAAGATTTTAAAGGTACAAATGTTTTTAAACTTGAAGAAAATTATCGTTCACGAAAACCTATTCTTGAAGTTGCTAATGCACTTATAGAACACAATCGTTCTCGTTTAGGTAAAAAACTTTTACCAACTAGAGGAAACGGTGAAGATGTTACAGTGCTTAACTCAAATGATGAAAATGAAGAAGCAAGAAAGATAGCAGACAAGATAAATAAACTTTTAAATGAGGGCGTAAGAGCGAAGGATATAGCGATTTTATATCGTGTAAATGTTTTAAGCCGTTCCATTGAAGAGGGTCTAAATCGTGCTGGAGTTGCATATAAACTTGTTGGAGGTTTGCGTTTTTATGATAGAGCAGAGATAAAAGACCTTATATCTTATATACGAGTTATAACAAACTTTCATGATGATTTTTCTTTTAAACGCATCGTAAATAAACCAAAAAGAGGACTTGGAAAAGCTAGTTTAGATAAGATAGAATTGGCTGCACACGCAAACGAAACATCTATTTTTGAGTATGTGAAAAATGTTTCTATCGCTGAATTGACAGGTTTGGTTAAAAAGAAAAATGCAGGAACACTTAAAGAGTTTATAGAAAATATAGAAGATGTATCTAAGATAGCACAAGAGTCGATTTATGAATTTATAGATGTTTTAGAAGATGTATTTAAACTTAAAAGTATCTATAAAGGTACACAAGATGAAGATGAGAGAATCTTAAACATGGATGAGTTTTACGGACTTTTTCGTGATTTTGTTAAAAAATTTCCAGACTCTGGTTTAGATGAATTTTTAAATGAACTTACACTTCAAAGTGATCAAGACCAAGTAGAGGGTGAGAGTATCTATATGATGAGTATTCATGCTTCAAAAGGTTTAGAGTTTGACCATGTATTTATCATAGGTCTCGAAGAGGGCTTTTTACCTATCATTGGCGAGGGAAGTGACCTAGAAGAAGAGCGTCGTTTAGGATATGTTGCTATGACTCGTGCTAAAGAGACTTTAACACTCTCTCATGTTGGTAGTCGTTTTTACAAAGGACGAAGAAGTGACTTGCAAAAAAGCCGATTTTTCAACGAAGCAGGACTCTCAAAAGGTTCTTTAATAGTTGAGAAAAACAGTGCATTTAAAAAAGGGGATTTAGTCCGTCATAAGATATTTGGAGCAGGTCGTATCTCTGGCGTTAGCAAATCAGGAAGAGAGTTTAAACTTCAGATTAATTTTTCAGGGACTTCACGCGATATTCTCGCATCTTTTGTAGAAAAACTATGAATAAACTCTTTGTTGCTTACAAACCATCTGACATTAGTTCTAACTTTTTTCTAACAAAATTAAAAGGAAAATACAAAAATAAGAAAGCTGGTTTTTCTGGAACTCTTGACCCCTTTGCAAAGGGTGTTTTACTCGTTGGATTTGGTTCTCACACTAAACTTTTTAGATTTTTAGATAAAACACCAAAAAGATATAAAGCAACGCTATGGCTTGGTGCTGTGAGTGACTCACTAGATACAGAGATGATAGAAAATGTGGAGTTACTTGATGCTATCTCTTTAGAAGATGTAAGAAAAGCAGTTGAAAGTTTAGAGGGTGAGTTAGAGTATGAGCCACCTATATTTAGTGCTAAACGCATCAATGGCAGAAGAGCTTATGACTTGGCAAGAGAGGGGAAAGAGGTTACTTTAAACAAGATAAATTCTACAATATATAAGTCAAAACTACTGCACTATTCTCATCCTTTTGTTACCTTTGAAGTAGAAGTAAGTGAGGGTACTTATGTTCGTTCATTAGGTCGGATGATTACACAAAGATTAGGCATAAAAAATGGCTCTTTAAGTGCTTTAGAGAGGTTAAACGAAGGGCAGTTTTTTTATGATAATGAAAAACCTCTCGACATCAAAAAATCATTAAACATTCCTCTAAATAAATACACTGGAGATAGTGAAAATATCAAATATGGAAGAGTTATTGCTTTAGAAGATATGATGATTAAAGATGATGGCACATATTGGCTCGATAATGGAGATAATATCTCGATAATTACTATTGAAAACAGAAGTGTAAAATATGAACTAGGTAGGATATATACATGTTAGTACTAGCAAGAAAATCAGATGAAGCTATAACTATTGGAGACGATATTGTAGTTAAGGTAATATCTATAGATAAGGGTATTGTTAAGTTAGGTATTGATGCTCCATCTGATGTGAGCATTGTTAGAAATGAGCTTTTAGAAGATGTGAAATATGCAAATATAGCAGCATCTAAAGATACGGATATTGATAAGATTGCAACTCTATCTGAGCTAATCAAGAAATAAAAATGAAGCAGTATAAAGCTTATGCCAAAGTAAATATTTTTTTAAAAATAACAGGGACGAGAGATGCTTATCATGAAATCATCTCTCGTTTTATGAAAGTGCAAAATCTTTATGACGAACTCTCTTTTATCTCAAAGAAGGATATAGATGCTAAAGCGAATGAGTTTAAGATTGTAGGTGATTTCTCATGTACAACAGAGCAAAATACAATCTATAAAGCTTATTTTGCACTAAAAGAAGCAACCTCTTCAGTCTCACTAGAAAACCTTATGAAAACTCATGTAATAAATGTTAAAAAAAATATACCTGCCTTTGCAGGTCTTGGTGGTGGAAGTAGTGATGCTGCAACCTACTTGAAAATGTGTAACGAAGTTCTGGACTTAGGACTTAGTTTAAATGAGTTAGCACAAATAGGTTTAAGTGTAGGTGCTGATGTTCCTTTTTTTATATATGGATATGATAGTGCAAATGTGAGTGGCATAGGCGAAGTAGTAGAAGAGTTTAAAGAAGAGTGTTTAGACATAGAAACTTACACGCCAAAAGTAGAGATAAGTACACCAAAAGTATATCAAATATACAGAGAAGATTTCTTTGCCCCTATAGATGGTTTTGAGGTACAAAAACTTAAAAAGATAAGTTCCAAAGAAGCCTTACAAACAATGAAACCACAAGAAGCAAACGACCTATTTGCCCCAGCATTACAAGAGTATAAAGAACTAAAAAACCACTACAAAACAGGCTATCACTTTAGTGGAAGTGGTAGTAGTTTTTTTAAAATTAAAGAAAAAAGAGTAAATAATGGGTGAAACAATAGCAAAAAATAAAAAAGCTTATCATGACTATTTCATAGAAGAAAAGTTTGAGGCTGGGCTTGTTTTAAAGGGTAGTGAAGTTAAGGGACTAAGAGCCAAAAGAGTAAATCTCAAAGATAGTTTTATAAAGTTTATGAAAGATGAGCCTACACTTTTCAATGCACATATAGGGCGACTTGATACTACACATCACTTTTATGGACATGAAGAGAGAGGGAGTCGTAAACTTCTTTTGCATAAAAAACAGATACAAAAGATGCTTAAAGCTGTAAACCGTGATGGATATACGATAGTGCCTTTGCAACTCTATTTTAACGATAGAAATATCGCTAAGATACAGATAGGTATAGCAAAAGGAAAACAACTGCATGATAAACGCCAAGACCTTAAAGAAAAAGACCAAAAGCGTGATATTGCTAGAGCTATGAAGGATTATTAGTGAGATATTTTTATCTTTTAATTTTTATAATTTCATCACTAAGGGCATTTAATGTAGAGATACCAAAAGCAGAAGTCTCAAATGGTAGAACTGCGATACTTATCTTTAAAAAAGAGCAAAATATAAAATATAAAAAACTAGTTGTAGGTAAACGAAGTTATAAAATTTTCACTCATCCAACAGACTCAAAAAAACTTTATGCACTTTTACCTGAGAGTTATTATAAAAAACCAGCTACTCAAGAGGTTAAAGTTGTTTATATCAAAGATAAAAAAAGTATGTCAAAAACTCTACTTTTTAAGGTTGTAGATGGAAAGTATAAAAAAGAGACTATTCATGTTCAAAAATCAAAGGTAAATCCAAGAAGTAAAAAAGTAAAGCAAAGAACAGCAAGAGAGTATGCTCAGGCTATGAAGATTTATGGTAGAGCAACTCCAAAAAATTATGCAACAACTCCATACATAGTTCCATTAAACTCTAAGATTACAAGTGATTTTGGAAAAGCAAGAGTTTATAATGATACATTAAAAGGCTATCATAGTGGAACAGACTTTAGAGCAAAAATGGGTACACCTATCATTGCGAGTAATGATGGAAAAGTAGTTTTGGCTACAAATAGATTTTATTCAGGAAATTCTATTATTATTGACCATGGGCAAGGTATATACACATGTTACTATCATCTAAGTAAGTTTAAAACTAAAAAGGGTGATATGGTAAAAAAGGGAGAAGTTATAGGACTTTCTGGAGATACAGGTAGGATAACTGGTCCTCATTTACATTTTAGTGCTAGAGTTGGTGGACTACAAGTTGATCCACTACAATTAGTAAAGTTATTGAATAAAAATTTATACGGAGAAAAAATATGAGCCTTTTTCAGCTATTAATGTTAGGTGCTTCGGCATTTTTCGCATTTAAAATATATGAGCATATACAAACACTGCAAGACCCACAAGATAAACAAAACGATGATACGCCAAACGCACCGCAAAGAACTGCTGAGGCTTTTTCAACTTTTGATTCAAGTGATTTGATGGACAAGGGCGATGAAGCTTTAGAAAACAAAAAACTTGATAAAGCACTTGCTATCTACAGTGAAGCAAATATTAAACACCCAAACTCTAGTGAAACTCTATTTAAAATGGGTTATACATTGGGACTTCAAGATAGAGATGATGAAGCACTTGAATACTATAAAGAAGCACTTGCCCTAGATAAGAACAATACTTTTATCTATCAAGCCATGGCATCTATCTATAGGAAAAAGGGTGAATACACTTCTGCTAGAATGAGCTTAAACGCATCATTAGACATTGATAGTTCCAACCCAATAACCTACTATAACTATGGTAATTTGCTTCAAGATATGAACCACAAAGAAGAGGCTATTGAGATGTATGATAAGGCTATTGAAATCAATCCTGACTTTGATGAAGCTAAAGAAGAGATAAAAAAATTAAAGGATTAGAATGAAGATTTCTGAAATATATGCATATTTAAATGAACTCTCACCCTTTGAGATACAAGAGCCTTGGGATAACTCTGGTTTACTTGTTGGAGACTTCTCACAAGATATAGATAATATCGCACTGAGTATAGATGTTGATGAAAACTTGATAGACTCTTTAGAAGAAAATACACTTTTAATAACTCATCATCCCATCATTTTCGGTGGTTTAAAACAGTTGGAATTTAGTAAGTATCCAGCAAATCTTATACAAAAAATGATAAAGAAAAATATTTCCAATATCGCAATGCATACAAATTTTGACCAAACACATCTAAATAATTTTGTAGCAACAGAAGTTTTAGGCTATGAAATTAGTAGTAAAGATGGTTTTGTAGCTTATATAAATGTAGATGAAGATTTTGATGTTTTTGCTAAAAAAGTTTCTACTGCTTTTGGACTTCCTCATGCAAGATGCGTTAAAACATCAAGGCGTGTAAAAAGAGTTGCATTGACAACTGGTTCTGGATGTTCTTTAATGAAGAGTATAGAAGCAGATTGTTTTTTAACAGGAGATGTAAAATATCATGATGCAATGGAAGCAAAAAGCATAAATTTATCTCTAATTGACATCGGTCACTATGAAAGTGAGCACTTTTTTGCACAAATTTTACAAAAGCATTTGAAAAATTTAGGTTTAAAAGTTATAATTGCGTCATCAGAAAACCCATTTACATATATATATTGACTTTTTAAAGAAAAATAGCCTTATATGAAAACTCAAAGGAGTCCCATGAACCAGCACCTTAAACAGCTAATCGACCTCTCTATAGTAGATAAAGAAATCGATGCATTTGAACCTCAAATAGAAGAAGCAAACTATAAATATGAAGCAGCTCTTGCAAAAACAAAGAGTATAGAATCGGATATTGAGAATTTAAGTAACGAAATAAAAGCAGAAGAAGTAAAAAAATCTAAAAATGAACTTCATCTTTCGGAACTATCACAAAAGTTAGAAGATAACTCTAAAAAAAGTGGTGAAATAAAAACTGAAAGAGAGATGAAATCTTTACAGCTTGAAGAAGAGATTGCAAAAGAGCAAGTTACTTTTGCAAACGAAGAGATTGAAAGATTAGAGAAAATTATTGAGTCTAAAAAAGAGCAAATTGAAGCAGCAGAAGTAACTTTAACAGAACTAACAGCAAACTTAGAGAATGTAAAAGCTGATGTTGATTCTAAACTAGCAACTATCAATAAAGATAGACAAGATGTCTTTGTAGCAAAAGAGAAACTTTTGGCAAATGTCAATCAAAAAGGTTTGGCTTTTTATCAAAAGATTCGTCGTTGGGCTAAAAATACAACTGTAGTTCCTGTGGAAGATCAGGCTTGTATGGGTTGTCATATGATTATTAGCGATAAAATATACTCTGATGTTATAAGAGGTGAGGATATTACAACTTGCCCTCACTGTGGTAGAATTTTATATACAAAGCCTAACGAAGAGTAGGGTTTTGTGAAGCCGTTTACGCTTCTATATCTCATTTTAAGTGTTGTGCTATACTTTATAGCACTCCCTTTTCTTATCTATCTATCCTTTAAACAAAAATATAAAGAATCAATCCCATCTCGTTTTTTTCTTTTTAAGAATCCTCCTTTTAGCAATCGAGAGACTATTTGGTTTCATGTTTGCTCTTTAGGTGAAGCAAGAGCTTTAAAGCCTATTTTAGATTTTTTAGAGGATGAGAAGGTATCTATAACTACTATTACTCAAACTGGGCAAAAAGAGGCTAAAAGATATAAGGCTGATATAAGATATTTGCCTTTTGAGATTTTTTTACCTTTTTGGATAAAAAAGCAGAAGATACTTGTTGTATTAGAAGCAGAATTTTGGTATCTACTTTTTGCAGTCGCTAAGGCAAGAGGAACTAAAGTTATCCTTTTAAACGCAAGAATTTCAGATAAAAGTGTAAAAAAATATTTACAATTTTCATGGTTTTATAAAAAACTTTTAGAGAGAGTAGAGATTGTATATGCCCAAAGTGAAGTGGATAAAAACCGTTTTTTAGCACTCGGTGCAAAAAATATAGAGGTCATTGGCAATATTAAATTAGCAGCCAAAATCAGTTATAACAAAGATTATGATAAACCAGATGTTGAACTAATAGTCGCAGGTAGCACTCATGATGGTGAAGAAAAAAGTGTTTTAGCAGGTTTTGTCGAGTACAAACGAGAACGAGATTCTAAACTTATCATTGTCCCTCGTCATCCTGAGAGGTTTGAGAGTGTTTACTCACTTATGAAAGAAGCAGCGACAAATAATGCTCTCACCCTTTCAAGATTTAGTGAAGATAAAACTTTATCAACTGATATGATTTTAGTAGATATGATGGGTGAGTTAAATAATATTTACAAGATTAGTGATGTAGCGATTTTAGGTGGGGCATTCAAAGAAGATGTCGGTGGTCACAACCCACTTGAACCTGCTTTTTTTGAGTGTAAAATAATTACAGGAAAACACTTTTTCCATCAAAAAGAGCTTTTTAAATATGTGCATCATGTTCAATATATTGACCACGATGAAGTTTTTAAAGCACTAAAGAAGGCAAAAGATTTACCTGTCTCTATGGTAGAAGAGACAATAAATTTAGAACCAATTATAAAAAAAATAAAACAATAAAGAGAAAATAATGGCAACAGAAAAAGCATATAAAATACTAGCACTTCAAGAGGGAATCTCAAATTCACAAGCAAAGTCAATGATTGACCGTGGTCTAGTATATGTAGGAAACAAAAAAGTAATGATAGCTCGTGGAGATATAGATGTTAAAACTATGTTTCGTGTGATGAAGATAGAAAAAGCAAAGCCTATCTATGAAAATGATGATATTTTGGTTGTCGATAAACCAGCATTCGTGAATTCTGATGAGATAGAGAGGATTTATAAACCAGCAGTTTTGCTTCATAGACTAGACCGTGAAACAAGTGGTGTTTTAATGCTAGTAAAAAATGAAGAATTTCGTCAAAAAGCGATAAAAGAGTTTAAAAAAGACAATGTTTATAAAGAGTATATAGCGTGGGTTGAAGGAATCATTAGTGAACCTATAGAAGTTGATAAAGCTATACTTACTCAGAGAAAAAACAACAAAGCTTACTCAAATGTTTCAGGTAAAGGAAAACCAGCAAGAACAGAGTTCTTTCCAGATATAGTAAGTGCTAACAAAACAAAAGTTAAGTGTATCATACATAATGGAAGAACACACCAGATAAGAACACACCTGCGTTATATTGACCACTCTATAATTGGTGATGAACAGTATGGTGGTCGCCGTGCTAAAAGAGTAATGCTACATGCTTATAAGGTTAGACTCTTAGGTATGGAGTTTGTAGCACCAGAGCCTAAAGTATTTGTAAACTTTGAATAAAATTAGAGTATAATATTACAAATATTAATAATGAGAAGGTTTGAAAATGAGTTTTAGACTTAAAGTGCTTATCATGTCTTTGGCGTATGGTTTCATTTTATCTTTTTCTATATATTTGCTAAGTTTAGAATTAAATAAAGATACGCTAAGAAAAGAAAGTATTAAAAGATCTTCTCAATATGCATTAGAAACAGAAAAAAAAGTAAATACCTATCTCAAAGATATTACATTAAAACTTGACTCTATAGAATCTTCAAATATATTCAATAAATATTACAATACTAAAGAGATTAATCCAATCCTTAATTCACTATTTTTAGATGTGTCAAATACTGCTGATAATATCATGCAACTTAGATTTATAGATACAAATGGATTTGAAAAGATACGAATAGATAGAAATTCATATGCGTCAAAGCCATTTATAGTACAAAAATATAAACTACAAAATAAGAAAAATCGTTACTATTTTAAAGACATTTATGATTTACAAAAGGGAAAATATTGGTTCTCTAAGATAGACTTAAATATGGAATATGGAGAGATAGAACTTCCTTTAAAACCAGTTCTTAGAGTTGGAAAAGTTGTTTATAAAAAGAATAAAAAGATAGGTATTCTCATCATTAATATTTTTATGGATAAATTTTTAAATAATATTATGAACACAAAACTGTATAATATGGTCTTACTTGATAAAGATGGATACACTATAGTTGAAAGTGCTAAAATAAACAACTGGTGTAGGTATTTAGACCATAAAAAACTATTTGAGAGTAAACTAAAAGATGATTTAAATAATATAATCTCAAATGATGATTTTACAGGTAAATATTTTTACTCTACTAAAATTCATCTAAACAATTCTGAAAATATTAAACTCGTAGTTATTCCAAAATTAGATTATTTCAAAATAGAAAGAGATTCTGATAAATATAATGTTTTATGGATACTTTTAGGCTCTATATTGCTATCTTTTCCATTATCTTATTTTATGGCAAAGTTGTTGTCGAAATACAAAAAAGAAGTTGAACATCTTAACACTACTCTTGATAATGAGATAGATGAAAAAGATGTATTACTATCACTTTATCAACAGAGCAACTCAATCTTATTTAGATGGAATAATGATGAAAAACGAACAGTTTCATCTGTGTCAGATAATGTTAAAGGTCTGATAGGTTATACAAAAGAAGAGTTTGAATCAAACGAAGTAATATACTCTGAATGTATTCATGAAGATGATTTACCAAAAGCACTAGAAGAGCTAAAAAAAGCTATAAAATATAACCAATCATTTGTTTCTCATAAACCGTATAGGATTATAACTAAGTCGGGTGATGAAAAATGGGTACTCGGCAATACTCTGATAGTTAAAGATAAAAATGATCAAATAGTAAAATTTGTAGGATATATTACAGACATAAGTCATTAGAGTTACAGCAATTTTAAAGAATTTTCTCGATATACTTCGCAAATTTTACATCTAAATAAACTTTAAGGAGAGCGTATGTTTGGTGCTCTAACAGAATCATTTACAAGTGCTATAAATAAGATTCGTTTTTACGATGATGAAAAAGCATTATCAAAAGCTCTTAATGAACTTAAAAAGAATTTATTGCGTGCAGATGTAAACCATAAAGTAGTTAAAGAACTTATAGCAAAAGTTGAGCTTAAAACTAAAGCTAATGGTATTGGAAAAGATCAGTTTTTAGCTGCCATGAAAGAAAGTTTGTATGATCTTTTAGAGATTGGTGGAAATAAAGGTTTTATCTTCGCACCAAACCCTCCCACAGTAATCTTAATGACAGGTTTACAGGGGTCAGGTAAAACAACAACTACTGGAAAACTTGCAACATATTTGAAAAATAAACAGAAAAAAGTTTTAATAGTTGCAGCCGACTTACAGCGTTTAGCAGCAGTAGAACAACTTCGTCAAATCTCATCTCAAATAGAAGTAGAACTTTATGAAGATGAAGCAACAAAAAATCCAGTAGAGGTTGTAAATGCAGCCCTTAAACATGCAAGTCAAGGCATTTATGATGTTGTGCTTATAGATACAGCTGGGCGTTTAGCAATTGATGATGAACTTATGGATGAACTTAAATCTGTAAAAAAAGCTGCAAATCCAAGTGAAATATTTTATGTTGCAGACTCCTTGACAGGACAAGATGCGATAAGAACAGCCACTACATTTAAAGAAAAAATAGGCATAGATGGTGTTATCCTTTCTAAATATGATGGAGATTCTAAAGGTGGAGTAGCCTTGGGACTATCTTCTCAAGTAAGAGTGCCACTGCGTTTTATAGGTAACGGGGAAAAAATGGAAGACTTAGAAGTCTTTATCCCCGAGCGTATTGTAAACCGTTTGATGGGCTTTGGAGATGTCGAAGGTCTTGCTGAAAAAACTGCTAATGCCATTGATGAGAAAACTGCTAAAAGAATGACTCAGAAGATTAAAAAAGGTAAGTTCAATTTTAATGACTTTTTAGAGCAGATGGAGAGCATGAAAAAGATGGGTAGCATGAGCTCTCTTATGGGAATGATTCCAGGTATGGGAAATATGTCTAAAGCTATTAAAGATTATGATTTTGAAAACTCAAGTGAGTTGAAAAATATAAAATCTATGGTGTCATCAATGACAGCAAAAGAGAGAGAAAATCCAGACCTTTTAAATAACTCTAGAAAACAAAGAATAGCAGTTGGTTGTGGTCTTACTCAAGTAGAGATAAACAGAATGATAAAACAGTTCAAAAATGCAGGTAAAATGGCTAAAAAATTCTCTGGAAAACAAGGCATGAAAGATTTACAAGCAATGATGGGACAAATGGGTGGTGCAGGAGCTATTCCAAGATAGATAAGTAAGAATATATAAATAAAATAAAAGGATAAAATTTGGCAGTAATACATTTAACAGAAGAAAATTTCAATCAGACATTAGAAGAGAATGATATAGTAATTATAGATTGTTGGGCAGAGTGGTGTGGACCTTGTAAGTCATATGGACCAGTGTTTGAAAAGGTTTCACAAGAGTATTCTGATGTTGTTTTCGCAAAAGTAAATACAGAAGAGCAACAAGAAATAGCTGGATATTTTCAAGTTCGTTCAATCCCAACAACAATCGTCATGAGAGAAAAAGTAGGTATCTTTCAGCAAGCTGGTGTAATACCTGAAGAGGGTTTAAAAGATATTATTAAACAGGTAAAAGAGTTAGATATGTCAGAAGTTCACAAAGAAATTGCAGCACAACAAGCAACCCAAACAGAAAAATAAACTTTACATTTAAGTAAAACTTAGATATAATTTCACCATCGTAATAACTTCTGAAATAATCCCTCTGTGATTAGAAGGCGTTTTTAAAAGCGTAATACGCCAAAAGGCGGTAAGAGGCACAATAAACTACATGTAATTTATTCTGCAAATATACCCCACAATATTTAAATTTTAAGGAAACAAGATGACAGTAATTAGACTTACTCGTATGGGAAGAAAAAAACAACCGTTTTATAGAATTGCGGTAACAGATAGCCGTAAGCGTAGAGATGGTGGTTGGATTGAACTTATTGGACACTACAACCCAATGAATGAAGAAAAAACTTTAGTAGTTAATAATGAAAGATTAGACTATTGGTTAAGCACTGGTGCACAAATGAGTGATCGTGTTAAAAAGATAACTGGTCGTTAGTCATGGTTGCTGATTTTGTCGCACAATTTGCAAGACTTGTAGCATCAAAACCTGATGATATTGAAGTAAAAGTAGTGCAAAGCGATGAAATAACAGAGATTATTCTCTATGCTGATCAGTCAGATATAGGAAAATTGATTGGTAAAAGTGGTAAGATGATTGGTGCTATCAAAACTGTTATTTCTGGTTGTAAAGCCAAAAATGGTATGAGTTACCGTATTAATGTCGAATCAGCTTAAAGATAACAGACTCCTTCATATCGCAACAATCGGCAAAACAGTCGGTATAAAAGGCGATATGAAATTTCACATCAAATGTGACTTTCCTGAACAATTTACAAAAAACTCCAACTTTTTAATCAATAAAAAAGAGAAGATAACTTTAACAGATGTGGACCTAGAAAAAGGACTTGTTAAAATAAATGGACTTCAAAATCCCCAAGATTGTAAAAAATTTACTAATGCAAAATTATTTACAACTTACGAACAAACAAGAAAAGATTGTAACCTCGAAGAGGGTGAAAATTTTTGGTTTGACATAGAAGATTGTAAAGTTTATGAAAATGAAACTCTTTTGGGTGTAGTAAAAGAGGTTGAAAGATTAACTCTTCATGACTATTTGAGTATTGAAACTGATATTGTTTTAGTAAATCAAGGACTTCCAAAGAGTTTTCTTATACCTTATATTCCACCTTTTAAAGTTGATATAAATATAGAGAAAAAGATTATTCATGTCGATGGTGCTATGGATATTTTAGAAGCTTCATAAATGAAATACACATTCGTTACGCTATTTTCAAACTTGGTTGAAGGCTATTTTCAAGATTCTATTTTAAAAAGAGCAATAGATAAAAATCTATTAAATATCAATTATCTAAATCCAAGAGATTTCTCACAAAACAAACATATGAAAGTAGATGATACAGCAGTTGGTGGTGGAGCAGGTATGGTTATGAATCCACAACCCCTTTTTGATGCTTTAGATAGCTTAAAAAAAGATGATAAAAATGTACATGTTGTGTTTTTAACACCTGTAGCTAAAACTTTTAAACAAAATGATGCAAAAAGATTATCAAAAAAAGAACATATAGCTTTTGTAAGTGGAAGATATGAGGGCATTGATGAGCGTGTTATAGAAGAGTATGCAGATGAAGTTTTTTCAATTGGCGATTATATATTAACAGGTGGAGAACTCGCTTCATTAGTCGTGTGTGATGCAGTAAGTAGGAATATTGAAGGTGTTTTGGGAAATAGTGATTCATTAAGTATAGAGAGCTTTGAAACGCCACTTCTTGAAGCACCATCTTTTTCAAAACCAAACAATTTTAAAGAAATTAGTGTTCCATCAGAATACTTAAAGGGAAATCATAGTAGAATTCGCTCACTAAAATTAGAGCTATCTGAATGTAAGACAAAATTTTTCAGACCAGAGCAGCTCCTAAAGCATAGAACAAGGACATCTTATGAGAAATAAGTATATAGAAAACTTCGAAAAAGCACAATTGACTGAGAAAAATATTCCAGATTTTCGTGCTGGTGATACTGTTCGTTTAGCAGTAACAATTAAAGAGGGTGACAAATCTCGTATTCAAGCATACGAAGGTGTATGTATTGCAAAGCGTGGTCAAGGTACTGGTGCAACTATTACAGTACGAAAAATTGGAGCAAATGGTGTTGGTATTGAAAGAATCTTCCCTTTGTTTACTGATTCAATAGAAGAGATAAAAGTAATTCGTCGTGGTCGTGTTCGTCGTGCTAAATTATTTTACCTTCGTGATCTTGCTGGTAAAAAAGCTCGTATTAAAGAACTTAGAAGAAAATAATTCTTCTAAGTCATTTACTCTCAACTTCTAAAACTTCCAATCTAAATAAACCTAAACTACAAAAAATCCATTGTCTGTAAAAATTCATCTAATAAATACACATGTACCTTAAATGCCATAGAAATAGCCTTCCAATAAAGAAAATAAGTAGAGTTTAGAACATTTTTCAAATTCCCCAACCACATTAAGCAACTATTAAGCAACAACCCCCTATAATTCCCATCCACAAACAAAGAGACCTTGTCAAAAAGGACTAGA
>Ga0256829_1001460_pt1 | contig 19333 bp, 23 predicted proteins | sample 131447metaG_FD_185979 | JGI IMG/M metagenome (GOLD analysis project Ga0256829, IMG submission 185979) | Hydrothermal vent microbial communities from Lau Basin, Pacific Ocean - 131-447 | ecosystem: Environmental > Aquatic > Marine > Hydrothermal vents | place: Pacific Ocean: Lau Basin | collected...
TAAATTTAGTACTTACAATACTATAAATGATGCACTAAGTGGAAATAAAAAATGAAAACAAATGTTATATCTCTATTGATTGAACATTATGCTATGATATTTAGTGCAATAATTTTATTAGCTATCATATTTATCATTATGGATAAATTTAATCTAATGGGTATTAAAGATTCAAATGCAGAAGAAAATAAAAATGCTTCTGCTAAAAATAATTTTTTAATCGATTATGATATAAAGAGTGCTATAGTTGGTGGAATTTTTATTTTTATTGTAATACTCTTATTTTATATTTTATAGTTTTAAGCATATGCAAATCCCTACTTCATAATAATGTAGTTGCTTAAAAAGGGAAATAGGGTATATGAATTTTATATGTAGGTAGATATTTGATTTTTTGTCCGAATACTTCTAGTACCATATTTCTCTTTTAGGCATTTCTTTTTAAGAGTTAATATAACCTAGAACATTTTAAACTTAGACTTTTTGATATATATGAAAAATAGGGGTATCGTATTATTGGGGTTTGCGGGATATAATATGGCCGTTAAGTTAAGTGGTTAATATTACCTAGAATATTTCTCTTTTGTCAAAACTACTTGACCTAAACCTGTTTTTACTGGATAGCCCGCTTTTACCCAGCCTTTAAGACCACCTTTTAGTGTTGTCACATTTTTATAACCCATTTTTTTGAGAACTTCTGCTGCTAAAGCACCTCTGCCACCTCTTCTACAATATGTGACAATACGAGCATTGGAATCTTTAATCTTTTTAGCGACTTTCCATTCAAGATTACCTCGTGTAATAGAGATAAAATTTTCTTTATTAAAGTCATCATAAGGGATGCTTCCTTCCGCTCTTTGTTCACTTTCTCTAACATCTAAAACAATAACATCTTCGCCTTCATCAAGTAGATGTTTGAGTTGTTTGGGTGTCATCTCTCCTACATCTTTTCTTGCCTCATTGATAAGAACCATTTTATTTAAAATATCTGCCATTAAAATGTTTGAGCCAGATGAGCCAAGTAGAATAGCTGTAAGTAATAGTTTTTTCATAGTTTTCCTTTATTTAGCTAATTTGCTAAATTGATTTCAGAAATTGTACAAACTATTTTCTTAATGTAAAGTTAATTGTCTAAATTACTAAATAGATTAGTTTTTGCTATACTTCCATTATAAATATTATTATGATTGAAGGTACACTATGTTAAATATGGACGATAAAATAAAAATTTTTAAAGCATTGGGAAATGAAACTAGGTTTAAAATATTTAAAACACTCTTTACAGGTGGGTATGCCTGTTCTATTGATAACTCTCAACCAAAAGATGACATAATAGCTCAGGCAACATGCGTAACAAGCATCGCTGAACAGTTCAATTTTGCACTGCCTACCATATCAAGACACCTTAAAGAGATGAAAGATGCTAAAATAATTACAATGACAAAAAGTAAAAATAAAATCTATATAGAACCAAATGTTGAGACAATGAAAGAGATAGCAGGATGTTTTGATACTCTAGTCAAAGAGTATGAGGATGGTGTTGTTTATCAGTATGACAACACCAAATAAAATATTTCCCTACAAATTAACCTTAACAGTACTTCCAATATTCTTGTATGAAGTTATTTTCAAATTACCACCATGCAACCATATGCTGTTTTGAACAATGCTCAACCCAAGCCCGAATCCTTCTGTTCGTTTACTTCTTGCACTATCAACCCTATAAAATCTTTGTGTTATTTTGGAGAGATGTTCATCCTCAATACCTATACCCTCATCAGTGATGATAAAGTGAATTTTATCATCTTGATTATACAAAGAGATGGTTATATTTTTGTTTTGAGGAGTGTATTTGATGGCATTATCTATCAGGTTTACAAAGATCGACTCTATAAGAGTACAGTTTGCATTCATGTTCGCAGGTTCTAATTTCTCAATATGAAGTTTGATATTTTTTTCCTCTAGCTTTAGATGAAATTTATCCACTGTATTCATTAAAATCGAATCAAGGGAACATTCTTCAAAAGTATCTTGAATATTCTCTTTTGAGTATTTTGTTAAAAGGAGTAGCTGTTTCACAATCAGTTCAATCTGCCTACTTTGCTTTTGAATTGTTTGAAGCGATTTTTCATACTCTTGTGGTTTACGCAACTTTCTCAAAGCTAATTCTATTTCCCCTTGAATTACAGTAAGTGGAGTCTTTAGCTCATGTGAAACATCAGAATTAAATCTATCTAAGCGTTCTACACCATCTTTTATTCGTGCTATCATCGCATTAAAAGAGACAACCAAATCTCTTATCTCATCATCTTCTTTAGGCAGCTCAATCTCTTGTGTAAATTTTGTTAAGGTTATATCTTTAGTGGCTTCTCTTAGTTTGTTAATCGGCAGAAGTATTTTATCTATCATTTTACTCGCCAAAACTATAAATACAAAAAGTAGAATCGGAATAAGCCAGAGGAGAGTATCTTGGAAATTCTCTATTTTATTGTCAATATTTTTTCTATAAACAAGAATTTTGTTTTTTCCTTGTTGTGCAATATAGAGAGCATCAATATAGTCATCATCTTCTTTGTGTGTAATGATAAAAAAATTTTGTTTTTGATGCAAATAGTGTTTATAGTTTTTTAGACTAAAAGTACTGTTTTTCTTTTGGATTTCACCATCTTTTATAATCGCTATACCTATATTTTTTGTTTGTATATGATCTTCATACTTATGTGCTATAAATTCTAGTTTACTTTTGATATTGTTGTTGATGCTGTTGTTTAAAAAGTAGTTAAATGACAATGCAAAAAGGGATAAAACAACGAATGTAACAGTTCCAAACCAAACAAGTACCCGAGTTTTTAATGAGTTAAACTGCAATTTTATACCCTAATCCACGATTACTTTTTATCAACTCTTTTCCAAGCTTTTTTCGTAGATGATAAATTGTAACTTGTATAACATTTGAATTGATATATTCCTGATTATTCCAAAGTTGCTCTTCAATCATACTGTTGGATACATAAGCATTTTTATTTTTGATAAGAAACATCAAAAGTTCATACTCTTTGGCTGTAAGTTCAATTGTGTTGGATTCTTTCATAACGATTTTAGTGTCTGTATTGATGCTTAGGTCACCAAATGTTATTAAGTTGAGACCTTTAGATATATTTCTACGATGCAATGCTTCAACTCTAGCTGTAAGTTCTGCAAAGGAAAAAGGCTTGGCAAGGTAATCATCTGCACCATATTGTAGACCTGCTATTTTATCTTCTATTTCACCTTTTGCACTGAGTATGATAACAGGTGTAGTGATGTTTTTTTCTCGTATGGATTTGATAATCTCTATACCACTCTTAAATGGCAGCATCCAATCTGTTATTATTACATCATAAGAGTTGAGTATTGCTAAGTACTCACCATCCTCGCCATCAAGTGCAGTGTCAACAATATAGTCATCTTCTTCAAACCCTCTTTGTATGAACGAGAGGATATCTTCATCATCTTCAATGATTAACAATTTCATAGCTTCATTGTACCCTATAAAAGTGAAATCAAAATGAAAAGTAAGTTATAAATCCAAGCCAGATAAAAAGTGTAATAAAGATACTAAGTAAAACACCAAAAGCGGCAATATCTTTTGCATGTTTTGCTAATATATGATACTCATCAGTTATCAAATCTACAACTTTTTCAATAGCAGTATTCATCGCTTCTGCCAATAGCGGTATAAAGAGTGAAGCAAACATAAAAAGTTTTCCCCAAAGCGGATAGGGCAAGAAAAAAAGTATAATAGTTGCAATTGTAAACGCAGAGATTTCCAATTTAAATGCGCTTTCTTTAAAAAGCTCTTTGCTTCCATCAACAGCATAAAAAAAGTTTTTTACGAGGGAATATTTTGGTTTCATTGTATTTTAATCACTTCATATTTTACTTTTTTTTCATCAACAGTCACTTTTATGTAATGAAAAAAGCCATCTTCAACTAATGGAGCCCCAGCACCGCCTGAGATGATATAGGGTGTATTATGCCAAAAACCTTTATAAAATGAGTGGATGTGTGAGCAAAAAAGCATAGTGACATGGTATTTGTCAAACAGATTATTAAGCAGTTGTGCTTGTTTTATATCATCTAAACTATGCCCCTCTTTATAATTTCCCTTTCTTGGATCATACAAAGGTATATGCATAAAGATAAATCTGTTTATGTATCGTTTGGATTTATTAAGCTCCTTTGTCAACCACGAAAGCTGCTTGAAGTTGATGCCTTCATCATCCGAATCATCAACAATAATAAAATAGCTATTTTGAAATGAAAAAGCAAAGTTCGTTTTTCCAAAGATTTTTTTATAATTCATATCATTTTCAAAAAGACCTATGCCGTGATTACCAATTATACTGATAATTGGTTTCTTTGCATTTTTTATCAGTGATAGATAATGATTAAACTCATACTCAAAACCGTAAGAAACCAAATCACCGTTATTTATGGAAAAAAGTATATTTTTGTCGTTGTCAACACTCTTGATGATTGAGAGCAAAATATCATCTCTACCTCTGTTGTCACCATAAACGGCAAATGAGAAAGTTTGATTTTCGTCTTTGATACTTTGAATTTTTTTAATCATCTTTGCATTATAAGTATCTGCTACAGCGAGCGCATAAAAGCTAAGAAGTAAGATAAAAATGCGTATCATTTTCTTTTATGTCCAACATTCGGATGGCATTCAAGGCAACTTGTTTTTAATGTTTTATCATCGGCTTTTTTAACAATCTCAGGCTCTACAATCCCCATTGATGAGTGATCTAAACTTGTATGACAAGATAAGCAACCGCTATTGAAAACAAATTTCTCAGGATGCTCTCTTTTTTTCGTCCAATTGATATCTGCTGTATTTGTAAAAAGCTCTGTGTAAATATCATGTAATCCAAACTTTGCTTTTGTGGTGATATAATTCATCAGAGTATCATGAGGTAGATGACAGTCGACACACTGAGAGGCAACACCAAATTTATTATCTCCACCATGAGGTGAAGCATAATGTGTTTGAGTCATAGGCTCCATAGTATGGCATTTTGAACAGAATTGACCACTCTCAGTTTTTCTAATTTCAACAGCAGTAGTATATGATATAGCCGATCCAATTATTGTTCCGACAATCAATAAAACAATAATAATAATTTTAAGTTCTTTGTCTTCTTTCAAGGCTTTTTTGAGGTTCATGATAAACTTCCTTTTTAGATTTGAATTCCAAGATAATGGTGCACGCCATAACCAATAGCAAATGAAATAAGAGCGACACCGAATGTAATCAAAAGCATTTGCACTGTTCTATGTACAAAAGATTGGTCTTTCGCAACAGATATATAAAAATTATAAAGAATTATGGCAATAAATGCCGCGACAAACATACTTACAAGCGATACTTTAATATAGGAAAAGATAAAAAAAGGCAAAACGAGAAAAAATGTTGTTCCAATGTATGAGACACCGGTATAAGCTGCATAGACAACAGGGGCTATCTCCTCATCAGGGTTTTCTTTTGCTTCAAGATAAGCAGAACCTGCCATAGACATGGAAGCGGCGATCCCCATAATAGCACCTGTCACACCAACAACCATACTTTTATCAAATGCCAGTGCAATACCACTGAGTGTTCCGGTAAGTTCTACCAAAGCATCGTTCATTCCGAGTACAATTGCCCCTGCATAAAGTAGTTTTTTATCATGCAGCATATCTATGAGCTCATTTTCATGTTTCATCTCCTGTGCATAAATCTCTTTTGCTTCGGGATAGGTGTCAAAAAGTGATTTGTAAAAAGCTTCAGCATCATTTTCACGTCTTTCAGCTAGTTTCAATGCAAACGAGGTACCAAATAATATAGTTAGCAATATGTAAAATCTGATAAGCAGGCGATTTGGTTCAAGCGTTTTACCTGTAATGTTTTCCCAAAATGTATAGTGCTGTTTCTCCTCTTGAGCAATTGATTCATAAACACGTTTATTGTTCAGATCTTTTTCTCTAAGTGCCAATGTGCTGTAAAGAGCATAATCATTGATCTCATTTTGTTGTTGCTTGAGTGCCTTTGTCATTTCCATGTAAATCCCTTTTTTAAAGTATAATCATACTAGCAAGCAATAATATTCCAATAGTTGCAACAAAAACTGCAAGCACCAGATAAATTTTTCTATCAGTATCTATGATTCCCTCTTCTAAGTGTCTGACCCATCGTGTATAGTAGCGATAGGTATATAAAGCAAGGATGATACCCGCCATGACAATGAATATTCCCAGATACTTATAATACACAGCATGAACAAGCTGTGGCATGGAAGCTGCCTCTTTACCTTTAAGTTCTGCACTGATAAGATGCAAAAAAAGTTCGAACTTTTCTACTACAAACCCTAAAACTATTAAAGAGATTGCTGTACCTATAAGTGCAGTCGTCGCACGTTCCACTGCCATTAAATCTTTCGGGTCTATTGATGATGTTGATTTTTCACTCATAAATTTATGCTCTTTTTATACCATTATATAGTTTAATACTTACAAATATAATAAACATAAATAAAATTATATGTTCAAAATGATTGATATCGCCTAAGACCTTTTTAAAACTACTACTCAAAAAGTAACCGATTGACAGCCCTGCAATGCAGGCAAATGATACTCCAATAGTATCAATTAATGTAAATCTTTTATGTGAATAATTATGCATTCCCAGTACAAAAGGAAAAGCAATAGCCCCACTATAGATAAATCTTGAACTTAGTGCGAGTATATCTGCTTTGGATTGTACTTTTTTTCGTAATTTTTCAACCTGTTTTTCAATATTTTGAAATCGGGACAAGAACTTTTGTGCATAATTGTGACCTATATAATACCACATTTGATCTCCGACTACAGCACCCAAAATAGCTACGAGAAGAGTAGAACCACAAGGAAGTACCCCCATATGACACAAAACCTCAGATAAAATGATAACTGCAGTTCCTTCTACAATCATTCCGATAAAAACAACCCATAATCCATAGGCAGAGAGTAAACTTAAAAGATGCTCCATCAATTTCTTAATTCTTTTAATCTTTGTAAATTAAAATGTGTAAACATCAATAATTGCACAATATATATAAATATCCCTACAACAGGAATCAAAAATAAAGAAGCTGAAATAAGAGCTATACCATTTGTTGTAAGTTTATCAGCAGTTTTCAGTTTTTTATATTCATCTTTGGTTGCATACATAGCCACAGAGTCATAGAAATTTGGTTTTTTAATTAAAACAAACCATAGAAAAATGTGAATAAAAATATTTAAAGCAGGAACAAACAGAAGTGGGGATGTAATTATGAATAATATAAAGAAAATAAGATTTTGCTTTAATGCAATAAACACACTTCCTATCGTCGTACCAAAACCTTTTTTATCATTATTGTAATATTTATTATTGACAATATCCACTATCTTATCTGCAATTATTCCAACAATCATCACTGAAGTCATAATAACTAACTCATAATACAAAAGCACTCCGCCAATACTCTCAACTGCAGATACAAACCAGTGACTCTCACCAATAAAGGGAACATACGATAAAAAAGATTCCATAGTACTGTTTATGGAGTCACTTAGTAAATAAAATAAAATCCCCCATATACTTGCAGCAACTAGAAGGGGAATTAAAGCAGTAAAAAATATCTTTTTATCTATTAAATCTTTGAGAGCTTTAAAAAAAATCTTTAACATGTATATCCTTATTTTATCTGTTTAGAAACAACTCTAGAATTAAAATATTGTAATAAAAACTCCAGTGTATATGCCACAGCAAAAGCCCCAATCAGATAATATGCAATTTGAGGCATAGTTTTATATGTTGAGTAGAGTGTTATTGCTGCAACACCAAACATAGCTAAAATTGCTAAAACGACAATATACAATTTTGCTCCTGTCTCTTTTATAAGGTTTAGATGTGCTACATGTGTTGTTCCCTGAACTATCAGCATTACAATGGCAGCTACAGTTGTAATCTCTGAGAGATTAAAAAAAAGTATCATAGGAATTATGAGTACGGCACTAATGATAAGTCCTTCAAAAGATTGATAAACATTATATTCGTACTCTTTTGGTAAATTACCCTCTTTGGCCATAGTATAGCCAATATCTGCTACTGCGTACAGTGTTGCATTTATAGCTGAAGCAGTTGCAAGCAGTGCAGTTACCGCCATAATTTTAAAGCCCCACTCTCCAAAAACAGGCTTGGCAGCTGCTGCTAATGCGTAGTCTTTTGTTTTTATGATTTCATCTAATGGTAGATTACCAAGCACAGAGACACTTGTGAGTACATACAAAGCAGCGACAAACAATATAGCGATAAACATCGAACGCATCATAGTTGTTTTGGGATCTTTCATATCTTCAACGGTATTTGTTATCACGCTAAATCCTTGATATGCAAAAAAAGTGATTCCAATGGCAAAAAACATACCGCTTATTGGAGGCATATCTGCTACACTTAAAAGTTTAGGTTGTATAGTAAAAAGAGCCGCAATAGCAAATATAATGAGTATAGTAAGTTTAACAAATACAATGAAGTTTTCAGATTTTGCGACAATCGTGGCACCTACAAGATTGATAAGAGTAAATAATACGACAATACCTACAGCAAAAATGTTAGTCCACATGCTATCGCCATGCGCCATAAAAGTTGCAGCGTAAGTTCCAAATGATTTTGCAACAGCAGCTATTGCTATTAACTGTGAAAGGTAGAACATTACACTCATAGAACCTGAAAAATTATTTTCTCCAAAGCCTTGAACAAGATACTCGACAATGCCGCCTCGTGATTGATACCTAACAGCAAGCTTTGCCAAAGAGTAACCGCTAAGAAGGGCAATAACCCCACCAAAGATAAAGGAAAGCCATACGATATTTCCAGCCATCGATCCGGCCTGACCGATGACGATAAAAATACCTGCTCCAACCATAGAACCTATACCTAAAAAGACGGCACTCCAAACACCAAATGCTTTTTGAGTTTTCATTTATTTGCTCTTTTTTTATAAATAGTGCCAACTGTTAAAAGTGAAACTCCATCAAAAAAGAGACTAAATCCAACAAAAAGACCGATAAGATACACAGATGTCAGAGGCCATCCAACTACAAAAAGAATAGCTAAAAGCAAAGAAAAAATAGCATTAAGCAACCAGATAAACCAACCATGTGCCGGCCTCATTGAGAGTGCCATACTAAAACTTGTAAAAGAGTCTATAAAAAAATAAATTGATAAAAGTAAGCCAACGGTGCCAACACCACTCATAGGGTAAAACATCATAAAGAGTGCTACACCGATGAGCACTACACTTTTTAGCCATCCAGTGAAATCACTTTTATCACTTAAATAGGTGAAATATCCTGCTATTAGACCTCCAAAAAGAAGAAGCCATGACACAAACGCAACAGTTGCCATTGTCATGACAGCAGGATAAATGATTCCTATTATACCTAGTATTAAAAATATACCTCCGGCAATTTTACTGTATTTTGAAAGCTTTTCCTGCATCTCTTGTGCAAGTTCTTGCTCATTTGGGTATTTCCACATTATTTTTCCTTTTTTTGTATTGATTGACTTTTATTTGACAACATGATGTCTTGATATTTTCTGTCAAAGAAATGACCACGGACATAGCGTCCATAAATCAACTCAAAAAGTACAGATATAATGATAAAAGACATAAATATCATCACAGCATGCGGATTTGAGCTATAAGTATGAAACAGTAGCGTTGCAAGTGCTAGAAATGCTAAAAGTGAAGAGAACATCAAGATAAATCTATTGGCTTTGATCTGTTTATGCAGATGGTAAGCACTAATATTAACAAGTAAAAAGATGAGTAAAAAGCCGGCACTTCCAATGATAGCTATCTCAGTGAGATCGATACTATTAGCAAGTATAATACTCAAAACTGTAGTATATAATACACCACGAAACGGTACACCACTTTTTTTATTTTCATCCATCAGTGAACGCGGCAGTTTTCCATCTTTTGCTACAATGTAGCCAAGACGAGCATTTCCGTATATTGTTGCATTTATGGCAGAAAAGGTTGCAAGCAGTGCAGCAACCGAGACAAGCACAAAGCCCATATGTCCAAGTGAAGGCTCTGCCGCTGCTGCAAGTGCATAATCTTTTGCTTTCATCAAAACATCTTCACTTACACTTCCTACCGTAATAATGGAGATAAGAATATAGAGTGCAATAACAATAATGACAGAAGCATAAAAAGCTCGTGGCAGGTTTTTATTTGGTTCTTTAATGTCCTCTGCAGAGTTCGCGATAAGTTCGAAACCTTCATAAGCTACAAAGATAATCATCCCTGCTGTAATAATCGAGAGTACGGAAGACCAATGCGTAGGGCTCATACGCTCTGGATCAACATATGAAGCTCCTGCTACGATGACCAAAATTAAAAGAAAGACTTTTATGACAACAATGAAAGTTTCACTTTTTCCAACAAAAGAGGCACTGACAAGATTAATAATTGCAGGTAATATAATAGCAAGTGTAATGAGTCCATGATGTAGCCATACACTTTTGTGGGTAAAAAAAGTCTCCCCATAGGAAGCAAAAGCAGTAGCATAAAGAGAAATCGTAATCAAATAGCTCAGCCACAGCATCAAGTTAACACTTCCGGAGAGTATGTTGTCTCCAAAGGCCTTATCTATAAAGGTGACCGTTCCGCCTTCACTTTGATAAGCAACAGAGAGTTTTGCATAAGAATAGGCTGTTAAAAGTGCTACAAGTCCCGCTATAGCAAAAGCGATAGCTGTTGCACCGTGAGCCAAGGAGACGGCTTCACCTAAAACGGCAAATATTCCACCGCCCACCATGCCACCGATACCGATGGAGATTGCACCTAAAAGTCCTATGCTTCGCATATTTTGCATATAATTAAACCCCCCCCTTCTTTTTAATTTCTTCGATTTCCAAAAAATTCTAACATCATATGATTTAAAATTGTATTTTATTTGTTACAATTCTTATGAATGATAGTTTTATAAAATGGCTCCATTGGTCCATCAACAACAAAAGGAAGCATAGTCATGATGCCTTTTCTAAATCTAACATCTAAATGTGAATTTTCATGATCATATACAGATTCCCATGTACCGTGAAACAGACACAAATATTTACCATCGACAGGAAAGGTACTTTGTAAAAATTCCGTTGTTATAGCCTTTCTGTAGTGAGAATTTTGAAAACTCCCAGGCATACCATTTTTAAACATTTCATTATAATCACTATCACTAGGAGCAGGTCTGAAAGTATCTTGTGCTACATCGAGCATTTTGAGTGTATTTTGATTAAAAATCTCTTTATCTTCTGTATAAATACTGACATGGTTGTTGACTGTTACAAAGTCTAATGCAGGTTCATCATTGTGATTTAACAAATACTCTTTGACTTCTTCATCACTTGTATAAATTTCTTCTCTGTCTCCTGCACCTATAGTATTGTACAATCCCATGTGAACATGGCTTTTCAGAACTACAAGAGGGTTTATAACCTCGTTTAACTTAACATCGATATTTGAATTTGTTAGAGTATCATAGTTCTCAAAACGAATAAAAATAGCATAAAATAATGGTAAAGAGCTCTCTTGCGCTGCTTCAAGTTTTGCATTTTGTAGTGTACCTTTATACATTGATGGGTAATTATAAACCATCGTCGAATCACCAATTGTATTTTTAAGTGTTGCTGTTAAAAACCCATCTTTCTCTTTTAAACTTTCAAAAAGTGTCGATACTTGTTCTATCATTGTCATTTTATTTTGTATGGCAATATTAAACTCACAATAAAGAGTGATTGCACCTGTAGGTTTTATTTCATTGTTTGGTATTTTTATAGTATTAAACACTGTATATCCTTTTATATTTTTAACTTAAAATCTCTTCAATTGTGATGTAATCACCAACACGACCAGTCATTTGCTCTACATCTGTGTTTACCGGCAGTGTTTTTTTACCCGGTCTCCATCCTGCAGGACAAACTTCACCTGTTTTTGTAGCATATTGCCACGCTTCTACTTGTCTCAAGAACTCATTTACATTTCTACCCACTGATGGTGCTTGTACCTCTTGTGCTACAACAACACCTTCTGGATTTATAAGAAATCTACCACGAAGTGCAACACCTTCATCTTCAAGAAGTACACCAAAAGCACGACTTACTTCTTTTGTACCATCAGCACCAATAGTAAGTTTTAAATCTTTTAAAAGTGGTTCAGTCTCTACAAATCTTTTGTGAGAGAATTTAGTGTCAGTTGATACTGCTAAAATATCAACACCCATTGCTTGAAACTCATCGTATTTTGCATTCATCGCTGCAATTTCTGTAGGACATACAAAAGTAAAGTCAGCAGGATAGAAACATACTACATGCCATTTCCCTTTATAATCATCGCTGCTTACAGTTGTATAGTGACCGCTTTTAGCGTCATACGCCTCCATTGAAAACTCTGGTGCTTTTTACATTACTAATGTTGAACTCATTTTATTCTCCTCTTTTATAGTTGATATTTCAGTCTCATTGTTTGAGACAACTTCTTTTTTTGCTTGAACTGGAGTGTCACATGCCATACTTTTACCTTTTATATATGTAATCATTCAACGAAGACATCAAAGTATCTTTGTCAATTTATCTGTCATCTCAAGTGCCCAGTCTGGGGGCATATGCCCTTTATTATAGTAGAGATAACTATCAAATCCCCACTTCATCATTTTTGAAATCGGTGAATAGAGTGCTTTGTCGGTTTTACCGCTGTAAAGTACATCCGAGACTATCATCGTTGCATCGTGCCCGCCCATGTTCATAATACAAAACACTTCTAAATCATGCGGAGGAATCTCTACCTCTTCACCGAGTTCTTTCATAAGTGTTGCGGCTGCTATTGCCCCTTGAATAATGGCAATGTGACCGAGTTTTGGCTGTGCCAGTGCTGTGATGTCACCTGCTGCAAAGATGTTGTCAAAATCGAGATGACGCATCTGTTTATCTGTCGGAATAAAGCCTTTTTCATCGCCGATATTTGAATCTTTTAAAACCTGTGGCGCTGAATACGGAGGAATGATAATCGCTAAATCACACTCCATTTTCGTTCCGTCTTCAAAGGCTATAAAATCTTTGCCTATCTCTTGAAGAACTTTATTGTTATGCAGGTCTATTTTTCTTTTCTGCATATACTTGCCGACTACTTCACGCGGCGTATCACCGACATCTTCAAAGAAAATCTCACCCGGCGTAAAAACATCTACTTTGTAATCTTTTTCACGTTTAAGCTCTTTGTCTTTGTCTAAGTAATAATCGAGCATAAACATAATCTCACCGATAGGTCCTTCACACGAAGCAGACAATGGCGGAGCATCAACACGGGTTCCCCATGTGCTTTTTGCAGCACCCGTTACAATCTTTCCGCCTTCAAAAGTTTTTACTCTCTCCCAGAGTCTTTGCGCCTGCGTATCATCACAAACAGAATAACCATACTCTCTAAAACCTTTGACTGCATCATAATCTTTGATGGCACCGAGTGTTACAAAAAGATAGTCATAGCTCTCATTTGCCCCGCTCTTTAGCTCTAAGAGACTGTTTTTTGCATCAATATTCACTACTTCATCTTGAATAAATGTCGCACCGCGAGACTCTATGGTATGCTGTAATTCTACAAGAGAGTGAGAGAATGGTGCCCCCTCAAAGGCAACTTCCGGTAATGAAGGCTTTAAAAGAGAATGACTTCTGGCATCTATCACCGTAATATCTATCTTTTTCCCTATTAAATGGCGAAGCTTATAAAATATGTGTAACCCTGCAAATCCTGCACCTAATATCACTATTTTTTTCATACCAAATCTCCTGTTTAAATTATTTGTGTGCTATTTATTCTCGTAGGCATTTTTTACCTAAGCTTACAATAATTCATCCGCAACATCATCCATATGATCATGTTTTGTATTTTTTACATGAAAATATCCAAGTGGCAGTGCTATCATTATAGAAAGTACTAAAAACCATGAAAAGTTAAATGCCATAAGGGCATAATAATCAATCATTCCAAAAATAGCTATAAAAAGCAAAAAATAGATAGTAGTAACTTTTATAAATCTTTGCATTGGAAATTTTTTAGGTTTTGCCTTGTGGTGTTTGTTTTTCATAGTTTATTTTCCTTTTATTGTATAACCATATTTACAATATATACATTTCTAATTTTTCCATCTGTTAGCATAGCATTTAAAGATGCTTTTATAGCGTTACATAATTTGTCTTTTTCTAATTCCGAATCAATATCTGCAGGAGTTTTTGTGCTAAGAACTCTGATAATTTCATCTCTAATAACCGCATTTTTTGCATTAAGCTCATTTGCTAGAAGTTTACTACTAAGCTCCAGGCTTAAAGTCACTTTGAGATAAACATCTTTTTCATCTTTATTTTTAAGATTCACAGTAATGGGTTTTAGGGGATAAAGAGGACCTATTTCTGCTAAACTTGCATCTTCACTCTTTTGAGCTTGTTGTTTACTTGTTTGAATAGCTTCAGAACTGCTTGGTATTTTTGTCATGTACCAAAACACAGCACCACCTCCCCCTATAATAAGGAGGATTAAAAAAACAATGATGCCAATTAAAAGTTTGTTCGAACTATTTTTTTACACTATCTGTATGTGCCTCTTTTCTATGAAGTTTTAAAAGTGATTCAAAGCTGTGTTTGATGTGTTCATACATTCTGTCAACACTGTTACCACCACCTACTGCTTTTTGAATAGATGAAATCTCATTTTCTAAAGATTTATATGCTTTAGTATGCTTTTTAGTATATCCTAAAAGCAGAGCTTTTTGCAACTCATCTTGCGCAGAGCTTAACAATTTAAGTGCTTTTGCTTTATCTTTTTTGCCAAGTTTTGAAGCTTCTAGCGTCATGTCTTGTGCTGTTAAAAGTGGAATAGGAATGATCACACTTTTGATAATAACACTGTTAAGCGCTGTAACAATATCTCCAAACGCAGCTTTTTTATTACCTTTTGCTAAATCTTTTTGCGCCTGTTTTGTTGCTTGTGGATAGAGTTTCATTGGTAAATATTGTGTACTTATAGTCATTTGATCTTCAAGTGGTAAAAGCATTGCTCTTGCTGCTTGCGTATCGTTATCTTTTAAGAGTGAAACTGCCGCATCTTTAATGTGTTTTACAAGTTTTGCATCCCCTGTAAAATCATTGACAACAATTCTCTCATCGATTGGAACCATATCAAGCTTTGGATCTTTTTTTAGTGCTGCATCAAATGATTTCGTTGCTGCCTCTAATGCCTTTTTCGCTGCTGATGTATTATTTGAATGGAGTGCACGCAGTGCCATAATGGTATTTTGCAATCCACTTATAATCTCTTTTGGAGCCTGTTTTGTGTTCATGTGATGCGTTTTAATCTCTTTGTCGATGATGTTATGCAATCTTCTTGCATCATCTCTTTGTGCTTCAGTCTTGAAATTATCAGCATCAAGTTTTGCCATATAATGGTCTTTTGACATTGTTTCTTCGACCTGTGCCTGTGCTTGTGCATGGCCTTTTATTGCTGATGGGTTTTGTACTGCTTTAGCCTCTTTTGCTGATACAGAATCATGCAATGCACTTGCACTGAGTGCTGTTGTGCCCATTAAAAGTGATGCTACGATTGTTGATATAACTACTTTTGCTTTCATAATTGAGTCCTTATATATAAATTTAACTTAGTAAAATTATAGAGTTTACTTAACAATAAAAAGTAAATGAAGTTTAGTCTCAGCGGATTCTTATAAAATGAAAAAACAGTGGAATAATGTATAGGTTGATAACAATAGCAAAAAGCAGACCTCCCATAATGGCAATCGCCAAATCTTGAATAATCTGTGTGCCTGTTCCAATAGCAAGAGCAATAGGAAGTAGCGCTAAAGCATTAGATACCATTGTCATTAGAATCGGTTTTGCTCTTAATGCCAAGGCATCAAGTTGTTGTTCTATCTCGCATGTTTGATTTTTTAGGTTCATTTGAAAAAAGTCATATATCAAAACATTGTTATTAATAACGATACTTAAAACGATTAGTACGCCCATAAAAGCCATAATATCCAAAGGTTTGTGTGTTAAAAAGAGTGCTACAAATACTCCGGTAGATGTTAACAGTAATGCTGTAACAATAGAGATTGCAATACGAAGTGAACTAAAATTTAATAGTAACCCGATAAAAATGATGGCAATGGCAAAAAGTATTACTAAACTCATCTGAGCAAATGATTTTTGCTGCTCTTTATAAAATCCACTGATTTCACTTGTAATATTATCTGGAATGTTTGCACTACTCATTACTTTTTTGATATTTGTAACAACACCACTCATGTTGTTTCCGCTAAAGCGTATTCCCAGCACACATACAGGAGATAAATTATAGTGACTTACCTCTGCTACCTTGTTTTGATAAGAAATATCGGCTAACTCTTTGAGTGGAATTCTTTGCTTGAGTGTTGGTGAATAAATTTTCAGATCTTGTTTCAAATATTCTATAGGGTCAATATTTGGTCTACTCATTAAAACTCTTAGATTTGTAAGCTTTTCACCGTTTGCAACTGAAGCGACAATCTTTCCATAGTAGAGTGTATTGATTTGACTTCTTATCATCGCCTCAGTTATGCCATAGCGTGAGAGTGCAATACTTTTTGCTCTTATATTGATAGAAGGAGAAGCATACGATGTAAGAACATTTACCTCCTCTACATCTTTTATTTTTCTAAGCACTTTTTGTAGTTTGTAGCCCTCGGTGATAAGCTCTTTAGGATTTGTGCCAAAGAGATGCACAGAAATAGGTGCATCTGCACCCATAATATCACCAAGTCGGTCTTCAAGCACTTGAGAAAGCCCAAGTTCTACAATATTTGGTATTTTATTTTCAACTCTTTTTCGGATATCATCTATTACTTCAAAACTACTTCGTTTATGATTTGCTTTTAATGTCACTAAAAAATCACCTTGGTTGATGGGAACATTGAGTCTTCCTAGCCCAGTCCCTATACGCATTGTCCAATCTTTCACTTCTGGTATTTTACTGAGTATTGTACCTATTTCATCAAACTCTTCCTTGGATTGCTTGAGGGTTATTTCTGTGGGCATTACCAAATCAACCACTATATTCCCTTCATCCCACTCTGGTAAAAAAGTGGATGGAATATGAAAATATAGAAATGCCGATGTTGCCAAAGAGGCTATAATTAAAGGAAGTGAAACCCAAGAGTGCTTAAAACTTTTACGCATGAAATTTATATATTTGTCTATATACTTTTGCATAAAATCTTCATGCTTGTTTTTCCCTTTTGGAAGTGTCATATATGCTATGATAGGAGTTAAAAAGATTGCTATAAGTTGCGATATAAAGTAAGTTACAACTAACACAATAGCCAACTGTTTAAAAAAGACACCAACTATACCACTAACAAGTAATAAGGGTATAAAGATTAAGATAGAGAGAGTTGTAGCAACACTCATAATAGGCAAAATTTCACGAGAACCTTTTATGATGGCATCTTGTTTTGTCTCGCCATTTTCATAATGTCTTTCAATATTTTCAACAACTATCAGCATTTGGTCAATTAGCCCTCCCATGGCAGCAACCATACCACCAAGAGAAAAAATATTAAAATCAATACCTATAAGTTTCATCCCAATCATAGTGATAAAAAATGTGACAGGAATTATGATGAGTGCAGCTAAAGAGAGAGTAAACTTTCTTAAAAAGAAAAATATGATTAAAACTGCTATAAATGAACCAATAGCAATAGCATCAATAACACTTCTCACAGCTTTTTTAATAAAATCAGTTCCATCGTAATACTTTTGTATTGTAATACCATCTTTTGCAAGTTTTTTATTGAGTTCATCTACTTTTATATTAAAGGCTTTTTGAACATCTACTGAATTGGCATTTGGTTGACGAAGTAGATCAAAGACGACTGCATTTTTAAAGCCACTTGCTGCTGAAATCTCTTTAATTGGATTTTCTCTCTCTACCAATAGTGCAATATCACTCAGTTTTATGCTTTTAGAATTTCTAAGTGATATATTGAGTTTTAAAAAGTCATTTGCATTATCTCTTTTTTGATTGAGTGAAAGGATATATTGCGTATGTTTAGAGTTAATAAGTCCCAAAAAATCTATAGAGTTTTGAGCTTTTAGCTGTGCAATAATATCGTTAATATTAAGATTGTACTGTGCTACTTTTTTTCTATCAAGTACAAGTTTATATTCACTCCATGCAGGTGATTTCATCTGTATATCAAAAACTCCATCAATTCCAAGCATTACAGGTTTGAGTTCATAATAGAGCTTTTCGGTAAGTTTTGCACGCGACATATTATCTGAACCTATTGCGTAGATAGAGACAGGATACATACTCGGTGTTGCCTGTTTTATAGTTACTTTGGCATTTGGACTTATAGAGTTTTTAATATCTGCCATACGAGCTTGCACAAGTTGATATGCCAAGTAAGGGTCGATACTCCAGTTAAAGTAGATATTTATATCTGTAGTTCCAATGGAAGTAGAGGAAACTATCTTTTGCACATCTTGCACAGTTTTAAGAGCCTCTTCACTTGGCTTGGTGACAGAGTAGAGCATTTGAGAGATGGGAGAGTGTCCATTGTCTATGCTTACTTCAATTCGTGGGAAAAATATATTTGGTAAAACCCCTTGAGGAATAGTTGTTGAAACTTTATAACCTACTGCTGCTAAAAGTGTGATAATAAGAATAATGGCTAATTTATTTTTTAAAATATAGAGGTAAAAACCTTTTTTTTCTTTCATTATTTTACACTTACTTTTAAATTATTATGAAGCATATAGGCATTTTTAAGTGCAATTTTCGCATTTTTAGGAAGTCTGTTTTTTATAAGGGCATTTTGTATCATATCTTTTTGAATATTTATAAAAAAGAGATGTGCAATGTTTTTTTCATCTATAAGATAAATAGCAGGATGGTTATCTACTAAAACTATAGCTTCTTTTGGAATAAGCACCCCACGAAGCTTTTTAAGCTCTATTTGTGCTGTAAGCTGTAAACCTAAAGGAAGTCTTTCATTTGGCTGTGCTATTGCTTCGATGAGATTATTTGAGCTGTTTGGAAGTATGTTCATTATGATTGCACTGCTGTTTTTGTAACTACTTTGAAGTTCTACTTGCATACCTTGTTTTATTTTTGTTGCATAAGAGCTATCTACAAAAAGTTTCACTAGATTATTATTATCAAGTAGTGTCGCTATCTTTGTACCATAATTGATGTAA
>Ga0256829_1001461_pt1 | contig 19331 bp, 16 predicted proteins | sample 131447metaG_FD_185979 | JGI IMG/M metagenome (GOLD analysis project Ga0256829, IMG submission 185979) | Hydrothermal vent microbial communities from Lau Basin, Pacific Ocean - 131-447 | ecosystem: Environmental > Aquatic > Marine > Hydrothermal vents | place: Pacific Ocean: Lau Basin | collected...
TTCTCCAAAGACATTTATCCACTCTGCACCATTAAGTATCTTACGACCGAGTGTCCCCTCTGCTTGGTATCCGACGAAGATAATGGTATTTTTACTCTGCCAGATTCTATGTTTAAAGTGATGCACTATTCTTCCACCATTACACATGCCACTTCCAGCAATAATGATTGCACGATTTTTTGTTTCGTTTATCCTTTTTGAATCCTCTGGTTTTTCAGTATAAATAAGCGAGTCAAAGTTAAAAACTGTTCCATCCTCTTCTATATTTTTCTGACATTTTTTTGAGAGTTCATCGGGGTAATTTCTATAGACTTCTGTTGCTTTTGTAGCCATAGGTGAATCTAAAAAGACCTTACATTTTGGCAATTCTCCACTATGATACATCTCTCGAAGGATACACAGAAGCTCTTGTGTTCGTTCTACTGCAAAAGAGGGAATCAAAACATTACCATTTGCATCGAGTGTCTCTATGATGGTTTTTTTAAACTCTTCAACGGTGAGTTCTACACTTTGATGCTCTCTATTTGCATAAGTTGTTTCTACATAGAGAGTTTGGGCTTTAGTACATTCTGCTAACTTTGGAAGTATCAGTTTATTGTCATTGCCTATATCTCCAGAAAAAACTATAGTGTGCGAAGTCCCCTCTTGCATATAAACTATCTCAATGAAAGCAGAACCTAAAATATGCCCTGCATTACGGTATCTGTAACTAACACCTTCACACAAATCATAATACTTATCGTACTCAGGATTTATCCATTCTATCACTTCAAAAGTTTTCTCCACATCAAGTGCATCATACATAGGCTTCGTGAGTTTAGATTCTCTCCCCTTTCGTGAAACTTTTCTATAATGCGTTTGAAAATCCTCAGACATAATCTTTGCACTATCATGTAAAATAATCTCAGCCAAATCCATAGTAGCACTTGTTGCATAGATTTTACCGCTAAAACCCTCTTTCACAAGTCGAGGGATACGACCAATATGATCAAGATGTCCATGTGTGACAAAAAGATAGTCAATCTCTTTAGCATCAAAACCAAAAGCTTTTTTGTTCATCTCCTCTTCTAGCCCTTGGAACATACCACAATCAATCATAATTTTTTTGTCATCAACTTCTAAGATATGACAAGAACCTGTCACCTCTCCTGTCGCTCCAAAAGATTTTACACTTACCATAAAAATATCCTTACATTTAATTAAAGCCATTATATACCTTTTAACATTTATTTACTCTAAGAGGAGTATAATCAAAAATAGACGAGGAGTTTATGATGGCATATACTAAATGGTTTAAAGAAATTACCATAGATGATGTAGAAGAAGTTGGTGGAAAAAATGCTTCCCTTGGAGAAATGTATCAAAACCTTACAAGCGAGAATGTCCTTGTTCCAAATGGCTTTGCCATCACTTCGACTGCATATCGTTATGTTTTAGATGAAAATAATGCATGGAATCATCTGCATCAAGAACTCGATACTCTTAAGATAAAGGATCTCAATGCCTTACAAAAAGCAGGAAAAGCATGTAGAGAGATAGTACAAAACTGCACAATACCAGAAGATTTACAAAAAGCTATTTTATCTGCGTTTAAAGAGCTTAAAGAGGAGTATGGTGAGACTCTCTCTGTAGCTGTTCGCTCCTCGGCAACTGCGGAAGACTCACCAGAAGCATCTTTTGCAGGACAAAACGATACATACTTACATATATCTACAGATGAAGAGCTCCTTGATGCATACAAACGCTGTCTTGCTTCAAACTTTACCGACCGCTCTATCCACTACAAGTACGATAACGGCTTTGATTATCTCAAAGTCTATCTCTCAGTTGTAGTGATGAAGATGGTTAGAAGTGATATCGCTTCAAGTGGTGTGATGTTCTCACTCGATACCGAAACAGGATTTGAAGATGTTGTTTTTATCAATGGGGCCTATGGTTTAGGTGAAAACATAGTCCAAGGAACCATAAATCCTGATAGTTTCTATGTCCACAAGCCCACTTACAAAAAAGGCTTTCGCACCGTTTTACAACGCTCACTTGGCTCAAAAGAGCAAAGAATGATTTTTACAGATACAATCAATACTAAAAGTATAGCTGTGGAATATACAAAAAATATTTCCATATCAGAGGAAGAAAAAAACAGATTTTGTATCTCTGATGCAGAGGTGATGGTTCTCGCTGATTATGCCATGAAAGTAGAAGAACACTACTCCAAAAAAGCTGGTTTTCATAAACCTATGGATATGGAGTGGGCAAAAGATGGCATCGATGGCAAACTCTATATGGTTCAAGCAAGACCTGAAACGGTAGAGTCTCAAAAAGAGGGCAATATCCTCAAAACCTATCATCTCAAAGAAAAAGGGGAAGTTTTACTCTCTGCTCAAGCCATAGGGACAAAGATAGGTACAGGAAAAGTACACTATATTCCTAGCGTAAAGGAGCTAAATAGCTTTAAAGAGGGTGAGGTTTTAGTAGCTGACACTACAACACCTGACTGGGAGCCTATCATGAAGATAGCCTCTGCTATCATCACAAACAAGGGTGGGAGAACTTGTCATGCGGCAATTCTCAGTCGTGAACTTGGCATCCCTGCTATTGTTGGCTCTAATAATGCCACTGAAATTTTACAAAAGGCAAGAGAAGTGACTGTTTCTTGTGCTGAGGGGGAAGATGGTTTTGTGTATGATGGTGCAGTTGATTTTGAGATAATAGAGACCGATTTAAGTAACTTACCAAAAACGAAAACAGAGATTATGATGAATCTTGGTAATCCTGACCTCGCTTTTTCTCTCGCTTCTTTGCCTGTTGATGGCATAGGACTAGCACGGATGGAGTTTATTATCAACGAGTACATCAAAGCACACCCTATGGCATTAGTACATCCTCAAAAAGTTGATGCCCATACACGAGAGAAGTTACATGAACTAACAAAAGCTTATGAAAATATGGGAGATTTTTTCATCAAAAGACTCTCTGAAGGTGTAGCGACTCTTGCAGCTTCTGTTTACCCTAAACCCTGCATTGTCCGCATGAGTGACTTCAAATCAAATGAGTACGCAACCCTACTTGGTGGTGCAGTTTTTGAACTTGATGAGGACAATCCCATGATAGGTTTTCGTGGTGCATCACGCTATGCCCATCCAAACTATGAAGAGGGTTTTGCCCTAGAGTGTGCGGCAATGAAGCGTGTACGCGATGAGATGGGCTTTGATAATGTCATTTTAATGATACCATTTTGTAGAAGAGTGCAAGAGGGAGAAAAAGTAATAAAAACTATGGCAAAGTATGGTCTCAAACAGGGTGAAAATGGACTCAAAATCTATGTGATGTGTGAGATCCCTAACAATGTCATCTCCATAGATGCCTTTAGTAAAATCTTTGATGGCTTTAGCATCGGGAGCAACGACTTGACACAACTCACCCTTGGAGTTGACCGTGACAGTGAGATAGTTGCTTTTGATTATGATGAACGAGATGAGGGTGTCAAAGAGATGATAAAAATGGCGGTAGAGGGTGCTGCGCGTAATAAGCGACACAGTGGACTATGTGGACAAGCCCCATCTGATTACCCTGAGATGGCAGAGTTTCTTGTAAATCTTGGCATCGACTCTATAAGTCTTAATCCAGATAGTGTTTTAAAGAGTATTGAGAGAATAGGTAAGATTGAAAAAGGAAATAGATGAAAAGCATAGGATTACTAGGTGCAATATCCATTGGCATCGGGGGGATGGTCGGTGGAGGAATATTCGCCGTTTTAGGTGAAGCAGTTTCGCTCGCTCATGGAGCGACTGCTATTGCGTTTTCTATTGGAGGCTTAGTAGCCTTTAGTACAGCTTATTCTTATGCAAAACTCTCTGTAAAGTATCAGAGTGAAGGGGGTACAGTTACTTTTATTGATAAAGCTTTTGGAGACAATCTTTTCTCTGGGAGTGTCAATTTAATGATGTGGCTCAGTTATCTTGTAACAATTTCACTCTATGCAACTGCATTTGCTTTTTATGGAGAAACTTTTTTTTCACATCCATCTCCACTTTTACATCATATTTTGATTTCAGTTGCTATTATTGTTCCTGCCATCATTAATCTTATGAGTGCTTCATTCGTAGGAAAGAGTGAGACTATTATTGTTATCATAAAAGTATCCATACTTGTTCTAGTCATTATTGCTGGGGTGTCATATGTTGAACCATCACGCATCTCACCACAGCATTGGCCAGATGCTACTTCCATTGTTTCTGCTGGTATGATTATCTTTGTAGCTTATGAGGGATTTGAACTCATTGCCAATTCTGCAGAAGACATTAAAGAGCCTACAAAAAATTTACCGCGTGCTTTTTATGCTTCTGTCCTTATTGTTATTGCACTCTATGTACTTATATCTATCATTACAGTTGGCGATGTTCCTGAGGCAAAACTGATGCAAGCAAAAGACTATGCTCTTGCTATTGCTGCCCAACCTGCACTTGGTCATAGTGGATTTATACTTGTTGCCTCTGCGGCATTGCTCTCAACATTTTCAGCGATCAACGCTACCATATACGGCAATGCAAGACTTGGTTATATCATAGCAAAAGATGGGAAACTACCACGCTCATTGATGGATGAAGATAAAAAAACTGGTGTACCTTTTCGAGGAGTCATCTATACTACTATTTTAAGTTTAGTATTGGCAAACAGCATTAATTTAACAGAGATTGCTATTATCGGTAGTGCTAGTTTTTTACTTATATTTTTTCTTGTCAACATAAGTGCTTATAGATTGCGTGACATTATTAGTGCAAACTCTTTTATATTGATTTTTTCATCTGTTTTAAGTTTTTTAGCACTTTGTATCCTGATGTATCACACATATACCTCAAATCCTCAAGCAATTATCGTTTTTATAAGTTTCGCCCTTATATCCTTATTATTTGAGCTAACATATGGACGATATTTACGGGGAAGTTTTTTTGGCAGAAAATATTAAAAAATTTTATTGTTTACTTATTATTATTCATATAGTATTATAATTTTAATATATCAAAAGTATAAGCAGACAAAGAAGTTGTCTCTGATAATGAGACCAAAATAACAACAACAAAAAAGGAAAAGTCATGAAGAAAAATATTATAGCATCAACAGTTCTAGCAGGTTTATTACTTTCAACTACAAGCTTATTTGCTAATAGCACAGGGGGCATGTCATCTCGAGTAGCAAAGGCTAAGGTAGAAGAAACCCGCTCAAAAGATGCTTTTGAAGCAAAAGAAGACATAAATGAATTTGCAACACAAGCACATAAAGATGATATTGATAGATTGAAAAAAGTTGTTAATAAGGTAGCATTGCAACATAAAAATGCCTTAAAAAAAGCACCGAAAGAGATTGCGGATGCCTTAAATCAGAGTATCTTTGCACTAAGAGCATTGCATGACAACAAGACAAAAAATGCAGAGCAGGCATTGCAAAAGGCAACAAAACTATTTGATGCAGCATTAAAACAAAATCCTAAACTTGCACTAGTTCCCGTAGCAGATGAAACACAAGTGTATGATTTTACAGGTGATGCAAAACTTTTAAAACATATCTTAAAAACCATACAAGATTTATTAAAAGACAATGATACACAAACAGCACGAGCAATGCTTACTCCTCTACAAGATGAGATGCAAATGAAAACAGAATACTTACCTATGGGAATTTATCCTATCGCTACAAAAACAGCATTAAAAGAACTAAAAAATGCAAAACCTGAGAATGCTTTTAAAACTTTAGCAACGGCATTAAATAGTATAGTAGTGCAAATAGTAACAATTCCAATTCCACTTATCACTGCACAGGGTTTAGCTGCAGAGGCATCAGAAATGGATAAATCTCATAAAAAAGAAGCAACAAAACTATTGGCACAAGCAAAAGATGAACTCGATAAAGCAGTGCTTTTTGGGTATGCAAAAAAACATACTTCAGACTATAAAATGTTGCAAAAAGATATAAAAAATATACAAACAGAAATCAATGGTAAAAATAAAGTTGAAAAATTATATAAAAAAATTGCTAATGATTTTGACTCATTGTTTACAAAACATGCAAAAGATGTTACTAACAAAAAACATTAATTATTTGCACAACTCTAACAAACAAGCATCAGCTCTTATGATGAAATTTTCTCCTAACAATAATGCTTGCCACTTTAACGGCAAGCAGATTTTTAGCTCAGTTACTTTTTTCGCTACTCCGTATGAAATGATTGCCCATCTTCCTATCAGGTAAGTGCCTCTCCATACTTTTTGTAAACTACCTGAGCTAAAGATTTTTCCCTATAAAAGTATGGGGTTACTGAGATTGCACATACGAGGTAATTATCTATCTCTTGGTTAAAAAGCCCTCATCGTATGTTTCTAGGCATATTTTACCACTTGTTTGGTTGTAGGTTAGTTTGAGGTGGTTCTGATTTTCCATGATATTTTTAATATTTTTAGGCATTATTTAGTTCACAAATAAATAATCTTTCTCTGTGATTGTCTATTTTTGACTTTCCTGCTGAAAATGCTTTGTGAGCCATATCTTTTATTATTAATTTTCCTTTTTGTTTCATTATTCTTATAATATCCACATCGCTCATTCTTGCGTTAGACCTATCATTTCCTTTTGTTCCCATGTCTGAATATGACAATATAAAATATTTTGCTTTTACATTAGATATTAAATCATCAAAAGATTCTATTGCTGTTTTATTACAATATTTAGAATTAAACTCTTTACGATTTTTCATCTTAGAAGCTTTCCCCTCTACTTCTGGTTTCTCCCATCTTGCAAGATTTTCAACTAAATGATATAAAGATGAATATTGTCTTGAATTATATGGAGGGTCGGCATATACAATATCTACTTCATAATCTAATTGACTAAAAAGTGTATTGCTATCTTGATTGTATATTTCATTACCGCTGTTCCTTTGATGAAATATATCCAAATGTTTTAATATTAGCTTGTTGTTAAAGTCCAAATTTCCTCTGTATGCATCATAGTGACCACATGTGTTAGCAATTTTATCAGAAGCATATATTAATGATGTTATTAGTATGGCTTTTTCTCTAAAATTAATTTGAGATTGTTTATATAATTTTTCAATATTTTCTCTGATAGTTCCTATCTTTTTGGCTACTGTATTTGAAAAAAACTTATCTCCAAAATGCTTTGAAAAATAATTCTCTCTTCCTTTTAAATTATTGAACTCTACTATTAATTTGTCCATTTTATTGTAATCATAAGACTCATTTGATAAAAAAGCATAATTTGATACATAATTTGAATATAATAAATCATTGGAAATTATTTTTGCATTTTCTTTATTAAAATAATGACCTACAACACCTGTTCCTGAAAATATATCAACAAAACTTGAATAATTGCCAACTACATCTTTTATAGATTTTTCTATAAAAGACAAGAGCTTTGTTTTTGAACCCATATATCTTCTATTTGATATTGAAAAAGTATCATAAGGGATATTTTTTAAGTCTTCGCTACTCTCATGTATTAGTTTTTCAACACTTTTACTAGATGTTAAACCATTTATAGAAGGATTATAATTTGTAATTAAAACTTCCGTTGTAGAATTTTTATCTCTATTTTTAGTTTGATATGAGCAATTACTATAAGAATAATTCAAATAGTGAATATGGTATTTTTCTGATTCACTCCATTCAATTAAAATATCATTTTTAATCCCCTTACTTTCAAGGACATTTGAAAGTGCAAATTTTATTCCTTTGCTATCAAGTTCATCTAAATATTTTAATAATTTAACCTCACATTTATCATTCCAACCACCATTTTCATTATAACTAGCTGTAGTAGCTAGATATGGTGGGTCAACATATACAAATGAATTACTTGGTATATTTATTTCATTAAAATCTCTTGCAATAAAATTAATATTTATATTTTTAATTCTTCGTACGAATAGTTTTAAATTTTTTCTCATATTAGATGTAAAATCTCTTTTGTTTACAGGTAAGTTAAACTCACCTTTTTTGTTGAATCTTATTTGATTATTAAAAGCATAAATTAACAATGTATAAAACTTTATAGGGCTAGGATTTTTATTATAATCAGCTCTTAGTCTCATATAATTTTCTCTATTATAGTTAGCTAAACCATCTTTTAAGTTTGTATCATAATATTCATAACCATGTAGTGAACTATTGCTTAGGTTATATTTTTTAACTATATTATTTATATCATTTTCTATGTTTTCAATTGTATTAACTTTAAAATAATTATAGAGTTCAATTATATGCGGACTAATATCATTTGCAATTATATTTTCTGCTTTCACATTAACTGCTACATTACAACCACCAGCAAACAAATCAACAAAAGTTTCTATATTGGATGGAAACATGGGAGTTATCTGATTAAGTAATTTATATTTACCACCCGTATAGTTTAATGGTGATTTTAAATAATCATCCATTTGATTTAAAAAGTTTATTGGTATATTCATTTTCAATCCTTATATATTTCAAAGTGTAATGCAAATTGTCATATAAGATTTTATCTAAGTAACTTTTTGATACTAAGCAAAAGTCACTCCAACTATTGGCTTATATCTATTCTCTTTAGATCAAGTGCTTTTATACACTTTAAAAAGAAAATAGCACTAAAACCACCTCTACTCATTTTATTATTAGCAGACAAATCAGATTTTATTTTAGTGATTTTTTTAGTATAATCTTTTTGAAGTTGCTTTAACTCCATCTGTTTATCAGCTAGTGCATAAAGAACATGAGATTAGTTTGCTACATAAGAGCGCTATATTGGCTATATGATTTTAGGAAGTGTTTTAGCATCTATAAACTTCTTTCCCCTAACAATAGAGAATATTTACTATTTATTATCCACAAAGTGATATAATAAGTGCCTCTCCATAAATAACCCTGATTTCAGAGGTTTAAAAAGAGCATAAAACATTAGGGAGTAATTATGTGGAAATATCCATTAGAAGAAAATATGGGAAAAGAGTTAGTCAACAAATTTTCTAAACATGCAAAAATAGCTGGAAGTATATTTGTTATTTTAGGTATTATCGGTATATTATGGCCAGTTGTTATGACACTTGCGACTGTGACATTTGTATCTTGGATTTTACTGTTTGCAGGGGTTATGGCTGGGTGGTTTACCTACTTGAGCGATAAAGAAGATTATACTGGATGGCTCAAAAGTATTTTACTCATCGGTGTTTCACTCTTTATGATATTTTATCCTTTAAGCGGAGTGGGAACAGTTGGTTTACTTTTGGCTATCTACTTTTTCATGGATGCCTATGCAAGTTTTAGCATTGGGATGAAGATGCGTCCACATAAGGGTTCATTTTTTTGGATAATAAATGCAATATTTTCTGTTTTACTTGGTGTACTTTTTACTTTCGGTTGGCCTATGACTTCTATGTATCTCATCGGTCTTTTTGTCGGTTTTAGCCTCTTTTTTGATGGGGTATCTCTCCTCGTTACAGGTTCTATCTTTAAAAAAATGGAGAAGTAGATGTCTAAAAAGTTTTTAATTGTAATAATCATTTTATTGGTCCTTACACTCATTGGTGGAGTAATTGCAACTCTTTTGTTCATGAACCAACAAAATGAGATGAAAAATGAAAATATCGGAGTTGAAAAACAAGTAAGCCCTGAAGATGAAAGTCTCAGTAAGATTGGACCACTTTATCCGTTAACACCTATCACAGTAAATCTAAAAACGATTGATGGAAAAGATGCATATCTTACTGCAACGCTCTCTTTGGAACTCAATGATAAACTTCTCTTAAACGAGCTTAATGATAAAAATGCTGTTATTCGTGATGAAATCATCCTCATCCTTTCAAATAAAACACCAGCGGAAGTCTCTTCAGAACTTGGAAAACAAAAAATTTGTGACGCGATCAAAAACAAAATCAACTCTATGCTTAGTGATGGAGAGATTAAAAATGTCTATATAGTAAAATTTATTATACAATAAGGAAAAAATGATGCAAGAAACAAAAGCTTTTGGACTCTGGAGTGCTATCTTTTTAGGGATAGGCTCTATGGTTGGTGCTGGTATATTCATAGTTATCGGTCAAGCTGGGTCTATGGCGGGAAATATTGTCTGGCTCTCTTTCATCTTTGGTGCGCTAATAGCACTTTTAAGTGGCTATTCCTTAGCAAAACTTGCTATCACATACCAATCTCGTGGAGGGATAGTGGAGTATTTAGTCCAAGGCTTTGGAGAAAATCTCTTCTCAGGCTCGATGGGTGTAGTATTTTACTTTTCTCAGCTCATAGCTGTAGCTGCTGTTGCAAAATCTTTTGGAACTTATGCTGCTACTTTTATGACCCACTCAAGTGAACTCATGATAAATATATTTTCTGTCGGTGTTGTCCTTCTTTTTACTCTTATCAACCTCATAGGTGCTTCACTCGTTGCAAAGTCTGAAAACATCATCGTTTTTATAAAACTTGGTGTACTCATCATCTTTGCTATAGCTGCACTCTTTAGTATCCAACCAGAGCTTTTAAGTCTCAACAAAATGCCCCCTATAAGCGGAATGGTTTTTGCCATAGGAATCACATTTTTTGCCTACCAAGGTTTTAGTGTCATCACAAATACTGTTGAAGATATGCAAGACCCTCAAACTACTATGCTCAAAGCGATGGTTTATGCCATCATCATTGTAGCTATTTTATATATCTTAACGAGCATAGCTGTTTTGGGAAATCTTCCACTAGAAAAAATCATCGAGACAAAAGATTATGCACTTGCTGAGGCTGCAAAACCTCTCTTTGGTGAATGGGGCTTTAAGATTATGTCTGTAACTGCCCTCCTTGCAACTGCATCAGCGATTAACGCTACGCTTTATGCTGTAACTGAGATAGGCTACACTATGGCAAAAGATGGAAACCTTCCAGAAGTGTATGAATACCATATCTTTAACTCTTACGAGGGACTTATTGTCAGTGCCTTGATTGTCACTCCGCTTATTATCTTTTTTAACATCTCCGAGATCACCACTGTAGCTGCCATTGTCATGCTTTTAGTCCAAGGCACTACACATATTGCCCATCTCAAAGTTCTCAAACATACAGGTGCTAAACTTTGGGTAATACTCCTTGCAATTGTCGCTATGTTTGGAGTTGCCCTCCTTACACTTTACTCCACATATAAAACTATGCCAGAGATTATATATTATTTACTTGCTACATTTTTGGTGGCGTTTATCATAGAAATTTTACTGCGTTTAATCAAACGAAGAACGCTAAAAAAACAATCAACACCAAGTTATATCCATGAGTAGTGCATATTACAGCTCCTTGCTTAGCTTCTTTTTGATTTTAGGGGCATTTGCTTTTTTATTGTTTTTCTTTTTTAGTCTTTATAAACGCAATCAAATAAAAAAATTCTCCACACTCCCCTTTCCTCAAAAATATACAAATATTTTACAAAAGATACCACTCTACCAACAACTCAATCCACAAGAACAAGAAAAGATCTCGCACTCTATTCTTATCTTTATCAATACAAAAGATTTTATCGGGGTATCACTCAAACTTACTGATGAGATAAAAGTTGTTATTGCCTTTCATGCTTGTTTATTGTTAGTGCATCTCGACATATCGCAATGCTACGAAAATCTCTCCACTATTGTAATCTACCCAAATACAGTTATTGCTAAACAAGCGAACAACAATGGTGGCATCTATACAAAAGGAGATTTTTTACTAGAGGGGCAATCTTCCAGTGATACAGTAGTTCTCTCATGGAGTGATGCAAAAAAAGATGCCTATCATCTCCATAGAGACAATGTCATCATTCATGAATTTGCTCATGAGATTGACTTTTTAGATGGAGTTGCAGATGGAACACCACCGCTCCCCTACTCAAAGTATCATGAGTGGGCAGAGGTACTCTCACATGAGTTTAATAAGCTCCAAAAGGTACGCCTCAAAAACAGAGACTGGGGAAAGTACAAACTCATAGGGGAATATGCTGCTACTAATGAAGCAGAATTTTTTGCAGTGGTAAGTGAGCGGTACTTTGAAAACCCAGAGGGACTGAAAAAACACTTTAGAGAGCTTTATAATGAGTTAGAAGATTTTTATAAAGCACATAACAAATACAATTAAAGGAAAACAGTATGCCAAACAATCTAAAACATTATGACCTTGTTATCATAGGAGGTGGACCAGCAGGGACACCAGTAGCCATAGAGTATGCAAAACTTAACAAAGATAAAAAAGTAGCACTTATTGATGCAGTTGGAAAACTTGGGGGAGAGTGTCTTTTTCAAGGGTGTATCCCCTCTAAAATCATGGAAGCAAGTGCAAAGCAGATAGAGTCCTTAAAAGATTTAAAGGAATTTGGTATCACACTCGATGATACACACTACTCTCTTGTTTGGGAAAAAATCAAAAAAAGAAAAGATACCATTCTCAACAAAAGAAAAGACACTGCACAAGATACTGTAGATGCACTTGAGAATCTTGAGCTTATCAAAGCAAATGCTCACTTTACATCTAAAGATACTCTTGAGTGCATCTTTGAAGATAAAAAAGAGGAGTTGCACTTCTCAAAAGCTGTCATAGGAACGGGTTCACATAGTTTCATACCGAAGTATGCAGGGAGTGGTGCTGATAAGATCTGGACAAATAGTGACTTTTTTGAAAAGATGCAACTACCACAAAGTCTCGCTATCATAGGAACAGGTGCTATCGCTGTAGAGTTCGCTATGATTCTTTCCTCGCTTGGGGTTGAGATTCACCTCTTTGGAAGAAAAAATAAGATTTTAGAGAACATTGATGCAAGGGCAGCGAAATATCTCTTTGACAAATTAGAGAAAAATCCAAAAGTGATACTCCATCTCTCTTCAAATATCTCTGTAGTCGATTATGCTGATGAACAGTTTGAAATCACTTTCACACAAGAGAATAAAGAACAAAAGATACAGACGACAAGAGTGCTTAGTGCTGCAGGAAGAGTAGCAAATATCGAGCATTTGGACTTAGAAAAGGCGGGTGTAGATTTCTCTGCTAAGGGCATCTCAGTCTCAAAACATCTCCAAACTTCAAATCCTAATATCTATGCAAATGGAGATACGGTAGATGGTTTTCCAAAATTTGCCCACACAGCACAGTATGGAGCGCATACCCTTGCACAAAATCTTTTTTTAGAGCATAACTACTTTTCAGTTGACTATGACATCAACTCGTGGGTACTCTTTAGTATGCCAAATGTTGCTATGGCGGGGATAAGCGAAGCAGAAGCTAAACAAAGAGGTATAGATGTAATTGTAGATACTTTTGAGTTTAACACTGAAGCAAAATCACAAATAGACAACGAAGATTATGGATTTTTAAAATATATAGTCGACAAAAAATCAACTCGCATCATAGGTGTCTCTAGTATGCACGCTGAAGCACAAACCATGGCTGGTGAAGCAGCTCTCATCATCGCTAATAAACTTACCCTTAAAGATATTATTGGCTCTATCCATCCACATCCTACCATCTCTGAATCCTACATCATGCTTGCAAAAAAGATGATGGGTGATATAATGCTTAAAAAGTTACAAAACCCAGCCATAAAAACACTCGTTAACATACAACGCTGGTTATAAGGAAAGCAAGATGCAAGATGTAACAGAATCAATATTTTTTGCCTTTAAAGAGATACTTAACTATCATACGATGAAGTTGGTTTTTTTCATAGGAGTAGCAGTAACACTTCTTTGGTCCGCTATGGGCTTTTTTTTATGGGATACGCTCATAGGGATTAGTAGTTTCTTTATAGACTTAGTACCTTTTTCTATGATTCGCTCAAATAGTGCATGGATGCTTGCATCGCTACTGTGGTTAGTGTTAGTCATAGTTACCTTTGCTCTCATCCTAGTTTTTTTTGGAAATATGATTTTAGAGAAAGTTTCCAAAGAAAAATATAGTTCGTTTTCACTAGGAATTATCTTTTTAAGTGCTACTTTCTGGGCAGCCATCGGCTTTTTTAACGCAGGGATTCTCCATCAAAAACTACTCCAACTACTCAACTGGCTACCATTTGAAACCGTAGAAGCTACAATGTCGTATCTCTTAGGATTTTACTTTATATATAGTGGTATTATTGTCACTATGCTTTTTGTAACAAGTTTTTTTAGTGAACATCTCCTTGTCAAGATCAGTAAAAAGCACTTCCCATATGAAACACTTTTAGAAGAAAATGAGTTTGAAACAAGTAAAAACAGAGTTGTAGATATCACTATCTATATAGCTATCTCACTCCTTGCATTTCCTCTACTTTTCATTCCTCTACTTAACTTCATAGTACAAATTACTCTGTGGGTTTGGCTCATCAAGGATACTTTTGTAGAAGATGCACAAGTACTTCTCATTAGACAAGAAGATAGTAAAAAACTCACGCAATACAAAAAAAGTTTCTTTGTCATCAGTGGCGTAACAGCTCTTTTTAACTTTCTTCCACTTTTCAATATTTTTGGACCATTTTTTGGTGAGATAGCAATGTTTCATTACATCAAACAACTTAAAAAAGAGCTATAGATTACTCCTTCGAGTAATCTATCTCTGTCATATTTTTATATCTTTTATCTATTTTAAACTTCTCCAAAACCTTCTTGTACTCGTATATCATAATATTTTTTTAAAAAGCGACAATTGTTAAACAACAATCTTGCTAAAATATGAAAAAACAAGGATTATAGATGAGTTCACATAAACATAAAGAGCATTTAGAGCAGATAAGACAAAGTATCCATACAACGGACAAGTTAAATGAGGATCAAAAAAGTTCTAGTGTTAAGATCATAGAAGAGTGGTATGCAGAAGACAAAGCGATGGATACACTTAAAAATAAACTCGTCAATGTAAGTGTGTTTTTTGAAGAGCTTTTTTTAGAGCTTGGTTTTAAATAAGGAATTATGATGGATGCAGTACAAAAAGATTTAACAAACCGTAAAACAGAGATAGAAAAAGAGTTAGAGCTTCTTTTCAATACAAATCTTAAGATTGTGGATTGGGATGTTCCTGAACCAGATGATAAAGAAGCAGCCCTTATACTTTGGAACATTTTAAACGATAAACTCAAAGAGATAAAACAAAATTTTATAAAATAATAAAGAAATAAGTGCCTCTTTTTAAACCTCTGAAGTTGGGGTTATTTATGGAGAGGCACTTACAATGTCAAAAGTTTCGAGTTTTTAAGAGAGATCGTACAGGTGATGATTTTGACATTTTTTCTTTTTTATAAAAAGATATTTACCTATCGCTATTCACCTAGACCAAACACATTTGAGAGAGTATTGATATAGTTAAAATATCCTGTAATAGCAACAGCTTCAATAATTTCAACATCACTCCATCCCATATCTTTCAGTGAATCTATCTCCTCTTTTAAAATTTTATAATTCTCTTTTGCTGATGCTTTGATGCAAAAATTTAAAAGTGCCTTTTCTTTATCATCAACATTCATTGATGCAACACCACCAAGAATTTCTTCAATTTTTTCTTCACTTAAACCGAGCATTTTAGCAATACTTTTATGGACATCTACACACATCTTACACCCATTCTCTTTTGAGATAAGAAGTGCGATAGCCTCTTTAATATCATACGAAAGTAGCGTTTCATCAAGAAGATATTTTTGAACCATCTCATCAGTAGCAAAATAGATTTTCTCATCTAATGCTAGAAGTTTAAAAATCTCTCCTAATTTACCTGTTTTCTCTAGTATTGGTCGTGCTTTTTCTTGAATCTCTGGAGACATATCCTCAAATTCTTGTAATTTTATATGTGCCATTTTTATTTTCCTTTATTTAAATTATCAATGCAAGATTACACAATAAAAGCTAAAATAACAAGAGTAATTTTAATTTTAAGCAAATCAAAATCAACATTTCCCTACTCTATCTAAAAAAAATATAAGTAAGGTTAAAAATTATGTCAAACAGACTAGCAAAAGAAGATAGCCCCTATTTACAACAACATAAAGACAATCCAGTGGATTGGTTTGCTTGGGGTGATGAAGCCTTTAAAAAAGCTCAAGATGAGAACAAAGCGATTTTTATCAGTATAGGCTATAGTTCATGTCACTGGTGTCATGTGATGGAGGAGAGTGTCTTTGAAAATGAAGAATGTGCCAAGATTTTAAATGACTCTTTTGTGTGCATCAAAGTGGACAGAGAGGAACGCCCAGACATCGACAAACACTACCAAGAGGTACATATGCTTCTCAACCGTCGTGCTGGTGGTTGGCCAACATCTATCTTTTGTACCCCACAAAACAAACCTTTCTTTGCAGGTACCTACATCCCACCAGAATCACAACCAGGCTCTATTGAGGGGATGGGGTTTAAAGAGTTAACAAAACTTATCGCACAAAAAGTTGATGAAGATGATGCACAACTGTATAAAAATGCAGATGAAGTTGAGAGTTTTTTAGACCACTATGAGCATCCAAAAGAAGCAACCCTTTTAAAAGAGGATTTTTACAAAAATTTTCTCCACCAAGTGAAAAATAACTATGAAACAAGTTATGGAGGTTTTTCTCTAAAACCAAAATTTCCACAGGTAAATACACTTAACACTCTCCTTGTCATAGATAGACTTTATGATGAAAAGTCTGCAAAAGCTATGCTACTTCACACCCTTGAGAATATGTCGAAGGGTGGCATATACGACCTAGTAGATGGTGGTTTTTGTCGCTACTCAGTCGATACCCAGTGGCGTGTACCCCACTTTGAGAAGATGCTCTATGATAATGCTCTACTTTGTGAACTCTACACAAAAACTTATCTTACATATAAAGATGAAAAACATCTTCGTATAGCTAAAGAGATAGCTGACTTTTGGCAGAACTTTATGAGTGAAGAGGGTCTCTTTTATAGTGCATCTGATGCTGACAGTGAGGGGGAAGAGGGAACTTACTTTATCTATACTTACGATGAAGTACACAATCTTTTGACTCAAAATCATTTTGCAGATATCAACACCATACTTAAACAACTTGAAGTCACACCAGAGGGTAATTTTGAGGGTAAAAACATCATCCGTATCAATGATAAAGCACCCAAAATGTTTCAAGAGATAAAAATACTACTTAGTGAACTTCGGACAAAAAGAGTTTACCCTTTTATAGACAAAAAAGTACAAACATCTTGGTCTGCCATGATGATCAATGCCCTCTTTACATTAGGAAGCATAGAGACAAAGTACAATACACAAGCGATCGATGCACTCAACAAACTACTCGGCACTATGCATCTTGATGACATTCTTTACCATACCACCCTCATCCATAAAAAACCAAAAATAGAAGCTTTTTTAGAAGACTATGCCTTTTTAAGCCAAGCCCTCATCACTGCTTTTAAATATACAGGCAAAGAGATCTATTTAGTTCTCGCTCAACGCTTTATCAACACCGCTTTAGAGAGATTTTACAAACTAGGAAAGTGGAATTTTAGTGATGGAGAGTTTGAAACAGTTGCGGAGATCTCAGACAATACTTACACAAGTTCTGTAGCGGTTATAGTTGATGCACTCTTTAGCTTAGGTCTTCTTCTCGAAGATGACAAGTACAGTCACTTTGCTTTTAAAACACTAGAATACAACTCACATGAACTTGGTCGAAGAAGCGTCCTCTATCCAAAAATGATAGAGCAGGTACTTCGATACACAAAAGGGGACAGAATCATCAAGTCAACACAAGATAATCTCAATGAAAACAGAGAGCTTCTCAGTGCCTTAAAGTATCCATTTGTCCATTTCAAATCTGCTACAAACAAAGATTTGATGATCTGTGGAGACAAGAGTTGTTTTGCTAACACAACTGATGCAAATGAGATAGATAAGCTAATAGTAAACTCTTTTTAGCTAGAATGGCTCTATTACAATTTAAGGAAAACAATGAAAACTTATTTAATGCTGACTTTTATCACGCTTAGTATTCTTACTACCTTTAGTGCATGTGAGAAAAACGACTACCAACACCCAATGCACCGCACTAAATAAAAACCCACTTAAGGATTTGAAAAATGCCTGAGACGATTGAGATAAGCCCCCAACAATATGAAGATATAATCTCCTTAGAGGCTCAGATCCTCGAACTTGTTGCATCTTCAGAAAAATCTTCTGTTATTCTTGCAAAACTTTGTTCCTTAGCGGAGAGTTTACTTCCAAATTCTGTCGCCTCCATCATGCTTAAAGGTAAAGATGGAAAACTCAATGTTCTCTCTGCACCCTCCGTGCCTCAAGTTGGTCATGATGCACTAGCCAACTTAACACCGGGTCCAGGTGGTGGTTCTTGTGGGAACGCTGTCTATAGAAATGAGCCTCAGTATGTTGAAAATACCTTTACAGATACAAGGTGGAGTGATTTACGCAAAGTTGCTGTTGACTTTAACCTTTGTTCGTGTTGGTCCATGCCCATAAAAGATATCAACAAAAATGCAGTTGGCTCTTTTGCTCTCTCTTCGTTTGAACACCGCGTACCCTCTGCTTTTCATAAAAAGCTCCTTGAGACTGCTTCAATCGTAGTGAGTATAGTGCTCAAGAACCAAGACAGCCAAAGAAGACTCACTCTCTTCTCAACGGCGATGGAACATGCAGATGAGGGGATTGTTGTTACAGATATCAACAACAAAATCACTGAGGTCTCAAAGAGATTTGAAAAGATTTATGGCTACACAGAAGCAGAAGTCATCGGTAAGGACCCGAAGTTTCTCTCCTCAGGGGAAAACTCAAAAGAATTTTATAAAGATTTATGGGAACAGCTCAAAACCACTTCAAGATGGAGTGGAGAGATCATCAACAAAACAAAAGATGGAGAACTTGTACACGAGTGGGTTAGCATCTCAAAACTTTGTGATGAAGATGGTGAGTTGCAAAACTATTTTGCTGTCTTTAGTGACATAACAGAACTCAAAGTTACCCAAGACAAAATCAAATACTTAGCATATCATGATTCACTTACAAAACTTTACAACAAAATATACCTAGAGAAAAAACTTCAAGAGGGTCGAAAAGCTTCACTACTCCTTCTCAACATAGATAACTTTAGCTATATAAACACCACATATGGTTTTGAGTTTGGAGATAAACTACTCATACAAGTATCCCAATACCTCCTTAGTCAGTTTGATACCTCTTGTGTCATCAGAATTAACTCTGATGAGTTTTGCCTTGTATATGAAAACGAGATAGACCTAGAAAAAAAAGCAAATCAACTTAAAGAATACTTTGCAAATAACAAGCTCCAGATAGATAAGATTGCTCTTAAAATCACCTTTACCTATGGTGGTGTAAGTGGCAAGAAAAATCTGC
>Ga0256829_1001462_pt1 | contig 19322 bp, 18 predicted proteins | sample 131447metaG_FD_185979 | JGI IMG/M metagenome (GOLD analysis project Ga0256829, IMG submission 185979) | Hydrothermal vent microbial communities from Lau Basin, Pacific Ocean - 131-447 | ecosystem: Environmental > Aquatic > Marine > Hydrothermal vents | place: Pacific Ocean: Lau Basin | collected...
AGCATAAACAAATCATTGGGGAACCCGGTTTCCCTTAAAAAATAAACGTTAAAAATGAAAAAACTTAACATTGGATTATACGGTTTCGGAGTAGTAGGCCAGGGTTTGTATACTGTTTTGCAAAAAAGCAAAACCGTAGATGCCACACTTTCCGCTATTTGCGTCAGAGATAAAAACAAAAAACGGGAAATTGAAAGCCCGTTGCTCACCTTTGACAGACAAAAAATCCTAAACGATCCTGCAGTAAATGTAGTGGTAGAACTGATTGATGATGCAGATGATGCTTACCACCTGGTAAAGGAAGCATTGAAAAAAGGGAAAAATGTGGTTTCGGGAAATAAAAAAATGCTGGCTGCCCATCTCGAAGAGTTGATAAACCTGCAGGAAGAAACAGGAAAATCCCTGCTTTACGATGCTTCTGCCTGTGGCTCCATTCCCATTATCCGCAATCTTGAAGAGTATTACGACAACGATCTGTTGAAATCCATCACCGGCATCCTGAACGGTTCCTCCAACTATATCCTGACACAAATATTTCAAGAAGACAAAGATTATGCCACCGCATTAAAAGAGGCGCAGGCACTGGGTTTTGCCGAAAGCAATCCCGATTTTGATGTACAAGGTTACGATGCATTATACAAACTGGTTATCATAACGGCCCATGCTTTTGGTACCATTGTCCCCCACGGTGACATATTTCGGTTCGGTATTAACAAAATAAACAATTTTGATGTTCGCTTTGCCAAAGAAAAAGGGCTGAAGATAAAATTAGTAGCCAAAGTAATGAAAACTGAAAACGGGAATATTTCATTGTTTGTGGCACCGCAATTTGTAAGCAAAGAAAACTACATTTACAATGTGGAAGAGGAATATAACGGAGTTGTCATCGAAGGGGAATTTTACGACAAACAGTTTATGTTCGGCAAAGGGGCAGGCGCTTTCCCTACAGGATCAGCAGTTTTATCAGACATAACCGCCATCAGTTACCAATACAAATACGAATATAAAAAACAAAAGTTTTTCACTCCGCCGGTCCATACACAGGATATTTTGTTGCCTGTTTATCTGCGTTACGACCATGAAAAAGATTTACAGCTCTTTGACTTTGAAGAGATCACAGAAAAATACGAAGGCTCAGGCACCCATTACATTACCGGCAAAATTCTTCTCAAAAATCTGCTAAAGATCAATGGAGAACTGGGCAACCTGCCTGTTTTCGTAGGGATACTGTAAATTTATTCTTCTTTGGGAAGCGTTTTCAGCCAACCATTATCGGCTTCGGGATAATCGTCAATCTCAGTTGTATAAGGTTTTATGTCCAACAACGGAGTATTATTGATCATGTCGGCGCCTGAAAAATAAATCTTATTCCCTTCTATCTTTTTAAGCCTGACAATGGTAATTCCAATGCCATTGGGCCGGTGCGGACTGCGGATGGCAAAAACCCCTTTGGTTTGGTGATGCCGCGGAGTGGTTTGTATAAGCCGATAGCCTTCGGACTGGTGAAAATAAAAGACCAGGTAAATATGACTGAAACTTGCCAGCCCCAGCAGCCCTTTCGCAAACTCGGGGAAAATTTCCACCACTCCGTCGTTGTTTTCGCCAAACCGCCCCTGCCGCGGTATTTTTTCTTTCCCATCAAAAGGGGTATGGATAACCCCAATGGGAGAAAATTCAATTTTTTGCAACTCTTTCATGAAAATACTTTATACGGCAAAATTATAGAAACTGTTGCACAATACCTATAATTTGTTCTGCCGGGATAACACCTGCCTGGCGAAATTTTACTTCCCCGTTTTTAAAAATCATCAAAGTAGGAACATTGCGTATTATCCATTTTTGTGCTATGGCCGGATTTTTATCCACATCTACTTTCAATATCCTGATACGTTCGCCCAACTGCTGTTTCACCTGCTTCAAAATAGGCGGCATCATCCGGCACGGCTGGCACCATTCAGCCGAAAAATCGATTAGTACCGGTTTGTTTCCGTTAATGATATCATTGAATTTACCCATAAATCTTCGCTTCCTTTCTGGTTTTTTAGGGCCTTTTACAAAGATTATGCCTTGTACAAAATGGCAGTTGGGATTGTCAGGACAGTATTTTAACCACAACAATAGTCAAATCGTCACTTTGTTCCTGCCCAAGCTCGCTTACGTTGATAACGCCAAATCCGGCAAAAGTAATTTAAGAGAAAAAACCCAAAAGATTTTTAATTCGTATCGGTCTGCAAAGCCCTCAAATAAAGCTGAATGGTATTTTGCAATCCGAAATAAAGCGCATCGGCAATAAGGGCATGACCAATGCTGACTTCTTTGATCCAGGAAATATTTTTGGCAAAAAAGTGTAAATTTTCCAGGTTCAAATCATGGCCCGCATTAAGTTCCAGTCCCACTTCCCGGGCTTTTTCAGCGGCTTCCACAAAGGGTTTGATGGTCTTTTCAGGATCTGTTTTAAACCCCGAGGCATATCCTTCGGTGTACAATTCCACCCGGTCGGTCCCCGTGGCTAAAGCATGCTCAATCATTTCCGTATCGGGATCAACAAAAATGGAAGTCCGGATACCTGCTTCTTTAAACCGTCCGATAACATCCGTCAGGAAAGCTTTGTGTTTTTTGGTATTCCAGCCGTGGTCAGAAGTCAATTGTTCCGGATCATCAGGTACCAGAGTTACCTGATCGGGTTTATATTTCAACACTAAATCGATGAATTTAGGGATGGGATTACCTTCAATATTGAATTCGGTGGTAATTAACGGACGCAGCAGAGCTACATCTTTGTATCGGATATGCCGTTCGTCGGGACGGGGATGCACGGTGATGCCCTGTGCGCCAAAACGCTGACAATCTACGGCCACTTGTTGCACATCGGGCAGGTTTCCACCGCGGGCATTGCGCAAAGTGGCTATTTTATTGATATTTACACTCAGTCGGATCATATTTTCTGTTTTTTACAAAAGTAGTAATTTCGACCCGTCAAACGGTGTTGTACCGAAGGAAAATGAAAAAATAAATTCTATGAGAGCATTGATACAGCGGGTCTCACAAGTCTCAGTAAACATAAACGGAAAAACAAAATCAGAAATTAAAGCAGGACTGCTGGTCTTTTTGGGCATCGAAGAGGCTGATGGACCCGACGATATAGAATGGCTTGCCAGAAAGATCAGCCATCTGCGTATTTTCCCCGACGATCAGGGTGTTATGAACCGATCTGTCATGGAAGAAGACGGCAACATACTGCTCATCAGCCAGTTTACCCTGCATGCCAGTACAAAAAAAGGAAACCGCCCTTCGTACATCAGGGCAGCCCGGCCCGAAACCGCCCTTCCGCTTTACGAAAAATTCATCCTCCGAATGGAAAGTTTATTAAACAAAAAGATCGCTACGGGCAAATTCGGTGCCCACATGGAAGTAGCTTTGGTTAACGACGGGCCGGTTACCATTTTTATCGATACGAAAAAGAGGGAATAAAACCAGACAGACATGTTTTCAGGTCTTTCCCAACGCATTCATTAACTGACTTTTGTACAAATTACCAACAGGTAACTTTTTCCCGGCAATGGTCACCCGGTTTTTCTCAATGGAATCAATCGAGGAAAGTGAAACGATGTAAGAACGATGAATCCGTACAAACCTTCCTTTGGGTAGCTTTTCCATCATGCTGTTCATGGTAGTCAAAGGCATAACGAACTTGTCCTTCAATATAATTTTCACATAATCTTTCATTCCCTCTATGTACAAAATATCCTCATAAGCCACTTTGATGATTTTTGTTCCATCTTTTATAAACATAAAACCGCGCGGTGTATCCGAAGCTTGTGTTTCCTGTTTTTCAAGTTGATGATAAGCTTTATTGACTGCTTTCAGAAACCGTTGAAAAGCAAAAGGTTTTACCAGGTAATCCACCGCATCCAGGTCGAAACCGGTAACAGCGTAATTGCTGTAAGCCGTGGTGAAAATGACCAGGGGCCGGTAGTTGAGTGATTCGTAAAGCTGTATACCATTCATGTCAGGCATTTGAATATCAAGAAAAACCAGGTCAATTTTTTCTTTCTGCAAAATCTCCAACGCTTCATAACCGTTTTGACAGGAAGCTTTCATTTCCAGAAACGGCACTTTGGCGGTAAATTCTATCAGAATATCCCGTGCCAGCGGTTCGTCATCCACTATGATACAATTCATCATGTCTCAATTTTTCTTTGATAAAATCTCAAAAAACAATCGACAAATCACAAATAAATTCCAAACAGGATTTAGACCTTTATTTAAACTTTGTGATTTGTCATTTGCTAATTGTAATTTGCACCTTACTTCTCCAAAGTAAGGTGTAAATGTACCACAAAATTACCATTGCTTTCTTTGTAATCGAGCTGGTATTTATCACCGTAAAGCAGATCAAGCCGCTTGCGAACATTTACCAGTCCTATTCCGGAAGAAGTATCCTTACTGGCAGCTTTTGATACATTATTGATCATATCAAAAGTCAGCACATCTCCTTTCACCTGCAATTTGATCTGAATATTCACACCGTTGGCAGCCGCTCCGTGCTTGAAGCCATTTTCAATAAAAGGTATCAACAACATGGGAGCAATGGTTTTTCCCGGTATGTCCCCTGCCACATCAAAAATTACCTGAGAACCCTCGGGCATCCGTAGTTTTTGCAACTGGATATAATTCCGCAGGTACTGTACCTCTTTTTCCAAAGCCACTTCCTCTTTTTCCGACTCATACAACATATGTCGCATTAGATCAGAAAGTTGCAGAACAGCTTCAGGGGTTTTGTCTGATTTCTTAATGGACAACGCATAAATTCCGTTCAGGCTGTTAAACAAAAAATGTGGATTTACCTGTGACTTCAGGAACGATAATTCGGAAATGAGCTTTTGCTTTTCCATCTCCTTACGTTTTTTTTCCTGAATATACCATTCGCGTGTTTCGCGGGAAATAGTGCTGATAAAAAATCCCATTAAAACGACAATCACCGTCCCGGCATTTTCTGCATGGCGATGCCGTTCACGCCGTAATTCTATTTTTTTCAAAGTTCTTGGCGAAACAGATTTACGAAAATTTACAGTTTGTTTCTCATATTTTTCACGTGTCCACTGCATAACAAAATCGTTGGCATAGAAAGAAAAAACAAGGGCAACAAGGATGGCAAGCGAAAAAAATATCTGCTTTTTGTGCAACAATAATCGAGGGACCAACACAAAATAATTCAGATAAAAAAAGAACAACACCAACACAAAATGCAGGTTTCTCTTTACCATAAAAACAGGTCCGGCCGGAGCTTCAAACAACAAATCAGGCAGAAAATAAACGACTCCCCAGGCAAGTACATGCAAAATTGGCGTCAGATATTTCCGGAAATTCATAAATATTATTTTTAGCGAAAGTAAAGATATAAAACATTATAATAACACTGGTTAGACTAATCTGCCATAAAAATCGACCAGTCTGTAACTTCTGCCGACAAAAATCGACAAGTAAACTGTATTATTGTTTTGGTTCTTGTCTTAAGCAAAAAGAAAATCCTGAGGTATTTGCCAGGTATGACATGGTTAAACTACTATTTTCTGCAACACTATTTTGTCCGATAGCGGCAACAAAAGCGCTGTGTATTTTTCCCATCCAAAAAATAAACTAAATTTTTAGTTAAAAATTTGCTTATATGCAAAATGTTTATTTTCTTTGCAATAAATAACTAAAGTTTTAGTTATAAATAAACGGGCGAAACATCCATGAAAAATAAATTTGACACATGAAAACACTCACCAAAGCCGAGGAACAAATCATGCAAAAGCTCTGGGACATGAAAAAAGCACATGTAAAAGACATCATTGCCGAAATGCCCCGTCCCAAGCCTGCTTACAACACGGTTTCCACCATTATCCGAATTCTGGAGAGAAAAGGTTTTGTGGGTCATCGCGCCCACGGTAAAACGCATGAATATTTTCCGCTGGTTACCAAAAAAGCATACAGAAAATCTTTTTTCAGTAACTTTTTCCAGAACTATTTCAGTAATTCTTACCTCTCTTTTACCTCCTTCTTTACCAAAGACCAGAATCTCAGCCTCGAAGAACTGGAAGAGATGCAAAAAATCATTGAAGAAGAAATCAAAAAGAAAAAATAACCATTAAACCGAAAAATCATGTACTCCCTGTTATTTTATTTCATAAAATCCTCCCTGGCTTTGGGTATTTTTTACCTCACCTGGTTCCTGTTTTTCAGAAAGCAGACCGATTTCCTGTTTAACCGATATTATCTGATCTTCAGTACATTGCTTGCCGTAATAATTCCGCTTATCCATCTTCCGGAACTGATTCCCACCGGTTTTCAAAACCCCATGGGGCAACTCTCAGTCATCCAAATCAGGGAAATACTGATCGGGGGCACAAAAAGCAGTGCTGCTTCCCATGCAGCACTATCGTTGCAAAGCATACTTTGGGGAGTTTACCTTCTCGGAATGTTTGTTATGACCGTTCGTTTTACAATAAGCCTGTTGAAGTTGTACCGCCTTGTAAGCAAATCGGAAACATATACTGAAACCGGAATAACGTTTGTTTTTACCAAAGGCGGACTTCCTGTTTTTTCCTTTTTTCACTGGGTTTTTATCCGCAAAGAAATATTTGAAAACCCTCACGCTACCACCATTATCAACCACGAAAAAATTCACATCCGGCAAAAGCACTCTCTTGATTTACTTGTACTGGAGATACTGAATATCTTCCAGTGGTTCAACCCGGTGGTTTACCTTATAAAAAAGGCTGTCAAAGAAAACCACGAATTCATTGCCGACAGCGGTATGACTGTTTCCGAAAGCTCCTCAAAAAGTTACCTGGAGTTGCTTTTCATGGAAGCCAGTGGTTTTGAATTCAGTCCCATAACACATAATTTTAGTTATTCACTTCTAAAAAAACGCATGATCATGATGAAAAATCAAAAATCCCCAAAAAGAATGTCTGTCAAGTTATTGTTGACAGCGCTGGTCCTTTCTGTAACATTTTTTGCTTGCAACAACGCCTCCCGCCCGGTTTCGACCCCGCCCAAAAAAGTTATGGCGGCAACCAAAAGCAATAAAACAAATTCCGGCTATAAAACAGATACTTCACAGAAAAATGCCATGGCCGCCCAGGTGGATACCGGACAAGTTTTTAAATTAGTCGAAAAAATGCCGGAATATCCCGGTGGCATAAAAGCACTTATGCACTACCTTGCCAATAGCATCAAATATCCGGCAGAAGCCAAAAAGGCAAAAGTTCAAGGCGTGGTATTTATCAACTTTATTGTTGAAAAAGACGGGACAATAAGCCATGTGAGAGTACTGAAAGGCATCGGGCATGGTTGTGACAGTGTAGCGGTGAAAGCCGTGAGAAATATGCCGCGCTGGATACCTGGTCAACAAAAAGGCAAGGCGGTTCGGGTAATGTTCAACCTTCCGGTTAAATTTTCGCTGCAATAGGATTTCCCGGTGTAATGCTCATGAAAAAACCACTTCTTTTTTTCTTCTTGTTGCTTTTTGGTTTCTCCACCGGCTTTGCGCAGAAACCGGTAAAAGTTTCCGCACACAGCGATTCGCTCATGCGGGCGCTGGAGGGCCAAGGGGCTGCCCGGGCACTGGCGCGACAAAAAGAAAAACTGCATTTTCTGGATACCATCCGGAAAGAACAGGTTTCCCAAATCGACATTTCCCGATGCCATTTTGACAAGCTACCCGGTCTTTCCGGATTCAAAAAAATAAAAGTACTGAAAGCATCGGGGAACCGCCTGAAAACCGTTCCGGCTTCCCCGTTTCGCAGCGACAGCCTGCAGGAAGTTAACCTTTCCGGAAACAGGCTGAAAAGAATCCGCTTTCCGAAAAACAGCAGCATAACGGTCGTAAATCTCAGCGAAAACCAATTGAAAAGAATTCCCCGTTCCCTGAAAAGGCTGAAAGGTTTAAAAAGACTGGACGTAAGCCGGAACCACATCCGGCGCATTCCCCGATTTTTGCGCCACATGCAAAGCCTTCACGAAACGGATATAAATTTTAACCGGATTAAACTCTCCCGAACGGCAGTGAAAAATTTAAGCGGCGTGCAGCGTATTTCGTTGGCCGGTAACCACATCACACAGCTTCCCGACAACATAAACGAGCTGAAATCGGTCAGGAAACTGAATCTGGCCAAAAATGAACTTTCCGCCGTCCCGTCTTCGTTTGCCCGGCTTGACAGCCTGGAAATTTTGATTTTTTATAAAAACGATTTCCAGAAGGTTCCTTCTGAAATTTTCCAGTTGCGAAACCTGGTGCAACTCGATTTTTATTATAACCGGCTCGATTCCATTCCCCCGGCCATCGGCCGGCTGAACCATTTGGAACAGCTTTTCCTGTCATTTAACCGAATTCGCGCGTTACCCGATTCCATGCAACGGCTCACATCCTTGCGCTATCTTTATGTGCATCACAACGCACTCCGGATGGTTCCGGACTGGATTAAAAATTTCACCCATTTGCAAAGGCTCGGTTTGGGATACAACCAGCTCCTTTCCATACCCGACCTGTCGGGGCTGAAAGAGCTGAAAGAGGTGGACCTCCAGCACAACAACCTCTCCTATTTCCCCTGGAAACTGGCTGAAAGCACTTCCGTGCACATCCTGATCCTGCGAAACAACCCTTTTATTCTGACTCCCGAAGAAGAGCAAAAACTCAGGCAGCTTGAAAAAGTGAAAAGGGCCTGCGGATATACTTTGATTCCATAAACCAGCCGCAGGAAAACAGTACACTTTCCATATAAGATATACTTTTTAATACAATTGTTCCTTTTTCTTTCCGGCGAATAAACGCTGTATTTTTTTAGAAATAATTTGGAATTTAACCAATAGTAATATAACTTTGCCAAAAGTTAAATTATTTTACTATTAGTTAAATGAATCGATACAAAAGCATATCTGCCGCAAGGATGGAAAGAGAAAAAGGATATCGGCGGGATTCTATCCTGGAAGCGGCCAAAAAAATATTTTTTAAGGAAGGTTATGCCAAAGCCACCATGGATTCCATAGCAAAATGTGCTGAAATCACAAAACCAACTGTATATCAGTATTTTAAAAGTAAAGATGAATTATTTTTCTCGCTTATGTTACCCATCCTCGATGCGGTAACAAAGCGGCTGAACGAAATAAAAGCTGAAGTTGATTTACAAAAGGTTTCTTCAACTGAAGAGCTGTTCAACAAAATATACCACCATCTTTATGCTATTTATCTCACCGATCCGGATTCTTTCGAAATTATCATTATTTTTCAGCAACAACTTCGACTGGTGAAAGCTTTAAGTGAAGAAAGAAGGCTGGTTATTATTTCGAAGGTAAAATTATTCTATACCGAATTTCGTGAATTAATAAAAATTTCCATAGAGAAACAGCTCATCAAACAGGTTAATGTTTATCAGCTTACTGATTTATTATGGATCAATTTTTCCGGAATTATACAAATGAAAGCTTACAAACCCAATGCAGATAAACATATAAAAGAGATGCTGAAATTTTCAAAGCAAGCAATTATTCATTATTTAAAAATATAATTATGTCGCGAAAAGCAATTATTTATGATGCCATTCGGACTCCGCGTGGTAAAGGAAAACGGACGGGATCATTATATGAAGTAACTCCTGTTCGTTTGTTAAGCCTTGTTTTAAAAGAGCTTGAAAAGAGAAACCATCTTGATACCTCGCTTGTTGATGATGTAATCATGGGTTGTGTTACCCCCATTGGAGAAGAGGGGGGCGATATTGCCCGTACAGCTGCGTTATACGCCAATTGGGATGTGGATGTCCCCGGTATGCAGTTAAACCGTTTTTGCGCTTCAGGCCTGGAGGCAGTCAATGTTGCAGCGGCAAAAGTTGCCTCCGGTTTTGACAATTTAATCGTTGGTGGTGGTGTGGAAGTCATGTCGCGCGTTCCCATGGCTTCTGATGGAGGTGCCTGGTTTTTAGATCCTGATGTAAGTATTCAAACAGGGTTTGTACCCCAGGGGATTAGTGCGGATTTATTGGCAACCATGGAAGGGTTTACCCGTCGTGATTTAGATGAATTGGCTTTCATTTCACAAACCCGGGCTGCCGAGGCAACAAAAAAAGGGTATTTTAAATCTGAAGTGCCTGTTTACGACCAAAACGGACTGCTTATCCTCGACCATGATGAACATATCCGCATGGGGACGACCATGTCGGACCTGGCATCACTTAAACCTGCTTTTGAAGCAGCCGGAAATTTGGGTTTTGATGAAGTCGCACTGAGAAAATATCCCATGGTTTCAAAAATTAACCACCTCCACACAGCTGGTAATTCCTCGGGCATTGTTGACGGGGCAACTGCCGTTTTAGTAGGTTCCGAAGAAATCGGCAAACGTCTGGCATTAACCCCGCGTGCCCGTATTGTCTCAATGGGCCTGGTAGCTACCGAACCAACTATCATGCTGGTTGGTCCGGGGCCGGCCTCATTAAAAGCTCTTAAAAAAGCAGGGATGACCGTGGATGACATGGATTTAATTGAAATCAACGAAGCCTTTGCAGGAGTCGTTCTCCGATTTTTAAAAGATCTCCAAATTAATGATCTCGATCGGGTGAATGTAAACGGGGGTGCCATGGCCATGGGACATCCCCTCGGGGCAACCGGAGCCATGTTACTGAGCACCGCCCTTGACGAACTTGAAAGAAGGGACAAAGAAACCGCTTTGATTTCACTTTGTGTTGGCGGTGGTATGGGTATTGCTACAATTATTCAAAGAATTTAATTTCAAAAAAATGAATACAATAGAATATAAAATTTTAGGGCCCGGAATTGTAAATTTGGTTTTAAATGCCAAGAACCAATCCAAAAATATTATAACCGTTTCATTTATCAATGATTTACAAACCTCAGTGGATCAACTGGCTTCAGAAAAGGGCCTGAAAGGCGTTATCATCAGCTCGGATAAAGCCTCTTTTGCGGACGGAATCGATTTTAATTTCATAATTAACAAGCCTTCTGCCGAAAAGTTGTTCACTTTAACAGAAAAATTCAAATCTTCGTTGCGAAAGTTGGAGACCCTGGGGAAACCTGTCGTTTCTGTTATTAGTGGCCATTGCCTGAGTGGAGGCTTCGAAATGGCACTGGCATCCCACTACCGAATTGCCCTGAACGACGATAAAATAAAAATCGGTTTACCCGACATCAAGCTGGGCATTTTGCCAATAGGCGGGGCAATTACCCGCATTTCAAGACTCATGGGATTGCAAAGTGCATTCGGTTATCTTACGGATGGAAAAACACTCTCCCCATCGAAAACATTAGAAACAGGATTAATACATAAAATAGTGGATAACCGGGAAAAATTAATTCCCGCTGCTATTGAATGGATAAATACACACCCACAAGTACTACAACCATACGACGAAAAAGGGTACAGACTTCCCGGTGGAAATATTATGCATCCTAAAATGGCCCAGATCATCACAGCAGCCCCGGCCGTCCTGATTAAAAAAACAAGGGGAAATTATCCTGCCCCTGCTGCTGTTCTCAGCGTGTTGGCCGAAGGCTCCGTTACCGATCTTGATGCTGCCTTTAGAATTGAATCACGCTATTTTGTTAAGATAGCAAGGGGAAATGTGGCCCAAAATATGTTGACTACACTTTGGTATCAGTTTAATGACCTGAAAAAAGGAAACAACCGTCCGGAGCTACCACCTTCCAAACCGGTAAGAAAAGTCGGCGTACTTGGCGCCGGCATGATGGGACATGGGATTGCCTATGCAGCAGCCCGGGCAGGGTATCAGGTAGTACTAAAAGATGTATCCATGGAAATGGCTGTCAGGGGACTAAAAAAAATTGAAGCCATCCTGAATAAAATGGTGGAAAAGGGCCGGATAACCCCTGAAAAGAAACAACAACTTTTAAAACGAATAAACCCTACTGATAACCCAAAAGATTTACAAGGTAGTGACCTGATTATTGAAGCAGTTTTTGAAAACAGGGATTTAAAAGCGAAAGTAACACAAGAAGCTGAACCGTTTTTGTCAGAAAGGGGGATTTTTGCCTCCAACACTTCCACTCTGCCCATTTCCAGCCTTGCCCCTTCCCTCTCACGGGAAGATAAATTTATCGGCCTTCATTTCTTTTCGCCGGTACATAAAATGCAACTGGTTGAAATTATTAAAGGGAAAAACACTTCGGAGGAAACCCTGGCACAAGCTTTTGATTATGTACTAAGTATCAAAAAAATACCTATTGTTGTTAACGACAGCCGCGGATTTTATACTTCCCGCGTTTTCAGTACTTATGTTGAAGAAGGCCTGGCCCTGTTAAGCGAGGGTCAAAACCCCCAGTGTATTGAATCAGCAGGACTGGCAGCCGGAATGCCAGTGGGCCCATTGGCGCTTACCGACGAGATAACACTGACTTTAGTAGAGCACATCAATAAACAAACGGAAGCAGACTTAAAAGCCCAGGGGAAAACACGCCCGTCGCACCCTGCTGACGCTGTGATCGAGAAAATGATTCATGAGTTTAACCGAAAAGGAAGGTCTTCCGGCGCGGGATTCTATGATTATCCTTCCGGTGAGCCCAAGCATCTTTGGGAAAGACTACCAAAAATATTTCCTTTAAAAGAAACTGTTTTAAAACAAGATGAAATGATTGAAAGGCTGATGTTTATTCAGGCTATTGAATCTGTCAGGTGTTTGGAAGAAGGGGTTTTGACCAGTGTGGGCGATGCCAACATCGGAAGCATCTTTGGCTGGGGATTTCCCGCATTTAAAGGTGGTACACTGCAATTCATTAACGATTATGGTCTTGCCCGTTTTGTTGAAAAGGCAAAATATTTGAAGAATAAATTTGGCAAACGTTTTTCCGTTCCCCCGTTATTGTTTGAAATGACTGCGTTGGAAAAAACTTTCCGATAACAACCTGTTTTTAAAATCTCAAAAAATGAAAAGAAACCTGCCTTTTACAGAAGAACATGAGCTGTTTCGCCAATCGCTGAAAGAATTTATTGCCCGGGAGATTGCCCCTCATTATGCACAATGGGAAAAAGACGGGATTGTACCCAGGGAAATTTGGAAAAAGTGCGGTGCACAGGGATTCTTACTGCCGTGGGCAGATGAGAAATATGGCGCTTTCCATGCCGATTACCTTTTCTCTGTTATTGTGATGGAAGAACTTGCTGCATCTGGTTTTATGGGGCTGTTCCTGTCATTGCATAATGATATTGTCGCTCCTTATATCACCCGTTTTGGTTCTGCCAGCCAAATCAAAAAATACATTCCATCATGTATTTCGGGAGATACCATTCTGGCAATTGCCATGACAGAACCAGGCGCCGGTTCCGATCTGGTAGGCATACGAACCACCGCCGTAAAAGAAGGTAACTCCTGGATACTAAACGGACAAAAGACTTTTATTTCCAACGGATTATTAGCTGATTTGGTGATCGTAGCAGCAAAAACAGGGAATAAAGAAACACCGGCACACCAGGCCATCAGCTTGTTTTTGGTCGAACGGGGAACACCCGGTTTTAACAGGGGGAAACCACTCAGGAAAATCGGGTTAAAAGCACAGGATACGGCAGAACTATTTTTTGATAATTGCAGGATTCCTGCCGAAAACCTGTTGGGTGAAGAAGGAAAAGGGTTTTATTATTTAATGGAAAAATTACCTGAAGAACGTCTGTCAGTAGCCATTGGCTGTCAAGCATCTGCCGAGGCTGCTTTTCAACTGGCTTTACAATATATTAAAGAACGGAAAGCTTTTGGTAAAACCGTTAGTCAGTTTCAATATATTCAATTTGAAATGGCCGATATGGCCAGTTTACTCAATATGGGAAGAAGTTTTATCGACCACGCCATATTAGCCCACCTGAATAATGAACCCATTTTGATGGAAACAAGCATGGCCAAATATAAAATCTGTGAATTAAATAAAGAAATTACTGATAGATGCCTGCAACTGTTTGGCGGATATGGATATATGGCAGAATATCCCATTTCGCGATTTTATGTGGATGCAAGAATACAGACCATATATTCGGGAACATCCGAAATAATGAAATTGATTATTGCTAAAAAATTAGGGCTTTAAAATGGGAACGTTAACAGGATATAAAGTGATTGAAATGGGCGGAGTTGGTCCGGGGCCTTTTGCCGGAATGCTCCTCGCCGATATGGGGGCCGAAGTAGTTCGTGTGGAACGTAAAGACGCCGCGCTTCGATTGGTTGCTGCAAAATATGAGATCCTGAACCGCGGCAAAAAATCTGCTTTTTTTGATTTAAAAAAGGCTTCACAAAGAGAACTGGTCCGTAAACTCATTGATGGGGCCGATGTACTGATTGACCCCTACAGGCCCGGAGTCATGGAAAAGTTAGGCCTTTCGCCAGAAACGGTAATGAAAAGCAACACGAAATTAATTTATGGCCGGATTACAGGTTACGGACAAAAAGGAGATTTATCAAAATTTGCCGGCCACGACATTAATTACCTTGCCATTAGCGGGGCGTTGCATGCCATCGGACCGAAAAATAAACCTTCTGTACCACTTAATTTAATTGCAGATTACGGAGCGGGAGGCATGCTTTTGATAAACGGAATTCTCGCAGCGTTGCTCGAAAGGGAACGATCAGGCATAGGACAAATCGTAGATGCAGCCATGGTAGACGGGGTTGCACAGTTGATGGCTATGTTTTATGGCTATCTGCAAACAGATTTTTGGTCGCTCGAAAGGGAGAGCAACCTGATTGATGGAGGAACGGCCTGTTACAACATCTATGAAACCAAAGACAATAAGTTTATGGCGCTGGGGGCCCTTGAACCGCATTTTTATAAAAAACTAATCGGTTTATTGCCTGTTGACGTAAAAGAATTTGCCGATCAGTGGACGTCCGAAAAGTGGCCGGTCCAAAAAGAAAAATTGAAAAAAATATTCAAACTCAAAACCCGCGACGAATGGACTGCGATCCTGTTTAAACAAGATACCTGTGCCGCACCGGTCTTAAACATGAAAGAGGCCATCGAATTTCAACCTAACAAATCCCGGTCTGTTTTTGTTGAGCAACAGGGCATTATTCAACCTGCACCAGCCCCCCGCTTTAGCAGGACCCCATCCAAAGCGGGACTACTTCCTGAAAAATATGGTCAGCATACAAATGAAATTATTCATCAATTAAAATAATGGTCCCATGATTTTTGCAACACAAGAGAGTATAAAAAAATATACTCAACTGGGCGTATGGAGCGAAACAACGCTCATAGACTACTTCAAATCCCACGTTAAGTCAAATCCGGATAAGGTGTGTCTGGTTGATCCCTACGACAGGGAAGCCCTTACGGGAATTAAACCAGAACGATTGACTTATGCTCAATTTGATCATGCCATTGATGCTACCGCCGGGGCATTATCAAGGCTTGGGATCGGCAAAGACGACATTGTCGTGGTACAACTCCCCAATGTCTGGGAATTGGCCATGCTTTATCTTGCCATTGCCCGGGCCGGTGCCGTTATTACCCCTGTTCCGGTCCAATGGCGCAAAGCCGAATTAAAACACGTGGCAGGCCTCACCAGGGCAAAAGCATTGATCACCCTGTCCGATTTCCATTCGTTTCACCATATCGAATTGGGGAAAATGTTACAAAAGGAATTGCCCACACTGAAACATGTGTTGTCTTTAAATGAAATACGGGAAATGAGCCGCGGGGAAACAGATAACATCATGGATTTAGATAAAATTGACATTGATGCCAATGACATTTTTACCATTTGCTGGACTTCAGGAACAGAAGCCCGGCCCAAAGGCTGCCCCATGAGCCACAATAACTGGAAAGGGGCTATGGCAGTGCAGGAACCCGCCGGGATTCAACCAGGGGATATATTACTCACAGCAGGGCCCTTGGTAAATATGGGATCCGTAGGAACCGTATTTATCCCATGGATTATATTGGGCGGCACACTGGTGCTGCATCATCCTTTTAACCCGACGGTATTTATGCAACAAATTGCCATGGAAAAGGTAAATTATACTTTACTTGTCCCGGCTGTAATCAATATGATTGCCAAACACCCCCGGGTCGACAGTTTTAAGTTAGATTCCATCAGATCAATCACTGTGGGATCGGCCCCCCCTTCACTTTGGAGTGTTCAGGAATTTAAACGGCGCTGGAATATAAATATCGGAAATATCTGGGGACAAAATGAAGGAACGGGAATTGTTTCAGGCGTGGACGATGTCCCCGATATTAAACTTCGGGTAAGCCATTTTCCTCAGTACGGAAAACCCGGCTCACATTGGAAGTCGGCCTGTTCCAACTTCATAGAGACCAAAATAATTGACACAAACGGCCGGGAAATGACAAAGGTTAACGATACCGGCGAACTCGTTTACAAAGGCCCCGGGGTTATCGCCCGGTATTATAAAAATCCAGAAGCTACAAAAAACAGTTTTACAAAAGATGGCTTTTTTCGTACGGGAGACCGGTTTGTAATAAAAGAAAACGACCTCATTTCCTTTTACGATCGCCAAAAAGATATCATCATCCGGGGAGGAAACAATATCAGTGCACAGGAAATAGAGAATTATATTTTTGCCCATCCCAAAGTAAAAGATGTGGCGATAGTCTCCATGCCCGATGAACGGCTCGGTGAGAAAGTATGCGCCTACATAGTTCCAAAAGAGGGGAATACAGTCACTATCAATGAGCTAACATCGTTTTTGGAAGAAAAAGGGGTGGCAAAATACAAATGGCCCGAAAGGATCGAAATTATTGATTTTATACCCCGCAACCCGGTGGGTAAAATCTTAAAAAATATATTAAGAGAGGATATTCGAAAAAAAACACCGGGCTGATTCGGAATTCATGTTTTAGACTTTATTTATAAAAAATATTGAAACCTTATTTTATAATATCATACATAAAATATGAAAGAAACAGAAGCTGAAAAAAATAAACGCTTGCAACTGATTAAAGAAACTTTCCAGAATGTAATGCCTGCAAATAAAATGCTGGGAATGATTATTGAAGAACTGGAGGAAGGATATGTCAAAATTCATCTCCCTTTTCAAAAAAAGTTTGTAGGCGATTTCCAAAAGGGATTCTATCATGGAGGGTTTATAGCAAGCGTGGCAGATACTGCCGGCGGTTTAGTTGCTTACAGCCTTGCCCGGGAGGGTGATCAGGTGAATACGGTGGATATGCGTATTGATTATCTCCATGGTGCCCTTGAGCAGGATTTATATGGTGAAGCCCGCCTGGTGAAAGCAGGAAACCGTATCATTTTAACGGATATAAAACTCTTTCAAAAACACCATGATCAACCAGTTGCTGTAGCACGATGTGCTTATAGTATTAAAAGAAAAGAAGGTGGATAAACCCATGCCATAATTTTAGTTAGCAACCATGCAAAGAAAGATACGCCACATTGGTAAATATTAAAATTATGAAAACGAACTATTTTGTTAAAATATTTTTTGGTAATTCCTTATACCTTGTGTTCATTGTAATCTTATTTATATGTGCTGGACGGTTAAATTATTGGCAAGGACTAATTTATATTTCGATTGAGTTAATAATGTTTGTATTATTAAAATACACTGCTCTGAGAATAGATTCTGAACTAACAAAAGAGCGTTCAAAAGTAGGAGAAAATACTAAAAAATGGGATAAGATCATATTGGGATTAATTTTATTTGTTAAAATATCAGTATTTATAGTTGCCGGCCTTGATTCTGGTCGTTATCATTGGTCACCTGATTTTCATTGGAGTATATATATATTTGGGATAATCTTAATAGTTTTAGGACAATTATTATTTCTTATTGCCCAAAAACAAAATAGGTTTTTCTCAAGTACAGTAAGAATCCAGGCTGATAGACAACATATTGTTTGTGAGACTGGATTATACAGATTAGTCAGACATCCTGCTTATATGGGTTCGATTATTGAATCACTTGGATTTCCATTACTTTTTGGTTCATTATGGAGTATAATCCCGGTATGTGTATTGATTATACTATTGTTAGTAAGGACAAATTTAGAGGATAGAACTTTAAAAAATGAATTAAAGGGTTATCTTGAATATTCAGAGAAGACCCGATACAAAATTATTCCTTATATATGGTAATGATTTAAAATTATAAATACGCACAGTTGCTAATATGAAGATTAAGCATTAAATGGAAATACTGGTAAATAGAAAAATAAAACTCTGACACTGCGGCACGCACCATAGCCGCACACGATAAAAACTGAAATCAATAAAAAGAAATAACAGTATCTCAGGTAAAAGCCCACATGAAAGAATAAAATTTTTCTACCTTTGAAAAAAAATTCACCTCATGGAACTTTCCCCGTTAACTGCTGTCTCTCCGGTAGATGGCCGCTATCACAACAAAACAAAAGTCCTTTCGGAATATTTTTCGGAGTATGCGTTGTTTCGGTACCGTACCCGTGTGGAAGTAGAGTATTTTATTGCCCTTTGTGAAATTCCTTTGCCGGGACTGGAGACTTTTGACGCTTCGGAATTTGCAACCTTGCGAAAAATCTACCGGGATTTTTCCGAAAAAGAAGCGCAGGCGATAAAAGATATTGAAAAAGTGACCAACCACGATGTGAAAGCGGTCGAATATTTTATCAAAGAAAAAATGACAGAGGCCGGTCTGGGCGCATACAAAGAATTTGTCCATTTCGGCCTTACCTCACAGGACATCAACAATACGGCGGTTCCGCTTTCGCTGAAAGAAGCCCATGAGAAAGAGATTTTCCCGGCGCTGGACAGCCTGAAAAAACATTTGCTGGAATTAGCCTTTCAGTGGAAAACCGTTCCCATGCTGGCACGCACGCACGGGCAGCCGGCATCGCCTACATACCTCGGTAAAGAGTTTTATGTTTTTGTGGAACGGCTGGAAAACCAGTTTGAACTGTTGAAAAGCATTCCCTTTTCTGGAAAATTCGGCGGCGCTACCGGCAACATGAATGCCCATGTGGTGACCTATCCCGAAATCGACTGGGAAAACTTCGCAGCCGATTTTCTGAAAAACCAGCTGAAACTGCATCGGCAGACCACCACTACTCAAATTGAGCATTACGACTACCTCGCTGCTTATTTCGATGGGTTGAAAAGGATATCTAATATTTTGATGGATTTAAGCCGCGATTTATGGCTTTACATCTCCATGGACTATTTCAAGCAGCAGATCAAAGCCGGGGAAGTCGGTTCTTCGGCCATGCCGCACAAGGTGAACCCCATCGATTTTGAAAATGCCGAAGGAAACCTGGGACTGGCCAATGCCCTTTTTGAACATCTCGCTGCCAAGCTGCCGGTATCCCGT
>Ga0256829_1001463_pt1 | contig 19311 bp, 20 predicted proteins | sample 131447metaG_FD_185979 | JGI IMG/M metagenome (GOLD analysis project Ga0256829, IMG submission 185979) | Hydrothermal vent microbial communities from Lau Basin, Pacific Ocean - 131-447 | ecosystem: Environmental > Aquatic > Marine > Hydrothermal vents | place: Pacific Ocean: Lau Basin | collected...
GCTTTTACCTAGCCCCCGCAAAGCAGCGAGTAGAAAATGCCAACCTATTTATTAATAACGTTGCGGTGTACGGCAAAGTGCCCTTAATGGCTGGAGCCAAGATAACACTGGGAGAATTACACATGGAACTAGAGGCCCTAGTATGAGCACAATAGTGACCAGCGCCCTTAGCGACGTAGGGAAAAAACGCGACCACAACGAAGACAACTATTACGCGGCGCCCCTTAACGACAACCCCGCTATAACGCTAGCCATTGTAAGCGACGGTGTGGGTGGACGAGATTTTGGTGAAGTAGCCAGCCAAATTACCATAGACGAGTTTGCGTTGCTCAATCAAGAAAACAAACTTAGTGTAACCGCCGACCCTGACATGCGAAGTGCCATGTTAGACATGGCGGCACGACGTATTCACAAAACCATTTACGACACAGGTAAAGAAGACCCGCGCTATCAGGGGGCGGGTATGGCATGCACCTTGGTTGGCCTAGTTGCCGATGCGCAACATGTGGGGTTTGTAAACGTTGGCGACAGCCGCTTGTACCATTTTAGCAACGGCACACTGGCGCAAAAAAGCACCGACCACACAGTCACCAACGCCCTATTAGAAGAAGGTAAACTTACCCCAGAACAAGCGTTAACCCATGTTGATCGCAATACCTTGTATTATTGCTTGGGGCTAGAGCACGTAGACAACCCTGTTACGCCTCAAACGGGTTTATTTGACTGGGAACAAGGCGATACCTTATTGCTGTGTAGTGACGGGTTAACCGACATGGTAAGCGACCAAGACATTGCTGATTGTATTAATAACCTTAGCGGTAAAGCATTAGTTAGCGCACTGATTGATGCTGCCAACAACGCTGGCGGCCGCGACAACATTACCGTTGTGGTGCTAGAAAACACCTAAAGTTTGAGCAATATCACTTTTATTTAATTTATTTTCGTCTAGCCCAGTAATTTTACCTCTAGCATTTTCATAGCCACTTGTAGCAAACAACAGGAGTGGCCTATGAAACCTTTATCAAGTATCTCAAACGCAAAACTTGGCTTAGTAAGCCTTGGACTTTTAGTTGCACTAACTGGCTGTAAAAGTAACGGTTCATCGGCGGAAGACCCGCTAGCCAACGTGAAACGCATTGATTATAGCTGTCAGCAAAACGTAACAAGAATGGATGCGTCGTTAGCCAATACGGCACAACCCGCACAATATGCCACCATGGCCAAGATGCTAGAGCAATGCTGGCAAGGTGTACCACTTTCTAACTACCACCCCGACGCCCAACTCGGCATGCAGCTTATGGCATCTAGCTTCTTATACGCCATACAAGCCGGCGACAGCGAAAAGGCACTTAATGTTCTGACTCAGTTTGAAACGAGCTTCAATGGCGCCGATCTATACTTTGCCGACTACACCTCGTTTATCGACACCGCTAATGCACTATTGGGCATGGCACAACCTAGCAACCTATCCAACCTAAACATTAATGCCGATTTGCGCCAAGAGTTAGAGCGCCAATCATACTGGCTACAACACTAAGGAGATGCCCATGAAAGCACCACACCTACTCAAAATTTCAGCGTTGTCACTTGCTATGTTTGGCAGCCAAGTATTTGCAACTGATTGGCAACCAGCTTCAACCGACCAACTTGTGCAACTTCCTGCCAATATTATTGAGCATCGTATTGAGCAAGATTTTCAAACGTCGCCAATGGCAACGCGCATGAGCCAATTAGAACAACAGCTTCGCGACAAAGCAGTGGTTATTGGCGACTTAGCAGCGCAAGTTGAACAACTAGAAGGCGAAGCCAAACAAGCGGCAGAGTTTGAGTTAATTAATGAAAAGTCTACCTACCTTGATTTAATGGAAGAGAACCACACTCTGCGCATGCAATCTACGATTAAACGCAGAGATCTGTACAACAAAGTGCTTAATTCGGTGCGTAGCCAAAGTAATCAGCTTCCCCCTGCCGACGTTGTAGAACTGCAACGAGTTCGTCAAGACGCAGAAGCCCGAATGGAGCAAACCATTGCCCGTATGACACAAACCAACAACAACTTATTTGGCAACCGTTCGGCACAGGACGAACAATTTGCCAACAACGTGTCGTTGATTGAACAAGGTGAGCAAGCAATAAGAAACCACCCAGCTAACCAGTCACCCATTATTAACGGCGAAAGTGTGACTACCGAAGACTACCTGCGTTCATTGCTTATTGATTCAGGTAAAGAGCTGGCGATACTCGATCAAGAAGCGCTGCTGCTTAGCCAAATGGCAACCTTGGTTGCATTGGATGCAGACAATTTGAAATACACCATTTCTTATGGCGACAACCCACAACCTAACGCGCGCAGCACTGATTCAACAGTGACCCGTTCAGCGTCTTTATTTTTCTAGGAGAAGATCATGAAAAAGTTTACACACGCCGCAGCAACGTTATGTTTAGCTTTAAGTGCAACTAGCGTGTTAGCAAACCCCTTATTTAGCCTAGACAACCTAGAACGTGAGCGGGCTGCCTATTTAAAGTCGCATGTTAACCCTGACCTAACTAGTGAACAGCTTGAGCTGCAACGCACCCGCTTACAGACAAATTTGATCGACTTAGAACGCATGGTTATTCGCGATCAACGCCTACTGAATAGCGGCGACCCACGTGTTACTCGTGCCCTTGCTGCCTATGACACCACATTTTTGATACATAGTGCAGCCGAAAAAGATGCCAATCCATTTGCCCACTGGTTGGCACAAGTTAACGTAACTCAAGCGGCCATTCGCAACAGTGAAAAAGGGGTACGCTAATGCAAGCGGTTTATCGCCCAACGTTATGGATTAAAGGCGCTAGCTACACAATAGGCGGGGGTGTTATTGCCCTTGCCCTATTACAAGCCGTATTGGGGCTAAACCTAAGTGATGTTACTCAACTGGTTGAACGCTTTTTTGGCTGGGGTTTCGCGCTCTTGTATTCCTTGTTTATTGTGGGAACAGGCATAGCGCTTAGCCACTTAAAACCTAACAAACACTGCAATTTTTGGAACGAGTTTGGCCATCAAATGGGCAACAGTATTGCCACCCTTGCCCTTACGTTTACCCTATTGGGCATTAGCTTAGGTGTAGGTGGCTTGGCCGAAACCCCACTCAGTCCAGAAAACGCCCCCGACATTATTGCTAACTTAACAGGTCAGTTCTCTTTGGCCTTTTTAACCACTGTAGTGGGCTTGCCCACAGCTACTGCCATACGCGCTGTAGTGAGCTTACGTTATCAACACATTCAGGAGAAAATGGCATGAAATACCTATTTGCAATTACCGTGATTATTGGCGCTAGCTATCTGGTAAGTCAATCTGAACTAGGCAAGCAGTGGCTTGCAAGCCACTTCAGTGAAAGCACGCAAACCCGTGTAGAAAACGCCGCAAACCTTGTTACCGAGCAGACTGACGCCTTGCTAGATGCGGCAACTTCACAGGCTAACGCACAACTCGACTCGCTTAAACAAGAGCTGGAAGCAAAATACACCCAGCGAATTGTTACCTTAGAAACCCGTGTGAATGAGCTAGAGTTAGCCTTACAGCAAACCATGACGGCTCAACCGGCAGCAACCCTTGTGCCACAAACGTTTGACCCTGTGCCAGCGCCAGCTGAGTATTCTGCGTCTACTCATGGCAACAGCGTGAATGCTACCAACCAAAGTTCACTTAACAACCCAGAGGTACAAGCACGTTTGCAAGACATTGCTACGCGTATGCAATATACCTCGGTAAATGTACTCAGAACGCCGGAAGGTCAGTAATGAAACCCGTGCTAAAAGGTACCACTTTTGTATTGGCAGGGTTATGGCTGTGCTGGGTAGGGCTGCTTGTTATATCAAGCCCTGCCCTGCCAGAAAACACACCAGAACACGCGCCTGAAAATACCTTGGCGCACCCAACACAAACCCAACCTGAAGTAGCAAACGATGCTACTGATGAAGTGGCGACACAGCAGGGTACTGAGCATGTAATGCAGCACGTAAAACTGCCTCCGGTGCCTAACCAGCACATTCAAGAAGCACCAGAACCTGAACAACACACTGAATTTAGCCCCAGCGTTGAACCTATACCTAGCACTGAGATCACTTCCAGAGTAGAACCACCTGTGCAACACAACCCACAGCAACTCTATACGCAAATAACACAAGGCACACCACTATCAATTCAATTGCATACGCCCCGCTCGGAAACAGGTTTGATTAAACATTTTTACCAGTGTGCAGGAATGCAATTAGGGGTACTTGGGCCAAACAATACATTAACGCGCGTATATCCAAGGCAGCAAAGTAACGTACCCACTAGCCAATGGGTGCGGGTGGTTAGCGGTGCGTTAGATCCCAGAGAGCGCAATGCCTTGTCAGCAGCAAACGTAAAAGGCACAGCAGTTCGGCTAATGCCTCAACGTTTTGATGCAAAACTAATGCAGCATTTAGCCAATGCACTCAACACCCACAACATTGCTGAGTTGCAGAGTCTGTCGGCGCAATATTCACTATCATCAAACCAAGTGGTGTTACGAAATATTGTGATTAACAACTTGGCCATTAATCAAGTATGGCCGCTCACTACGGCCCAATGTGCTTAAGGAGCAACAATGAATCAAGATACCACCACACAAGCAATGGTAGAAGTTGCACTAGCCTTGGCCATGGCGTTTTTTGCCTTAATGGTACTAGCCATGCTTTCTATGAGTGTACAAGGCAGTGAAAACAACAATTCACCCGACATTGTTGTTACTGAACAAATATCGCCGGTTGCACCTGATTCAACCCCATCTGATAGCAATGAAGATCCTGTTGTACTTTTTTACTTTCAATCACAGTTTTTTGATGACCAAGGTAATGTATTAACCGCACAACGCATTGCAACACACCCAGCGAAGGTTTTGGCAGTTGCTGAAAGCATGAATATGAAAGAAATATTTTCAGTACAACAACGAATTAATCGCCCTGACCTTTCCATAACCCTGATGAACAACGAGTGGAAAACATTTTTGGAGTCACAGTTATGAAACTACGAGCACTATTACTTACCGCGCTAATGACTATTTTTATTACTCCTCAAGCGCACGCCACCTACAGCGACTTTCAAATAAAGTTAATGATTAAACGCATTGCTACCCAACACGAGTTGCCGGTGTCTTTAGCCATGGCAGTAGCGCAGGTAGAATCAGACTTTAACGAACACGCCGTAAGCCACGCGGGAGCCATTGGCGTAATGCAAATAATGCCAGCAACCGCTGAACAGGTGTTTGGCGTATCGCCCTCGACACTTGAAAACCCGACGGTGAATATTGATCTTGGCGTGCGCTTTTTAAAACAGCTAATAAACACCTATAACGGCCGTGTAGATATAGCCTTGTCACATTACAATGGCGGATCTGCGGTGCGTGGACGCTGGGGGCAGCTAACGGTTATTCCCGCAACACAAGGCTATGTTAATGATGTGATGCGATTACAAACAGCATACACACACCTTGACGACAGCAGCTTTAGTCCAGCTACACCAACACCTCAACCCGCGCGTTGGTCAGATTCAGATAACCGACTAGAGCAACTAGAAGCCATTAAGCAACGCAACATGTGTCGCTTTGTTACAGGACCTTGCCACTTTTACACAGCAAGCACTAACACTGGGCCTTCAAACCCTGTATCAGCTACCCCACCTGTAAGATCACCTTGGGAAAGTGAAAAAGCCCGCCGTATTGCCTTGGTACAGCAATGGGAAGCGCCACTTAGTCGCTAATTGACGATTGATGGTTCCTTTTATGTAGTAATACTGAACCATTTTTTGTTATTGGCAAACGGCAATATCACACTTAGTATAGGTTAGGTAGTAGATTGTCGGGGAATACGCAGTAGATGCAACAACTTGGACGTTATCAAATACTCAAACAACTCGGCGCCGGCGGGTTTGGTGCAGTGTACTTGGCCCACGACCCTGTCATTAAGCGCGATGTTGCCATTAAGGTGTTTCAACCCAAAGACGACAACGTGATTGCTTTTGCTACCTCTACGAATACCGAAGGGTTGGATGTATTGCGCAATCGTTTTCAAACCGAAGCCCAGATACTGGCCAAACTTGACGATGCGCCTCACATTGTTTCAGTACTAGAGTACGGCACCACTGATGAAGGTGCCCCCTATTATGTGATGCCCTACTTAAAACAAAGTTTGGCAGACTTATTAGGTAAAGATGTATTTGAAACCAGAGCGGTAGAGGAACTTAACGACAATGAGCGACCAAAAGCACTCTCGTACGAGGTAGCTGCGCACTATTTTTCACAAATATTAGATGGTATGGCCGCTGCCCACGAACAAGGTTTAGTGCATCGTGATATTAAGCCCGGCAACATTATGTTGTCGGAAAAAGGTCAAATCAAAATAGTAGATTTTGGTATTGCCAAAGCTCCTGATGGCGGCCATTCAACAGTGTCTAACTTGGGCATGGGTAGTCGTAACTACATGGCACCCGAACAGCGAGAAAGCGCCAAGCATGTAGACACCCGCGCCGATGTATACAGTTTGGGTGTATTAGCCTACCGTATGTTTACCGGTAAGTTGCCTTCTGGCCGCTATGCCGACCCAAACATTCACTGCCCCACTATGCCGAAAGGGGTTAATGCACTAATACTCGAGGCGCTAACCGAACTGCCCATTGAACAACGTCCTGACAATGCACTTGTTATGTTAGAGCGCTTCAACATAACAATGTCGTCTGAGCCTGACGATACAGATACCACAGAAGGCACAGGTACGTGGGTAGGTGGCACAGAAGGCAATGAGGTAAAAGCTGAACTAAAACCACTGCAACAAAAAATTGTTACTTACCTTACTGAATACGGTGAAATACCCCCTAAACAAAAAAAGTCGTTATTAGCATTAGCACAACTAGCAGCACTTACCGAAGAGCAGCTTAATGACTTTATTCATAGCCAAATACAACAGCTAAGTAATACCAACGCACAACTCGCCGCCTTTATTACCTTTGTGTCTCGCATTAATGCTTTAGCAGCCGAAGGCAAAGCCCTTGATAATGACGACATTACCGACATGGCCGAGGCCAGCCAAGCTGCTACAGGTAAATCAGCAGATACCCTTGCCGCCATTATTAAAAGCAAATGCAAAGTTGATGGGGCGAAAACTAGTGAAGAAAAAAGTACTCAACCCAAAACACCACACACAGATAAACCCACTACACCTAAACAGCCCGAGCAACCAATAACAGCGACTACACCAACCAAACTCTCCAACAAAAAATGGCTGGTAGCGGGGGCGGTAGCACTTGCCCTTGGTGGTGGGGGATACTATGGCTTCACTGAATATCAGGCTGCACAACTGACTGAGGCACAAGCACGCGAAAACCAAGCAAGAGCACGGGCGGCGCAACAAGCGGCAGCTAATGAGCGTGAAGCTCAAATTCTGAATGCGCAAACTCAATTATTGCAACTGGGTTATCAAGTCATTCAAAATGGTGAATTAGACACCCGTACCCAACGAGCCATAGAAGCCTTTGAACAAAACGAAGGCATGATAGTGACCGGCGAAGTAGACGAGGTACTACTCGAAGAGTTAACAAAAGCCATTACCCGTGAAGATACAGATGCATGGGTAACCGCCAGCGACACAAATACCCAAGCAAGTTATCAAACCTACATAGCCCAATGGCCAGCAGGCAGTTATGTAGAGCGCGCCAATCAAACCATTGCTGACCTAAAAGCCATAGCCAATGACAACCGCGCATGGCAAACTGCACAGCGCACCAACAGTATTACGGGCTATCAAGCATACCTAACCAACCAGCCCAGTGGCGCATATCGCAGCCAAGCGCAAAGCAACATCAACGCTATTGAGCTAGAAAACAGCAAAGTAGCACTCAGCATTACCACCACACCTGCCGATGCCACCGTTCAAATTATGAACATTGAGCCGCCCTTTCAAAATGGCATGCGTTTAGTGCCGGGGAACTATGAAGTAAAAATCAGTAAAACAGGTTATACCCCCCAAACGCACACGGTGAGTTTATCGGCAAGTAATAGGCGCTTTACTTACCAATTAGAGCTTGAACTACCACAAGGAGTACAGGCGTTACTCAATAGTTTTATAAACATTCCCTCAGGCACCTTTATGATGGGGAGCAATAATGGTCATTCTGATGAAAACCCCGTACATCGTGTATCTGTACCGGCATTTCGGCTAATGACCACCGAAGTCACCTGGGATATGTACCAACCTTGCATAGATACAGGGGTGTGTCCAAATAATGACAGCGATGGGGGTGATAACGGTTGGGGTAAAGGCAATCGCCCTGTAATCAACGTTAGCTGGAGTGACATTACCCAGCATTACATCCCTTGGTTAAATCAACAAACCGGTCAACAATTCCGCTTACCTACTGAAGCAGAATGGGAATATGCGGCACGGGCAGGAAGTACCAGTGAATACCACTTTGGTAACAGCGAAAGTCAGCTATGTGATTACGCCAATGGCGCAGACCTATCAATAGATTTCGATTGGCGTAACACAAGTTGTAACGATGGTTATGGAGAGCAAACTGCGCCGATAGCATCATTCAAACCTAGCACTTTTGGGTTATACGACATGCACGGCAATTTGTGGGAGTGGACACAAGATTGCTGGCACAGTGACTATCAAGGCGCCCCCACCAATGGCAGCGCTTGGATGAATAGTAATGGTGGGGATTGTGGCCGTGCCGTGCTGCGCGGTGGGTCTTGGTTCAACATTCCGGACAACCTGCGTTCGGCTTTCCGAGGCTGGAACGAACGCGCGAAACGAAACAACGACGTCGGCTTTCGGCTCGCCCAGGACGCACCATAGATATTATTAGGTAAGCGTTATTTCTGAGTTAACGCCGTCAAGGCCGTTAAATGCGCTTGCTACTGGTTTGCAATAGGTTTCAACGCAACAACCCTGTAATGGCTTGTGACTTTGTCGTTAATTGCTATATATAGATAACCATCAGGGCCTGTCGTTACATCGCGAATTCGCCCCATTCCACTTAGTAATATTTCATCATTTACCACTTGGTCATTTTTAATTTCTAACCGGTGTAACTGTTGAAACGCTAAACTCCCAGCAAATAAATTCCCTTTCCACTGGGGAAACTTATCGCCGCTGTAGAATGTAATATCAGACACAGCTATAGAGGGTGTCCATTGATGAACAGGAGCGGTAACACCGTCTACATGTGTAGGTACCTTCATGGAAGTACCATCGTAATTCATACCAAACGTTGCCACAGGCCATCCGTAATTATTTGCCTTTAATACTAGGTTCAGTTCATCACCACCTCTGGGTCCATGCTCAGCAGACCAAAGCTGATTGGTAAATGGGTTAACGGTCATTCCTTGTGGATTGCGGTTTCCATATGTCCATACCGAAGGTTCAGCATCGGGAACACCGACAAACGGGTTGTCTTCAGGGATCCTGCCATCATCATAAATTCGATGAATCTTACCACTGTGATGTGACAATGACTGGGCTGTATCTTTATACCCTTCATCGCCAATACTGAAGTAAAGGTATGGGCCTTTAAAAGCAAATCGTGATCCGAAATGCCACCCTCGGTTTACGTGCTTTGATGGTTCTGGTAGGTATATCACCTCTTGCTGCTGCCAGCGATTATCGGTGATTTGCCCTCTAACAACAGCAGTAGTTCCTGTGTCTTTGCCTTCAGCATTTTTCCCAGTTTTGACAGCGTATGATAGGTAAACCCAACCATTCTTTGTAAACTCTGGGTGAACAGCAACATCTAGCAAGCCGCCCTGATCGTGATGCCAAACCTGAGGTGTTCCCTCAATTTTTACATGACCATTTTTGTTGTAGAGCCAAAGTGACCCGTTCCTTTGGCTGTAAATTAGACTCTCGTCTGGTAGAAAATCTATTGCCCAAATAATACCTTGTGCGTCAACCATAGTTTCTATATCAAAGCTATGGTGTCTACTAGTAAAAGTACTTTCGACGTCTACTGCGGTAGCATTTGCTTGCTTTGCCAAGTGCGCCTTTTCTCGAATTAGCAAAACAAGTGTTCGAATATCGTCGTCTGAAAGTACGGACTTCCAACTAGGCATATTGGTGCCATCTAGACCAAATTTTATTGCATGAGATAACGCTTCATCAGTGCTTGCGGTAGTCCAAATATCATCAAGTAATGATCCTGCCATACCACCTTCTAATTGTTGGCCATGACAGGACGCACAATGTGCCTGAAAAAGCTCATTCGCTTTTCCGTTGCCAAGAAACGATTCCGCTTCTAAGTTCTTTGACATAATTGAAGCCAATGTCACCGCTAGGATAAATAGTAAGTGTGCATGCCTAATCATTCGTATTACTCACTCAAAGTAAATTCATCATCGTTTTTACTAGAATACGTATATCCCGAGCCACTATGGGCTGAATACGTATGCGAAGGCCATAAAGTGACCATAAGCATCACCCCCCCCTCTGAAGTAAGAGTTATTTACTGGGGGTGCACCAGAGGCTTGCAACTGAAAGCTAAATCTAAAAAACGCCGCATTTGCAGCGAAGGATTGAAGTAATACTAGCGGGTGTTTAGTATTGAGGAACCACTTCTTATGTACGAGTTTGACATGATCTCTCGCTCAATCACTTCAATATTAATAATAGTTATTTCAATGGTATCAACGCCAGTTATCGCATCAGGTAATCGAGGTTTAACACTAGCAACAGAAACGATTGAAGACTTAAGACTAGTAGATGCGAATTTTCTAATAAATCAACAAGGCCGTGTCCACTATTTAGGCTCTAATCAACAATGGCACTTTTTCGGTCAAACCGTATCAGATGTAAGTGGTGATATGCCATACGACAATACTTTTGGGTTTCGTGTCAACAACGAGGATTGGAAAGTATCTTTGCCCTACGAATTAAACATTTCTGAGACGCAACTCTATGTCGTTCCTCGCAATTGTCCTTATTTAATTGATATCAATGAAGCCGAACAAACAATTACTATTGCCGAAGGTGAGTTTAACTATTGTAGACACTAATTTATCGCCCGCTACGTTGCAGGCGAAGGTGTTAAAAACTACTCGCCGTACCAAACCCGCCAACAAATCCAACGAGTAATGCCAACACAATAAGCGCTATATTGATCCACCGTCCGTTCGAAGAAGTCTTGTGTTGAGCACTGCTGTCAGGCGCTGGCGGAACAAGCTTAAGATCGCTAAGGGCCACTTCCAGAACACTAGCAACCGCTTGTAACGTGTCAGCGGAACAATTGCCGTAGTTCTCAGCGCGTTGTACCGTGCGCAGACTCAACCCACAGACTTCCGCCATATGTTGTTGAGTCCACCCTTTGTCTTGCCGCAATCCTTTTATTTTTTGTGCATTAACTTCCATAGTTACGCTACTTCTCAACAAACAAACGAACGAGTTGCACTGCCATAGTTCCTGCGCCATAGCCCGCAAGCACGTACAAGATCAGTTTCGAGAATAAGGAGCGTGCAGACATGCCTTTGATGTAGCCTTTAGACTGCTCATCTAACACTTTTCTGCCCTTCATCAGCTTGCATGCCACAGTACCGGTGAGCATGTTTTCCATACTTATCACAATGGTATATTCGGTATCGTTAATAACAACACCGTGCTTGCCTTCAAAGCCGAATAGGTTTCTGCGATTAGAGTTTATTTCGTCATTGAGAAACACCGTTTCTCTACCTGACCATGCACTGGCAAACACGGCAATATCATTGCCATCAACTTCAAAATAAAACCAATAACCATTGGTTAGTGAAATAGTGTCTAGTTGCTTGTCTTGTTGGTGTGAATACGTTGCCATGAGTATCTTCCTTATGGGTAGCACCCAATATTATGGGCATGAGTTAATGTTCAGCCTCATCATGGCTATCTAACCTTGGCTAATATACGTCTTGCCTATGACAGTCTCAATATTGTCACATGACAGCGCACTGTCACATAGCATAACTTATTGAATAATAAATACATGTCATTTAATCACATTCACATGAAGGCATGTGTAATTTTGTACTAACTACTAAAACTGAAACGTTTTGCCACACTTTTTTGCAGGTTTTTTGTCTATAAATGCTACAGTAAATTCGCTAACGACAGCTTTTAGGAAATAACAATGAAAAAACTCGGATTACTCAGCCTTATGGTGTTGTTTAGTTCTGCGTCCCTCGCCGACGTGGTAACTCGCACTGCCAATAATGGCAACCTAGTAATGGAAGATGTACCTGAAATCCCGCAACAAATTGTTGAAGAACTCAACCGCTATCAAAATGTTCGATCTGCGCCTTTTCGTGGCTTTACCGCGTCAGCAGAGAGTATTTTTGTGTCTACGCGATTTGGCGATGTAAGCCAGATTCACCGCGTAGATATGGCAGGCGGTGCTCGCCACCAGCTCACCTTTTTTGAAGAACCTGTGGGTGGTATAAACCGTCGTCCTAATTCTGACAACCTCGCATTTACGATGGATGCGGGTGGTAGTGAATATGCACAGATTTTCATTTTAGATACCCAATCGGGTGAAAACACCATGCTCACTGATGGCGAATCTAGAAACGGCGCTATGGTTTGGAACGAAGACGGTACCTTACTGGCGTTTCAAAGTACTCGTCGCAATGGATCGTCTAATGATATTTGGATGATGTCTCCTGAATCACCGGACGAAGCATCAATCGCACTTGAATCCACCGATGGCAGCTGGTGGGGACCAGTGTCGTTTTCTGAAGACAACAAGCACCTCATTGCTCAGCAATACATCAGTGCCTCTGACTCAAGAATTTACTTGGTTGATTTAGCGTCAAAAGAGAAAACCTTGCTCGCGGGTGGTAGCGACACACCTTCCGTCAACTTTGGTCTGAGCTTTTCTGGAGACGACAAAGGACTTTTCTTTATTACCAACCAATACAGCGAATTTAATCAGTTAGCGTATAAAGCGTTCGATAGTGATGACGTGACTATTGTAACTGAAGATATCAACTGGAATGTTGATGAGTTTGCCATTTCAAATGCTGGTGATCGCGCTGTTTTCGCATTAAACGAAGACGGGCTAAACGTACTTTACCTGCTTGATACTAAAACCTTTGCGTACGAAAAAGTACAAGGTCTTCCCGTGGGGCTCGTAGGCAGCCTTGAATTTAGTGATGATGACAGTAAGTTAGGACTTACTTTAAATACAGCGCAATCGCCGAGCGATAGCTTTGTTCTCGCACTAAATGACAACCCACTTAAACACGGAGACATGACACGCTGGACCTTCAGTGAGGTGGGTGGCTTAGACACGTCAACCTTCTCTGAGCCTGAGCTTATTCGCTTTGAAAGTTTTGACGAACGCTCTATTCCAGCTTTTGTGTACAAGCCGAATAAAGAAGGCAAACTCCCAGTAATCATTAGTATTCACGGCGGTCCGGAATCACAGTTTAGACCGGCATTTCGCAGCACCTTCCAACTGTGGATGGACAAGCTAGGCGCAGCAGTCATTGCACCAAACGTTCGAGGCTCTTCTGGCTATGGTAAGGAATACATCAATCTAGATAACGGCTTTAAACGAGAGGATTCGGTAAAAGATATCGGTGCCCTACTCGACTGGATTAAAACCCAGCCCGATCTTGATGAAAATCGTGTAGCTGTATTTGGTGGTTCATACGGTGGATACATGGTGCTAGCCAGCGCAGTTCACTACAGTGATCGACTAAAAGCTGCAGTAGATATTGTGGGTATTTCTAACTTTGTGACCTTCTTAGAGAACACCAAGTCTTATCGCCGCGACCTTCGTCGTGTTGAATATGGCGACGAACGAGATCCTGCCATGCGCGAGCATTTAGAGGCTATTAGCCCCAACAACAACGTAGAGAAAATCAATGTACCTATGTTTGTAGTACAAGGCGAAAACGACCCTCGCGTTCCTGTCACCGAGGCCGTTCAGATTGTTGAAGCGCTGCGTGAGAACGGCAAACCCGTATGGTACATGAATGCCCTCAACGAAGGTCACGGTTATCGCAAGAAAGAGAACCGCGACATTTATACCCAAGCCGTAGTTTTGTTTTTTGAAGAATTTTTGTAATTAGTAAGTTTAGAGCAGCATTGTTGTGCTGCTCTAATGCTTGTTACTTAAATACCTAGACATAAAAAAGAAAACAGCTATTTGAAACAGCAAGGCTGCTGCAAAGATAAAAGGGATATCAGTAACACCTGCCACAATGAAGCACGCCAGCGCTATACCGCCATTGGTTAGTGCATAGGGAAACTGGGTACGAACGTGCTCAAACTGATCACACTCAGCGCCGGTAGACGATAGAATTGTGGTTTCTGAGATTGGTGAACAATGGTCACCAAACAACCCTCCTGAGAGCACTGCGCCAATGGCGACCAACATGGGTGAGTCTATGGCTAAGGCGGTTGGAATAACAATAGGCATTAAAATCGCAAACGTCCCCCACGACGACCCCGTTGCAAACGAGATAATTCCAGCAACAATGAAAACAGCGGCGGGTAACAACCAGCTTGGAAAGCCAGCTTGTGCTAGTTCTGCAATGTATGCAGCAGTGCCAAGCTCTTTCCCCACAGCACTTAAGGTCCATGCAAGCACAAGCATAACGGCTACTGACATCATGCCCGACATACCTTTTAAATAGAGCTCTACATTGTCTTTTAACTTTCGCACACCATAGAACGCCATTAAACCCATCAAGGTTATAGCCGCAAAGAAGTACCCCGACGACAATGCCGCGCGAAACACTGATCCTGAGACCCTTTCGAAAGGAAAACCTTGTGGAACCAGCATAAACAGCATCACCGACAACATGACAATCAAAGGTAAAAATACAAAGCTCGCTTTCGCGTTGGGGTGAGTAAATACCCGAGATGTGCCGTCAGACTTAGCTAAGTTCTCACCAGAAACCACCGATGCCTCTGCCCTCGCCATGGGACCAAAATCCATGCGAAATAAAGCAATCAGCGGTACCACACCCACCGCTAAAATGGCGTAGAACTGATAAGGAATGGCACCAATAAATGCATCCCAATCGCTCATGGCATAATCCGTGGCGTCAAATTCCTTTTGCATAATGCCCATGATATACACCCCCCAACCAATGAAGGGGATCATGATTGCCACTGGCGAAGATGTTGAATCGATGATAAACGCGAGTTTTTGGCGAGACATTTTCAGCTTGTCGAACAACGGGCGGAATACAGGCCCGACGATCAGAGGAGTACCTAAATCCGAAAAGAAAATTACAATACCACCGGCCCATGCTGCAAGGCTTGCTTGAAGTTTATTCTTCACCCACTTAACCATACTGGACGCAAAGGCATTTCCGCCACCAGACTGCTCGACTAGCAATACAAAACCACCAATGAAAACTAGCAGAACGATCACACCAGCGTTGTAACTGTCTGTGACTTGAGGAACGATGTAGCCACTTATCAAACGTCCGAAAGCATCCAAAGGGCCTACATCGATAAACAAGCCCTCGATCATAGCCACGCCTGAAACAACGCCTACAAATAGGCCAATTACCACATTACGTGTGTATAACGACAATAGAAGCGTTATAAAAATGGGAATAAGAGAGGTAAAACTGGGGGCTTCCACTGCACTATCCAATTGAATTTAAAAAACAAACTTGACATCAATTGGCTCAAATATCAATAAATGAACAGATAAGCGATTATACCGAGTCGGCCCCTGTCGACTGCGTTCAATTTATATACAATTATTTATTGGCTCTCGTCGGGAATAGTGAGTTTGAGCTGAATAAACTGACTCACCCATTCGGCATCGGGATCTGACTCCACACCAATGCCATAGGCTATACGGTCAATAGCGAAACTCGCCGAATATCCTGATTGCGAGCTTTCTAGTAAAAACTCAACGTTATTAGAAACGCCTTTCAAGTTCAATACACCAGAAACTTCGAACCCGCCATCAACCGCTTCAATACTACGCGATGTAAAAACCGCTTGAGGGAAGTTTTCAACGTCGAACCAATCTGCTTCCGGAAGGGTTTCATCGTACATACTGTCGCCAGTTTCAGCAGATGTGAGTGAAAATGAGGCCTTTATTTTTGGGCTAACTGCCGGTGGTAGAATTAGCTCGGCTTGCCATTGATTGAAGCGCCCTTCAAATGCCATTCCGGCGTGTTCTCCTGAAAACAATAGAGATGCATTGTCACTATCAACATTCAATGTTTTTGCAAATGCTGAGCCGGTTAGTGACGCAACTAATAGTGCCACAAATAAAAGGTATTTCATTTTTTCCACCACATTCTTTCCAGCAAGTTTGTCCCTTGCTTTTTACGATGCCACACCACTGCCCCAATATGGGTTACGACGAATACCGTCACCGCTATAAATCCGTACCAATGCACACTATTTGCTAACGACTCTATCTCTTTGTTTCTCGCGATACCGGGAATATGTGGCCACTTTATCCAGTCTACAAACACAAAGGTTGGCAAACCAAAAGGGCTTGCTGACACCATTACCCAACCTGAAAAAGGCACCAAGAACATTAAAAAATACAAGCCAACATGACCAAGCTTGGCAAGCCTTTGCTCTGCTTGAGGAATACTCGCTGGCAATGGAGGAGGCTTGAAAAGGGTTCTAGTTAGTAGCCGTAAGATAAACGCCAATAAGATTACGACGCCAGCGGCTTTGTGTATTTGATATAATTTGAATTGGTCGGCTTTTGGTATATCAGCATTAACCATATAGAGGCCACTGCCAATCATAAACAGCAACCCGAGAGCCATTGCCCAATGAAGGACAATAGCAAGGCCGTGATACCGCGAAAGCTCAGTCTTCAAGTTTGGCAAACTCGCCTTCTATCATCACAGTAACGTCAGCGCCAATATTCGGAGCGTACTTGGTCATACCCCACATGGTACGATCGATCACCGTTGACGCCGAAAACCCCATAGTAGGCTTTCCGCTGAATGGCTGCCTTTTCATTGCGCCGTTAAAAACTACATCTAACGTTACTGGCTTTGTAACACCAAGAAAAGTTAGCTCGCCCGTCATCACTGCCGTACTTTCGCTTGTCATTTCAATATTGGTAGACACAAAATCAATACTAGAAAATGCCCCTGCGTTGAACCACGCCTCATCGGTTGCAAGAATACTATCGAAGTCTTTTTCACTGGCGTTAGGGTAAGCCGTTTCAATACTCATGGGATTAATACTGGCGGTAACCACCGACGCTTCGATATTATCAGGGTTGTACTGTATCGAAGATTCAAAATCAGAAAAACGAGCAACATAGTTACTCAACCCCAAGTGAGAAACCTTCCACACGATACTGGCGTGAGTCAGGTCTAACTCATAAACACCCGATGGAAGTGTTTCAAATTCGCTTTTTGCTAATACCAGCGACATACAACCACTCAAAAATAGGGCGATGGAAACACTGATCACTTTAATTAGTTTCATTTCATTCTCTTTGCTTTTTTATTCATGCTTTTACATTACGTGAAAGCGGCAAGATGGTTCAAACGAAAAACACAAGAAGGTATTTGCGGAAAGTGGCCCGCCCGAGAGGATTCGAACCTCTGACCTCACCCTCCGGAGGGGTGCGCTCTATCCAGCTGAGCTACGGGCGGTTTTAGGCGAGTTACACAATTTTAATGCTTTGCGACGGGGTGGTCTGCAAGCTTTAATAAACTCAACGCCTAAGCGGGGCGTAATAATACTTACGCAGGGAGTAGGCTTCAACTCATTTGTACGTTCTGATCAAAATGAATGTGTAATAGTGTTAAATAATCCCTACTTTTTATAGGTAAATGGTCGCAAATGGTTGTTCACGCATGAATTACCGTTATAATCTGGCCAGTTACCGTATATTTTATGTTCCTGATTGCCTGGAGACAGATGTGAAATTAAAAACTTGGTTCACTGTGGCTGCAACTGCCGTAACTGTGTTTGCCGTGCAAGCACAAGAAATGAGTACTGACGAGATCGCTGACCGTATTAAGCCTGTTGGTCAAGTGCACGTTGCCGGTGCTAGTGCCGACACAGGTGCTGCTGCGGGCGGAGCTCGTTCAGGCGCTGACATTTACAATAGCGCATGTGTAGCATGTCACAGTGCTGGCGTTCTAGGTGCACCTAAGCTACATGCCGCCGCTGATTGGCAGCCACGTCTTGACGAAAAAGGCTTTGACGGTGTTTGGCAAAATGCTATCAACGGCATCAACGCAATGCCCCCTCGTGGCACCTGCGGCGATTGTTCAGACGACGAAATCAAAGCCGCTATCGAATACATGATCGAAGGTATTTAAAACTGCCAAAATAACCAACAAACTGTTGGAAAAAGTAGCGTTTTTGATACAAATCGGGTAGTTTAGTCGGTTCACGCCACACGAATAATTATTATAACTACCAGAATGTCGTCAATATCAACGCAAAGCGAGTTGACTGAAGACGAGTTGCGGGAACTCATTCCGCAACTTCAGCAACTTACCGAGAAGTACAAGCGCGCTGAACGTGTTCAGAAGGCGCTTTTCGACATTTCTGAGCTAGCTAGCTCTGTGAGTCACCTCAACCGTTTATATTCTGCAATCCACGAAATCATTGCTGATTTTATGAATGCAGACAACTTCTACGTGGCATTTTACGAGCGTGACAACAACGTTATCGATATGGCGTATATCGTTGACGAATACGACGAAGCCACAGCAAAACAAATGCCAGCCGACCAACTTATGGAAGGTATCACGGGCTATTTATTACGCTCGGGGGAATCTCTTTTCTATAAAAGAAGTGAAGCGTCGCTTATCGAAGAAGAGTACGGTATTAAGTTATTGGGTTCGCGTCCACATGAACTGTTAGGTGTGCCATTAAAACGAGGCAGCCAGCCCATCGGGGCTATGGTAATTCAAACCTATGACGAACAAGTTCACTACACGCCAGAAGACTTAGAAGTATTACTATTCGTTTCGCAACACATAGTAACCACGGTAGATCGGGTTAAAAATCGTGAACTCACAGAGCGCACAATTCGAGAACGCACACGCCAGTTGCGTAAAATTAACGATGATCTCCAAGAAGAGATTCTAGAACGACAGAAAGTTGAATCCTTGCAACAAGCGCTGTTTGAAATATCTGAACTTGCTGCAAATCTCGACGGCGATATGTCGATATTCTATAGCAGTTTGCACGACATACTCTCTCGTCTAATCAGCGCCCCAAACTGTTACATAGCCATTTTGAATGAAGCTCGGGACGGGCTTGAGTTTCCCTACTTTAGTGATGTACAGAGTCAGTCGGTTGAAGCACGGCCGT
>Ga0256829_1001464_pt1 | contig 19307 bp, 19 predicted proteins | sample 131447metaG_FD_185979 | JGI IMG/M metagenome (GOLD analysis project Ga0256829, IMG submission 185979) | Hydrothermal vent microbial communities from Lau Basin, Pacific Ocean - 131-447 | ecosystem: Environmental > Aquatic > Marine > Hydrothermal vents | place: Pacific Ocean: Lau Basin | collected...
AAAGGGCAGCCTCCGAAGTTCTATATATAGTTGCTCCATTCCTCCTCAATAATAAGGGAAGTTTTTTATGTATCTAAAAGTCTTCCTAGCTACCAAAATATACTAGATACTCAAATAAGCAACTAGTCCAAATATATTGTAGAATAAAAGCTTGAAAAAAGCTCTTAATGCTCTTAGGGGATAGGATAGAGTAAACCCGCCTAGGAGGATAAGGGTTGTTAGCAGTTTCCAGAATTTAGAAGCTTAATGAAAATAAGGTATAATTTAATGCTTTCCTATAGAAGATTTTCATAACATAGGTAAAAAGCTTTAATACACTTATTCTATTATTGAAATTGATCACTTAAGAGTGGTTATAATGCCTGGTTTGAGAAGATGGGGGTATTCACTACTAGGATTTGCAACAGCATCGACGCTTACCTCAGCCCTTTCAATTTATGTCCTTTTCATAGGCTTTTTCTCACAAAAAATAGGAGTTCGAGTACCAACTTTAATATTATGGGGAAACTTGGCATACTTTATTGGAATGCCTGTTGGAAAGGTGATAGGAAGAACCCTTAAGTTTTATAAGAATTTACCACTGGCTACAGCTGGCTTGACTGCTGTGATATCTACCTCCTTGATCATGATGCCCTTCGTTTCTACTTTTTCCCAACTCTTGGCACTAAGGATAGTTCAGGGTACTGTAACTTTCTACATGGAGGTCTTTTCTAATGCATATTCGTTTTTGTTTGAAGAGTTTAAGTCAAGAAACCTTGCTTCATCAATCTCCATCTCCGGCATACCAGGAGGTGTAGCGATAGGAACATCTGCGTATGCTTTGGAAACCCAAAATCCTATAGCAGTTTATGTGTCATTTGGCATAATATCTACAGCTTTAGGTATTCTGTATTCTATTTCTACAAAAAGATTTAGGCAAATAGTCATTAACTTGGCAAAAGAGGAACGCGGTACAACATATAGGCTAAAGGTAACGTGGTTGATGGGCTTTTATTGGGCCACTATTGCTGGGTTTAATTTGGTATTAGCGGTAGTTCTACCCCCATATATATCCTCATATTATCCAAGGGATGTTCCATTAGCAATGGAGACCTTTGGTTATTCCGGAGCCATACTAACAATACTGGGTGGGATTATCGCTTATATAACAAAATCATTAAAAAATATGGCTGTGACTGTTGGAATTTTCTACATAGTGTCATTTATAGGATTTATACTTCTATACCTATTTGAGCCTGTGGGTTTATCGCTAATGGTAATAATTATTTTAATAATGCTGGAGGGAATTGCAGTGCCCTTTATCTATTCTGTTCCAAGGGAAATCTATCCAGAAAGCATGGTCGCTAAAGGCACATGGGAGTTTGCCTTGATAGGATCAAGCTTTCACATATGGGGTGCATTGATAATTTTAACGATAGGCTCCATCTTTAGCTATAGGTTGTCTATCTTTGCTTTAATCTTTCCTCCAATATATGGAGCAATAGTTTCATTTATCTTGCCGAAGATCTCAAGAAAAGGGTCAAACAATGAAAGCAGGAAAGTGGTTTGAAGCTTTAAGCCCGGTAACGCTTACGAGCGCCTTCGCTTCTGTAACGTTGGGTACTGCACTAGCTTGGTATTCATCTGGAGAGATAAATCCCTTTTTTTATTTAGCGACACTTATCGGCCTTCTCTCAGCACAGGGAGGAATTAATCTAATAAATGATTATGTTGACTATAAAGCAAGGGTAGACGTTTTATATAAGAAAAGCGGTTTTTCTCATAGAAAAAATGCAATAATAGACTTAGGTCTGAAACCTTCAAATGTAAGGGGTATGGGATATTTTATGATTATAGTGGCCTTATCCTTAGGCATTTATTTAGCTGTAGAGGTGGGTATTCCAATTATAATTCTAGGCGCAATTGGCATATTTCTTGGCGTTATATATAGCGAACCGCCATTAAAACTAAAGTATAGAGGATATGGGGAAATAGTTGCTGCTATTGTAATGGGACCATTAGTTGTTTGGGGATCGTATGTCGTGCAAAGGGGGAGCATAGCAAACTTGTCTCCGCTCTTGGTTGGTGTAATAAACGGCTCTTTCGTATTTCTCACGTTAATGGGTTCAAGCACGCTCAAATCCGAAGTATACAAGGCTTTAAACAAAAAGAACATAGTCTTGGTGCTTGGCAATCGGATAAAATACGCAGTTTATACATCAATAGCGTTAATTTATGTATCCTTAGTTGTTTCATCCCTTTTTAATTATATACCTTTAATCTCTCTCATATCATTAATCCTTGTACCAAGAACCATTAGGTTAGCAAGACCCCTTTTGAGCAAAGAAGGCGTAAAGAATAGGTGGAAGGAGCTTAGAAGCCTTTGGTCGGGGCCATTTAGTGTAAGGATTGTGATACTTATCATAATATTAGTTTCAATGATTATCTCCAGGTGGTTGTGGTTTTTGAACGTTACTGTTTTTTAAATTCTTGCCTTGAATGATCCTTTCTGCTATCTCCCTCATCCTCTTGATTATGTTCTCATCCTCACGCACCATTTCAGGCCACTTTTTCCCATAGTTTTCTTCTGGAAGCTTTCTTGTAGCATCTATGCCCATTTTGCTATTATATGAATGGAAGACGTTTGAAGGGTCTAGGGCATCTGCATGGGAGCCTTTGATTATTAATACGTCCCTTTCCGGGTTTACATTGCTACTTATTGCCCATAGAACCTTAGAGATGTCGTGAGGATTTATATCATAATCTACTACAACTATAATCTTTGTCAGGGAAGACTGTCCAACTCCCCATAAGGCGTTCATAACCTTTTTTGCGTGCCCAGGATACCTCTTCTTTATCGATACTATAACAATACCTTGGAACATACCTTCAACTGGGTAGTTTATTTCTACTACCTCTGGAATTATATATGAAATGATTGGTTTGAAAATCCTTTCTATCGCCTTTCCGAGTACAGCATCTTCGAGTGGTGGGAGACCTGTCACACTACCATAATACAACGGATTTTCCCTCATGTAAAGCCTAGTAACAGTAAAAACAGGATACATTTCCTCAGGTTCATTATAATATCCAAAGTGATCACCAAAGGGTCCCTCCTTTCTTAACTCTTTCGTATCTACATAACCCTCTATAACTACCTCTGAATTGGCTGGTACCTCTATACCATTGTCAAGCTCATATAGCTCTATGCCTTTACCCCTCACTATACCAGCAAAAAGGGCTTTATCTATAGGGTAAGGAACAGGAGAAACAGAGGTAAGCATGGTTCCAGGATCTGTGCCCAAGACAATAGCGACTGGTATCTTTTCTATCTTCTTTTCTAAAGCGTCTTGAAATACCATGGAGCCCCTTTTGTGTATCTGCCAATGAATTATTGCCTTTCTTCCACTTATTATTTGTATCCTATACACACCCATATTTATTACGTTATTATGACTATCTTTGGTAACAACGATGGGGAATGTTCCATACCTGCCACCATCCTTTGGCCATGTTTTGAAGAACGGTATACTGCTTAATGGCTCACTTTCTATAACCTTTTCTTCAAATGAAGCTTTTTTTACCTTCTTAGGAAGGTACGAAGAAAATTTTGTGGCTTGTCCAACCATTTTTATTTTCTCTGATACGGTATAGGGTATCGACTTGAGGGGATTAATTAGTCTCATCCCTATTTCTTCAAGTCCTTTAACAGAAAGAGAGGAGGCTAGGACTCCTAGGTCTGGAAAAAGGTTTCCTACAACTTTCCAGTCTTCAAACCCTTTAACGTTTTCTATGAGCACTGCAGGCCCCTTTAAATACATGACCTGCCTAAGCAACGTTGGTATCTCTAGGATTGGAGAAAGAGGCTCTTTAATCCTCGCTAAGGCATCATTGTCTTCAAGCCAAGAAACATAGCTCCTAAGGTCTTTAAGCGGATCCACCATTACTATCTACCACATCATTTAATACCCTTAAAAGGCTTTATTAATTCTTAGAAGTTTATTAATCCCAATTGAAAATATGGTGGTAGCGTTGCCTAAGTATGACATCTATGGACATGACTTGCAATATCTTGCGGTTGAGTTAAATCCTAAGGAGAAGGTCTATGGTGAAGCGGGCCATTTGGTTATGAAATCAGCTTCTTTAAAGATGGACACCAAATTAAAGGGGGGTATATTATCTTCACTAAAAAGGGAGTTGACTGGTGCCTCTTTTTTTGTAATTGAACTCGAAGGTCCGGGAAGCGCCGTTTTTTCTGGCATATTTCCTGGAAAGATAATTAAGGTGCCAGTAGGCAACAAAGGCCTGCTTGCACAGGCCCACTCATTCCTTATGGCTGAAGATAGCGTAAAATATGATGCAAAGCTCGCCAGGTTTTCAGTAGGCTTTTTAGGTGGTCAAGGAATTCTATTCGCCAGGTTTTCGGGTAGCGGAAACGTTTTCTTGCATTCCCATGGCAACCTCATATCAAAGGATCTATCTAACGGAGAAACCATAGAGGTAGAAAGTTCACATTTAATGGCGTTTGAAGATGGTATGGAGTATTCAATAACAAGGGTTGGTGGAATTAGATCGATGCTTTTCTCCGGTGAAGGACTGTTTTTCGTGAAAATAAAGGGACCTGGAAAAATCTACCTCCACACGTTAACGGCGACACAGTTAGCGAATGCAATTGGTTCATATTTAAAAGGTTAAGCGCTTTTTCATGATGCAATTTCCTTTAAGGCTTTCTTAAGCTCCCTATAGCCCTCTTCGAAGTTTTCAGAAGAGTAGCAAACCCTTATGTATGGCCCAGTAACGCCGAAATAATAGGCAGGAACCACTAAGATTGATTTCTGTAATAGTTTCTTTGCAAGTTCCTCTGAATCAATTTCTGTATACCTTGAGTAGTTCATAAATGAAGTGGTGCCTAAAATCGGTGTTTTTCCCTTATAAAACTCGAGGTCCTCCTTTTCGTTTACAAGCACATCAAAATTTCTCTTCTGTATCTCCCTTACTGTTTTTTTGATGTGTTCGCTGTCTTTCAGCACCTTATAAGCTATAGAAATATTATACCTAGAAACCTTGTTTGCTATTATCCCCCTTAAAAGGTCTATCCTTTCAGCATCTTCACGGCTTGGGGCAATTATGTAGCCTACCTTAAGCTCATCACCTCCGTATAATTTGGATAGGGAATTGATCCTGTAAGTACCTTCCGGATACGAAGATTTGTCTAGGTCCCTGTAGAATTCCATAAATGTTTCATCAACGATATATGCTTTGAACCCTGGTTTCAACTCCATTAGTTGGCCAGTAGGGTTGTTAGGATTGCTCAGCATGTATATTTCGCCATCCCCTATTTCCATCTCTAGCGCTGCTGGTACCTTTCTTATGAGTTCATATTCTGGTAATGGAAACTCTGCCTTTCTGAATCCTTTGGAGCGCAGGTAGTATGCTGTGAGGAAGAAGGCTTCTGTTGCCCCATGGGTTATCACAACGTTTTCCGCCTTATCTCCATTTATTTCTGCTATTTCTTTCTTTAGCTCTTCCTCGCCTACAAGCCTCACATTTCTAAAATACTCCGATAGGTCGATTATATCTGACATCCCACTATTCGATAAATTATATTTTATCCCCTTATGTTCTTGCAAATACTTACCTATTTCAAATTGAATCATGTGCACCTCAGGTAATATTTCACTTTTAGTTTATTTAACCTTTTCTTATCATAAAATCTTTTATAGTCTACTATACCACTTAGAAGTGGTGGTAAATTGAATAAGGATGCGTTGGCTTTTTTGGTTTATAAGGGCCCTGTGGGTGGACAATAATGGATATTAAAGGAGGTGGCTGGAGGAGCTTTAGTTTAGATGAGATAGAGTCCATTTCTGAAAAGGCAAAGAAAACGCTCAAAGAAATGAGCAAATATGATGAGCATATACACCTTGAATCCTCTTTAAGCTCACTCAAAGCGATATCGACAATTATATTAGGCTATTGGAGGGATTCCGATAATCCAATTGATAGGGATTGGTTTATATTGAGCAAGGGTCACGCGGCTCCAGCTCTATATGCTGTGCTTGCAGAGGTAGGTTTGTTAGATAAGAAAGAACTATTTAACATAAATAAAGTATGGTCTCCTATACAGAATCACCCAGACCTCTCGATTCCTTTTGTAGGAATGACATCTGGTAGTCTTGCCCAAGGGCTCAGCTTTTCTTTAGGTATATCTGCATGGATAAAAATGAAAAATGGAAAAGGTAGGGTCTTTACTCTCATGGGTGATGGTGAGCAAGACGAAGGCCAAGTATGGGAAGCAATAACCTACGCTCCTGTAATGAGGCTTGGTAATCTAACGGTAATAGTAGACCTTAACAGGAGGCAATTAGATGGTAGCGTGCATGAAATAAAGCCCAAAGATTACATGCCGCTTGTTTGGAAGGCAGTAGGATGGAACGTTATATTTTGCGATGGGCATAACGTAAGGAGCATAGCACATGCCTTAGAGAACGCACTTGCTTCAAGCCTGCCATCAGTTGTATTTGCAGAGACGAGCCATGTTGATGGAGGGTGTTAGCTTTGATAGACTTATCTTCACAGAGGGAGGTATTGGCAGCTATACTGGAAGAATTGGGAGAAAGGCTTGAAGACTTAGCTGTAATAACAGCCGATGTGGGCAAATCAACTAGGGTCTATCGTTTCGGTAAGAAGTTCCCTGAAAGGTATTTTAATGTAGGCGTTTCTGAACAACACATGATATCGTTCGCGGCCGGTCTATCCATGGCTGGGGCAAGGCCAGTAGTTGTTGGATTTTCAGTCTTTTTAATGAGGGCTTGGGAACAAATAAGAAATTCTTTAGATATAATGAACTTAAATGTGAAGATAGTAGGTACGCATTCTGGATTTAGTGACTTTGCAGATGGTTCTACTCACCAGTCGCTAGAGGATATATCACTTATGAGATCCTTACCTAACATGAAGGTAGTTGTACCTGCTGATTCTATAGACATACAGAGGAGCCTACCGCAGATCGTCGAAAGCGTCCATGGGCCCTTATATTATAGAATAGGCAGGGATGAATCCCAGGTCATAACATCAGGTTGCACCTATAAATTTAGCCTAGGCAGGGGCTATGTATTAAGGGATGGTTACGATATAGCAGTAGTAGGTGCAGGTCCTATACTTTCTGAGGCAATAAAAGCTTCCGATAAACTAAAAAAGGAAGGGGTTAGCGTTGCTGTAATTAATTTACTGAGCATAAAGCCGATTGATGAGGAGTTGTTGGAAAAATATGCGAGAAAAACTGGACGCATAGTTGTCCTTGAAGAGCATTCAATATATGGGGGAGTAGGTAGTGCCGTAGCTGAGGTTCTAGCAAGGAAGTATCCGGTAAAAATAAAATTTGTAGGAACGAGCACTTATGGAAGGTCTGCAAAAAGTACAAAAGAATTATGGAACTACTTTGGATTAAATTCGGCTAGCGTTGTTGCAGGATGTAAGGACTTGCTGAAATCATCTAAGTAGAGGAGGTAGCTATGATATTTATACTAAAGGATGGAAGTGGTTTTTCTTCATTAAAAGAAAAGATAGGGCTAAGCTCAGCTTCCTATAGGCTTGTAAACATTTATGGGAAAAAGGTTGTCGTTGCTTGGCCCGATGAAAACCTAAAGGGCATTGAGGATGAAGCAGTGGAGGTAAAGGTTATACCTCATGCAAAGTACCAGTTGTCATCAAAAGCCTTCAGGGAGAAAACAACAGTAAAAGTAGATCAAGTAGATATTGGTGGGAATAGTATAGTAGTTGCTGCCGGTCCTTGCTCTGTTGAGGGAGAGGATCAAGCAATTGAAATAGCAAAGGCTGTTAAGAGGTCAGGTGCTTCTTTGTTCAGGGGTGGGGTTTTCAAACCGAGGACAAGTCCCTATTCTTTTCAGGGAATGGGCTACGAAGGTCTAAAGATACTTAGGAAGGTTAAGGAGGAAACAGGGTTGCCTGTGGTGTCAGAACTTATGGATATAAGAGAAATTTCTTCTTTTAGCAAGCATGTAGATATGCTTCAAATAGGTGCTAGGAACTCCCAAAACTATCCACTGTTAAAGGAGTTAGGGAAGATAAAGAAGCCTGTCCTTTTGAAGAGGGGTTTTGGAAACACTGTTGAGGAATGGATCTTCTCATCAGAATACATATTGCTGGAAGGTAATGGAGACGTTGTTTTATGTGAGAGGGGAATAAGAACGTTTGAACGCAGTACTAGGTTTACTTTGGATGTCGGTAGCATTGTTGTAGCAAAGACATTAACACACTTGCCTTTATGTGCAGACCCAAGCCATCCGGCAGGAAAAAGAGATTACGTAGAACCTTTGGCACTTGCCTCCATAGCTGCGGGGGCTGACATGCTTCTTATCGAGGTACACAACGACCCTGAAAAGGCATTAAGTGATGCAAACCAACAACTAACAATTATGGAATTCGAAAAACTAATGAAAAAACTAAAGTCCCTTGCTATGGCCTTAGGGAGGAGATTATGATTACTACAATAGAAAAAGATATTTGCTGTAAAAAAACAAAGGTAATTTTGTGTAAAGATTGCACGAGGGATATCTGGATAAAAGGAAAAGGGCTTATTATAAGGCAAAAAGGAGTCATAAGAAAGTTTAAATTAGAAAAAAACATGTATGAAATTATTATTAATGGTGGAGAAAACGACAAAACGCTAGATATAGCATTAAAAATCATTAACATACTCAAAGATAAGGGTTTTACGAGGAACGATTCTATTATTGCGATTGGAGGGGGTACCGTAAGTGACTTGGTAGGGTTTGTATCATCGATATATAAAAGAGGAATAAACTTGGTAAGCATACCAACAACGTTGCTCGCGATGGTAGACGCTTCTATAGGTGGAAAGAATTCTATAAACCTAGCCGGTATAAAAAACGTTTTGGGTACCTTTTACCAGCCGAGCCTCGTTTATATCGACCTCAGCTATTTAGCTACGTTACCTAATAAGGAACTCCTTAATGGCATCTCAGAGGTAATAAAGTATGGAATAACATTAGACAAAGACCTTTTTGATTATCTAGCGCAGCATAGGGAGGAAGTTATGGCTAGAAAGGAGGAGGACTTAAAATACGTCATACATAGGTCAGTTCTTGACAAGATGAATATAGTAATGCAAGATCCATTTGAGTCTAAAGGAATTAGAATAGTTCTAAACTTCGGGCATACTATTGCCCATGGGATAGAGGCTTCATCCAATTTCTCAATTCCACATGGTATGGCTGTTGCTATAGGGCTTGTAGTTGAAACGGAGATTGCAGAGGATCTCGGGTTGGTAAACCACAGCATTACGAGCTTGGTAAAAACACTTGTAAAAAGTTACGCCTTGCCAACAAGCTTTTCTGCGTTAAATATTGATTTGAAAAAGGTTTGCGATGCTATAGAGATGGATAAGAAGAGAATTGATGAATTTGTTTACATGCCGTTTCCAATTAGGATAGGAGAATGGATTGCGAAGAAAGTTCCAATACAGTATATTAAAACTTTCTTGAGCGAGGTTTATCGTAATGGCGTGGATTGATTCTAACACGGCGCTTTATGGAATTATAGGAAAAAACATTTCCTATTCCCTTTCTCCAGTCATCCATAACTATGTCTTTAGGAGAATTAATCATAACGCAGTCTATTTAAGGTTTGATGTAAGCGAGCACCTATTTGAAACAGCATTTGCCGGGCTCGCTAGCGTATCAAAAGGTCTTAATATAACAATTCCCTATAAAGAAAGGGTTCTTGGATTATTAGAAGGTCTAGATGGCGTTGCGGAAAAAATAGGTGCAGTAAATACCGTTAAATCTAGGGTAGGCTTTAACACGGACTACTTGGCTATAAAGAGCCTCGTTGTCAAAAAAATAGGTAACCTTAGTAATGACATTTGCCTTATTTATGGCGCGGGTGGGGCGGCCAGGGCTGCCTCTTTTTCCCTTGGATGGTTAGGTTGTAGGGTGTTTCTGATTAACAGGACAAAGGATAGGGCCAAAAAGCTTGCAGAAGATCTCTTAAGGAATGGGATAGATGCAGAGGTTTTAGATGGATGTAGAGAGGGGGCTGACGTTGTTGTAAACGCAACTCCTGATATAAGGATAATACCTAGTAAATGCCTTTCACCGAGCCTAATTATAGATTTCGCTTATGGCTCTAGGGAAAATGATTTATTAAAAAGGGCAAAGCAGGAAGGTGTACTTTTTATAGATGGGATATCAATATTAATTAGGCAAGCTATAGAGGCACAGAAAATATGGATTGGAACAGGGCTTGAAGAGGAAGAGATCAGGCATTATCTAGCAAAAAGGGGATATATAAATGCCTGGTAATTCTTTTGGCACATCATTCAGAATAACAACGTTTGGCGAAAGTCATGGAAATGCTTTGGGCGTCGTAATAGATGGTTTGCCAGCAGGACTTAAAATAACTCCACATGATATAGAGTATGAGCTTTACTTTAGAAGGCCTGGAAAGGAGTATACATCTCAAAGGCTTGAAGAAGACAAAGTAGAGATTTTGAGCGGATTATTTAATGGTAAGACCACTGGCTCACCCTTGGCAGTAATGGTTAAAAACGTCGATGTTGATTCTACTCCCTACGAATCTATGAGGTTTACACCAAGGCCAGGTCACGCAGATCTTCCCTTTATTTTAAAGTATGGTATTGAAAACTGGGATTATAGGGGTGGTGGGAGGGCAAGTGGCAGGGAAACGGTATCTAGGGTTATAGCCGGGAGCATAGCAAAGAAGCTATTGCTCTTGAAGGGAACCTACATTTTTTCTTGTATAAGATCTTTGGGCACGAAGGAGATAAGTGGTAGCATACAATTACATGAGGTAATTAAAGCGAAGTGTAGAAAGGTAAGAGCCTGTAAGATGGACTATGAAAAAGAATTTGAGGATCTATTATATGGCTTGATAAGAAGTGGCGATAGCGTTGGAGCCGTTGTCGAGACGAGAATAGTAAACCCTCCTATAGGCCTTGGGGAACCCGTTTTTGATAAAATTAAGGCAGACCTCGCAAAAGCTGTTATGTCAATCCCAGGCGTCGTTGGATTTGAATATGGGTTGGGCTTTGAAGCTTCGAAGAAGAGGGGTAGCGATATTCTTGATGAAATAGTTTTGAAAGGAAAGAGGGTTGGGCTTAGGAACAACTTTTCTGGTGGAATCCTCGGCGGAATAACGACTGGTGAAGAAATAGTTTTTAGGTCTGCGTTTAAGCCTACAAGTTCCATAAAAAGGCCTCAAAAAACGCTTGACATAAGGTTAATGGAGGAAAGAACGATAGTTATTGAAGGTAGGCATGACCCTTGCATCGCAATAAGAGGAACAAGCGTTGTAGAGGCTATGGCTGCAGTTGTGCTCCTAGATCATTCGATTACTTCTCACGTAATACCTTCAGATAGGCTAAGCGATGAGGATTCAGGGCTAATAGAAAGAAGGTGGGAGGGGTATAAAAGGCTATGCATGCCTATGGCGGGCTCTCAATATTAAATGGAATCCCTTGCGGTTTTGGAAGCACAATGGCTTTGAACCTTAAGGCTGAAGTAAGCGTCAGCACCTGTGAAAAGCATTTTTGCGATTACCAATCTAAACTAGTCAGAACTATAGCGGAATATTTTTTAATTAAACATGGGCTGCCCAGGCTCCGCTTTTCCATATCGTCTCAAATACCTCAACGGAGTGGACTGAAGAGCAATAGCGCAGTGGCTGTTGCAGCAATAAAAGAGGTGGCGCATAAGTTCGGTATTTATGAGCCTTCGATACCCAGGCTTGCTTCGGAGCTTTCTATAGTTTCGGGCACTTCTGTAACAGGGGCCCTTGACGATGCTTCCGCCTCATACTATGGTGGGGTATCTATTACTGATAACATAAATATGAGGATAATAAGGATTTTTAATTTCCCTTATGGTGCTTCGGCCTTGCTTGTGCCTTCCGGAAGAAGGAATGTTGTGAACTTAAAGAAAATGAGAGGATACGCTTCTTTCTTCTTTGAGTTGTTTGAAAAAGCTAATAGTGGTGACTTGTTAGGGGCGATGAGGCTAAACGGTTTGGCTGTTGCTGAGATCTTAGGGTATGATAAGAAACCAATAATAGAGGCAATTAAAAAGGGTGCACTTGCTTCCGGAATTTCTGGCAATGGTCCCACCTATTTTGTATTATGTAAGGAAGGCGATGAGGACTACTTTCTTGATATTGTCAATAGGATGGGATTAGGTGCAATAAAGGCAAGAGTTGTAGGGGTGGGTGGCGTTGAAGGTTTTCATAAGGAACTCTAGGATTAATGGCGTCATACCTGCACCCCAATCCAAGAGCTATGCAATAAGGTACATATTTTCTTCTTTATTAACACAGGTCAGGCTCTTGAACTTATCCCTTTCAGAAGACGTGATCTCTGCTATTAATGCAGTAGAAGCTTTAAACGTTCAATATAAAGGTGGTGTTTTTAGCAAAGGTGGAAGAGTAAAGTTAGTAAAGAACTATGTTTATTTGGGCAATTCTGCTGCTGTTCTCAGGTTTTTTATACCAATCTTCTCTGTTATTGGTGGAGAGGTGATAATAGATGGAGGGCCAACGCTTAGGAGGAGGCCAATAAATGCCTTAATAGAGGCCCTTTCAGAAAGAGGAATAAAATTTTCATCGAAAAGGCTTCCTCTCAAGGTTTCTGGCAAGTTAAAGGAAAACTACATAGAAGTTAGTGGGAGGGAGAGTAGCCAACACATATCAGGCTTTATGATAGCCTTTTCTATTAAAGGAGGGGGTACAATAAGGGTTATTGATAAGATCGTTTCTGAAAGCTACATAAAAATTACCGCTTCGGTCTTAAAATCGATAGGCGTTAACGTATCCATAAAGGGAAAGAAGATTGATATAGACGTTACAGGAAAAATAGGGAAATTTATTGGAGTGGTTCCCGGTGACTATCTCCTTTCTTCATTCTATGTGGCCTCTTCCCTTCTAACAGGCGGCAGTATAGTTGTTAAAGGATTACCAAAGCCAGAGGATAAAATACTAGATCATAGCATAGTGGCAATATACAGAGAAATGGGGGCTCGTAGCTTTTATGAAAATGGCAGTTGGTTTGCAAGCCCCTCTACAAGCTTTAAAGGCATAAGCATAGATGTAGAAGATTCTCCGGACCTAGCATTATCAATAGTTCCACTGGCATCCGTTGCGGAAACTAAGACAAGGATCTCTGGGATTAGTAGGCTTGAAATAAAGGAGAGTAATAGGAAGGAATGGATAAAGCGCGCTCTAAAAGCATTTGGGGTAAAAGTTCTTGTGAATGATGAGATTGAAGTAGTAGGGGGTTGCTTAACAAAGGGTTTAGTCAGGTGTCCTAATGATCATAGGATAGCCATGATGGTATCACCCCTTGCCTTAAGGTGTGGGGGTGAAATAGAAAAAGCCGAGTGCGTATATAAAAGCAATCCTTCCTTTTGGTCTGATTTAAAAAGCTTGGGAGGAACCATAAGGGTCGAAGGGAGTGATGATGACATTTAGACTTGTTGCATCCATACCAATAAAGAAGCCAGGTGAAGTTAGTTTAGTTTTAAATGAGGCATTCGCTGATCTGCTAGAGCTGAGGGTCGACTACATGAAGGATCCCACCGAGCTAGATTATGATTTCCTTAAAAATAGAAACGTGATAGTTACGCTGAGGGATTTTAAAGAGGGAGGATATATTAAGCATGACGATGCAGTAAAGGAAAGACTCTTAAGAAAGCTAAAGGATATGGGGGTTATGTATGATGTAGAGATGTCATTCATATCAAGGTATAATGTAGACTATGAAGGGGAGATAGTATCTTTACACATAATTGATGGGAGCAAAGTAGATAAGCCCTCTATAGAAGAAAAGGTCAGGTTTTATTCTAGCAGGGCTTATGTAGTTAAGGTGGCAAGCGTACCCTTTCCCGGATATAGGAGCTTTCTGACCTCCCTTTTAGAGGCCTCTGAAAACGTCGCAGTCATGCCAATAGGGACGAGTGCTTTGGAAAGAATAGCCTATGCCTTCTTAGGTTCAAAGTTATTATATTGCTATGCTAAAGAGCAAACTGCCCCAGGTCAGCCGAGGTGCAAGGATATGTTTTGGATAAGGAAAATGATAGCAGGTGTTAACTCCCCGGTTAACGCATAGGGATTTGCTTGATAAAATAATGATTAAAAGTCTTTCTTTTACCAGTTTCCTGGGATGTAGTATGCCTCTGGTACGTTTGCACGCATTTATTGAAGGGATAGTGCAGGGGGTTGGTTATAGGTATTTTGCCAGGAGGAATGCATTAAGGCTTGGCATAAAGGGGTATGCAAAGAACCTCAAGGATGGTAGGGTTGAGGTAGTTGCTGAGGGTGAAGAAGAGGCAATAAACGCATTTTTAGAGGAATTAAAGAAGGGTCCAATGCTTTCCAGAGTGGATAGGGTAGAATACAGAGTAGAGAATTATAAGGGAGAGTTTACCTCGTTCAAAATCTACTAGCTTCTTGATAATAATTCCTTATAAGAAAATATTTAAACCTAGGAATAAATATCAGAATTAGGAGGCAATTATGAAGTTTTTGAAGGAAAAGATTGCAGAAGATCTATACCTCTTAAGGGTGGGCGATGAAGAAACAAGGTATTTTGAAGCCCTATGGGAAATACCTGAAGGGATAACATATAATGCGTACCTCTTAGAAACGAAAGAAGGAGATGTTTTAATAGATGGGTGGAAGGAAGTATATGCAGGAACTCTCTTGGAAATGCTAAGAGAAAGCTTAGATAGAATAAAAATGATCGTGGTAAACCATGCAGAGCCCGATCATACTGGATCAATGAAGAAGGTTCTAGGGGCTTGTAAATCAAAGCCATTAGTTGTGGGTACAAAGATAGCAGGAGACTTGCTGAAACATTTCTATAAGATAGACTTTAATTTTAAGCCGGTTGGAGATGGCGAGGAAATAAAGTATGGAGGATATACGCTTAAATTTATCACTACTCCATGGCTTCATTGGCCAGAAACCATGACTACATACATAGCTGAGTTAAAAACTTTGTTCACATGTGATATTTTTGGCGGCTATGGTATAAACGATGCTATATATGCAGAGGATATAGAACTCGGCAAGTATTTAGATTTGGTAAAGAAGTATACATCAACAGTTATTGGTACCTATAAGGCTCATATAGTGAAAAATATAGAAAAAATCAAAAAGCTAGGCCTAGATATAAAGGTTATAGCTCCTGGCCATGGAATGTTGTGGAGAGATGCGAGAAAAATAATGGACTATTACTATGATATAGGAAATGGGTCTCTTAGGCATAAAAAGGTAGCAATGATTTATGATAGTATGTATGGCTTTATAGAGTCAGCTATGCTTTTTGTGAAGGATCTCGTAGAAGAAAATGGTTATAAAATAAAGGAGTTTAAGTTTACTGATAGAGAAAGACCACTTATATCAGATGTGGTGTCTGAGGTAACCGATTCATCCTTAATTGTCTTAGGCATCTCTACTTATGAAAACCAGATGTTTCCGTTAATGGAATACCTTTTGAATATACTCTCAAAAAAAGTAAATAATGATATAGCAATTATCATAATTACGTCGTATGGTTGGGGACCTATAGTTAGGACATTAGTGGCGAATGCCTTGAAAGGGACAAGGTTTAAACTCTTAGGCGTAGTAGAGTTCAGAGGTAGCTACGATCAAGAACATGAAGAAAAGATAAAGGATTTGCTAGAAAAAGCTTTATTACAGTAATACAGTTATTCGTTTTGTACTGTATCCAATATAATATTCTGACAAACAGAAATTAAATATACTTTGGCGTATCGCTTCACTACTGGGGTGCCAATACACGTCGCAGGTAAGTAGGAAAAGCATAAACAGTAACTTAAGGGCAGACGAGTTGTTAGGAAGCCTTTTTTTGAACTATCTAGAGGACTTGGTAGGTGTGGTAAAGCAAAACTATCCTAAGAAGGGAAGTGAAATTGAAAGGCTTGTCATAGCATTTGCTAAGTATATAAGCAAGGTTGAAAAGAGTAGGTGCAATTCAATAAATCTGACAAAGTTTGTAGAATCGCTTAGCGCTATTGGTATAGGCAAAAAAGACATAATTTCTTACGCGCTTACTGGCCTGAGTATATTGATTCCTAAAGATATAGATAAGGGTATGATCTCGGCAATAGGCCAAAAGGCGTTGGATTACCTCCTTTGTAAATATCCAAACCATGTAGTATATGAAAAATGCGATGGCGATGGTGTAATGCTTATAGATGACATCAAGCTTAGGCCTGTGGGTTATGATAAGGAAGAGATAAAGTATAGGCTTAAGTATAACGAATGCGAGCTATTAGTTAATGTAGACAACCGTTGTTTTGACTTCTCTCCATAGCTTCCTATTGTTTATCTTATGCGCTGATCGGGTGGTGCAAAAATCCCCAAGGATTTTCCATTAATGGAGAGAGGATCTGTTTGCATTCGATCTTTTTATAAAAAACCTAATAAAATGATGCCATGTTATGTGCTGGATCTGTTTGATTAAAGGGGTCAATGCCGTGAAGTATGAATTACTTGGAAAGAAAATCTCGAGTCCATTCACGATTCCATCAGGAGTGATAACAACAGAGGTTCAAACCATTGAAATGTTTGCAAATGAAATACCTGAACTTGGAATAATAACAACAAAAAGCATAGGGATGAGAAAAAATGATGGGAACAAGGAGCCAATAATTGCACAATATGGTAGTGCATCTTTTATAAACGCTGTTGGTTTAAGAAACCCAGGTGTAGCTGAATTTAGGGAGAAGCTCTCCAAAATAAAAATACCAAGAGACCGCTTCTTAATGATATCTATTTATGGTGCAAACGAGTACGAGTTTAGAAACGTAGCTGAGAAGCTTTATGAGTTTGCAGATGGCTTTGAACTAAACCTCTCATGTCCTCATTCAAAAAAATATGGGAAAGTTGTTGGTCAAGACGCGAATTTAGTGGGGAGGATAGTTAAGTTCGTGTCTTCCCTAGGGAAGCCCGTGTTTATTAAGGTACCTCCAGATGTTGAGGATGAAGTATTAGAAACTTCAATAGAAAATGGAGCAAACGGCTTTGTTGCAATTAATACTCTTGGGCCGGCCGTACTGTATCATAATGGCTACCCGGTGCTTTCAAACAAATTTGGAGGCATCTCAGGTAAGGCTATTTTGGAAATTGGAATAAGAACTGTAAGGAAGATAAGAAAAATGACAGGTTTACCAATAATAGCAGTAGGGGGTATATCTGATATTAATGATGTAGTTATGTATAAACAGGCAGGGGCTTCATACTTCGGGATCGGATCAGCTTTAGCTGGTATGTCTACAAGTCAAATAAAGGAGTATTTTCGTAGGCTTCTAAAAGACCTAGAAGGAGGCTCTAATAGTGCTATCAAAATTTTAAAAGACGCTAGGCTCCTTGCCCAGAAGAACACCTATAGAAAATACAGGATAAATAAAAAAGTAAGCTTTTCTGAAGATCTTTATATGGTTGAATTTGATGCCTCTATAGACGCGCAGCCGGGCCAATTTGTGTTTCTTTGGATACCTAGAGTAGGGGAGAAGCCCTTTTCCATATTTAATGACGACCCTTTATCATTACTTATTAAAAAAAGAGGGCGTTTTACTAGCTATCTGGCTGAGCTTGGGCAAGGGAAGCAAGTATATATTAGGGGACCCTATGGTAACTCTCCAAGCCTTAATGGAAGGGTTCTTCTCGTTGGTGGCGGTACTGGTATAGCAGCCCTATATTTATTTGCAAAGCGATATAGAAACTGCGTTGCCTTACTAGGAGCTAAAGATAAGAATCATTTGCCTTATACAATGTTTAAGGATATCTGTGAGTTGTATCTCATTACCGAGGAAGGTGAAATCGGCATGAAGGGGCTTGTGACTGATGTGTTGGAAAGTGTTTTGCTTAGAACCAAACCCACTTTTGTAGTTAATTGTGGTCCTGAACAAATGATTAGGAAGGCAGTAAAGATAGAAGCTAAGTACGTTCCACAGGAAAATATATATTCCTCAATAGAAAAGCTAACCATGTGTGGGATAGGACTGTGCGGTACTTGCGCAACACCGAAGGGTTACAGGATTTGCGTCGATGGGAATTTTCTCTTGCCTTATCAGCTATTTTAGCTTTTAATCCATATTGGTGTATAGCAGAACGCTCAAGTGGGAGCTCCCATGGAAGCCCTAATAAAAAGTGATATGAAAGCCCCTGAAGTATTGGAAAAGATACTTTTTAATTATCTGGAAAACGTCATAGCCTTTGCAAAGGAAGAGCGTATAAAAAAAGAGAAAGAAATTGAAAGGCTTGTCATAGCCTTTGCAAAGTATCTCACAAAGGCACAAAATGAAAACTGGAGTTTTAGTGAAGTAAGCTTTGTTGATATGTTCAGGACAATTGGCATAAAGAGAAAAGAAACCATAGACTACATTTTGTTAGGCCTCTCGGTTATGCTAGTAGACAGGTGGGATAGAGAGGTAATAGCCATGGTAGGGGAGAGGGTTTTAAATGAGTTGCTTAAAAAATATAAAAGGCATAAGGTTAAAGAAAGCTGCGATGAAAGAAAAACCTTCTACGTGGATGGTCAAAAGTTGGCTAGGAAGGATATAAATGAGAAACACGTCAGGCTTGAAATTGAAAGAAAAAGCCTTTATATTAATGTAGATGGAAGGTGCTTTAATTTCTCGGCATAGGCACATTTAAATTTTCTTATTGTTGAAGCAAAATTTCTTAATTTTAATGTTACCTGCAAAGGCCGTGCTTATGTATAAGGGTGTACAAAGGGGATTAGTCGAGTTTAAACAAACTTCGTAAGTCAAAAGCATTTAGGTTTTCATGAAGAAAGGGATCCAAGTGGTTGCTGCATAAGGGTTTTCAGCAGCTTGATTTGGATGATAAACTAGCAAAGCTTTCAAAGCAAGGACTAGAATTAGCAAAAAACCCTTGAGCTTCTAGGTGGAGCCTAATGCAAAATGTGAAAAAGAAGGTTTTCTCCATAAATATAGCTTACCTCTTTTTCCATTGCAAAACCTCACCAAAAAACCCAGCGCTAGATGCCTCTATCACTCCAAAAATTAGCGGGAATATTGCGATAAGGGCGCTATATGGTATGCCTGAGACTAGTTGGGTCTCCTTCGCAATTAGGTGGAGTGATGGAAAAGATAGGTAAAGAAGGATTGATGAAAGGAAGCCTATCACAAAGCCTGCGGAGATCCTAATTGATCTTTTCTCTATTACACCTAGAAAAGCCCCAGGTATTATTGCTAGGAAGGCATATCCAAGATAATATGCAAGCA
>Ga0256829_1001465_pt1 | contig 19288 bp, 27 predicted proteins | sample 131447metaG_FD_185979 | JGI IMG/M metagenome (GOLD analysis project Ga0256829, IMG submission 185979) | Hydrothermal vent microbial communities from Lau Basin, Pacific Ocean - 131-447 | ecosystem: Environmental > Aquatic > Marine > Hydrothermal vents | place: Pacific Ocean: Lau Basin | collected...
TGATTCAAGCTGCCGTGGATGTTATCACTGAAAAAGGTTTTAAGGCGGCAACCATGCGTGAAATGGCACGCAAAGGTGGCGTATCCGATGCCACGATTTACAATTATTTCCCAACCAAAGAAAAGATATTGGTTGCCTATTTTGAAGATATTCAAAGCAAGGTGATTGAGACCTTAAAAAGCATAGATAATTTCCATACCTTTAGCTTGCAGGAACAGCTACAAACCTTAATTGAAACTGAGCTAGCATTTTATTTACCTGATAGAGAGTTTGTTACCATTGCTTTTGAACGCGCCATGCAAACACCTATATCGAGTAAAAGTGAAATGGCGAAAAGCAGAGCAATGTTTGTCGAAGCTGTGAGCGATATGCTTGAAGCAGCCATGGAAGCGGGCGAAATTCCAGAACAACCTTATCAGGGGTTGATTCCAGAGCTTATTGCCGACTTATATGCAGGTATTGTTTATTATTGGCTTAAAGATACATCTGAACGATTTACCAGCACCACGCAATTATTGGACAAGAGTTTAGGGCTGTTGGCAGGCGTGTTGCAAACAGGCGTGATTGCCAAAGCTTTGGATATTGTTTCATTTCTGTTTAAACAACATATGGGCAGCTACATCGAAAAAATGATTGCCGCAGCACCCATGGCAGAAAGTTTTAACAAACGCTCATTTATGGATAAGGGCATGGATAAGAAATGAAAGAGAATATACCAAAAAGCAAGCTAAAACGCTCAGGTGTTGCGGCTTTAGCAGCCGCTAAGGTGGGTGCGAGGCAGTTGTCGCACTTGTCGAAACGCCCTTTTTTATCTAAACAACAGAAAGAAGAACAAACCCTTACTACGGACACAGCCAATGCAGATGTCATTTTTAAAGCTTTGGTACAATTGCGAGGTACAGCTCTCAAAGTAGCGCAAATGTTAAGTATGGAAACGGACTTGCTGCCTGAAAAGTATCGTAAGGAGTTGGCAAAGTCGTATTACCAAGTGCCGCCGTTGAATCGCTCATTGATTCGTAAAGAAATTATGCAGGAATTGGGCGCAACACCTGAACAAGTGTTTAAGAGCTTTGATGACCAGGCCTTTGCTGCGGCAAGCCTTGGTCAAGTTCATCATGCGGTTTCGCAAACGAATGCGCAGATTGCCGTAAAGGTTCAATACCCTGGTATTGATTCCACGATTATGAGTGACATCCAGTTGATAAAACAACTTCTTCGCCCGATGAAAGATTACAAAGAAATTAAAGCTGTGCTTGAAGAAATTGAAGAGAGAATGAATGAAGAAACCAATTATTTATTAGAAGCAGGGAATATCGATTGGTTTGCGGCTCATTTGCAGATGAAGCAGGTGACTATCCCGAAGGTGTACCATGAACAAAGCAGTAAACGGGTATTGAGTATGCAGCGGTTAGAAGGAATGCACTTGATGGAATGGCTTAAAACCAATCCTTCACAGCAACAAAGGGATACAGCCGCGCAAACCGTTTATGATATTTATATGCGTTCTGTTTTTGAACTGCATCGCTTTCATGCCGACCCCAATGTAGGCAATTATTTGTTCCAAAAAGATGGAAACATTGGGCTGATTGATTTTGGCTGTGTTAAAACACTATCACCTCAATTTTCTCTACAGTACTCGACGCTTAATCAAGCTGTAGATAGAGGTGATTTTGAAAAGATTTGTGAAATTTATCGTGAGTTGGGCGTACTTAAAGTTCAAAGAGAAGATATTTCAGACACATTCTACGAAACGATTCTTGCACCATTTTTTGATTGGTACTCAAAACCATACAAACATGAATATTTTGATTTTTCGAAGCACCAAGGGTACACAAGTGAAGGGTTAAAGCTTGCTGAAAATATGCGCAAGAACCGAAGCGAAGAACGCAATTATGTGGAGGTGAATAAAGATTTTGTTTATTCGGATAGAACACTCTATGGGCTGTATAAAATGTTTGAGGTCATGGGGGCAAAAGTTCGTATGCAAAACAAATGGACGTGTGGTTAGAAAGGTAGATATGAGTATGGAAAAAATCAATAAACTTCTTATCGTAGGTGGTTTATTAAGCTTGATTGCAGCGTTATTACATATCGCCATTATCATTGGCGGAGGTGATATGTACCGTACGTTCGGTGCAGGCGAAGCACTTGCTGCTATGGACGAGGCAGGTTCACTTTACCCTGCACTTTTAACCTCTGGCATCGCGTTCATCCTTTTTATGTGGGCTTTATATGCTTTTTCAGGAGCTGGCTTAATCAGGCGATTACCACTGCTCAAACCAGCATTGGTTGTCATTTCAGTGATTTATCTTATCCGAGGTTTTGCGCTTATTCCCATTTGGCTAGTTCACCCAGAGCTGTTGAATAACTTTGTTATTTTGAGTTCAATGGTTTGTTTGGGTTATGGCTTTTGTTATGCCCTTGGAACTAAGCAGATATGGAGAATTAGGTGAGCAATGTTCGTGAGGTTGGTATCCCCGTTGGTTCAAACATATCGTTATATAGTAAAGGCGTAGACTTGATGGATGCGTATATGGTTAGATTACCGAAAGGCAGCATTACTAGCCCTGAATTATTGGCAAAGTTTATATTTGAGCAACAAGCATATTGGGTCATGGGTTTGATGAGACTGCGAGATATGTTTGTCAAAATGTTTAGGCTAAAAGTATCCACTGTGGAAGACTTTATAAGCACCGATAAACATGGTGCTGAACGCATAGGTTTTTTTAAGGTTTATAGTTTGATAGATAATGAGATTATCATGGGTGAAGATGACCATCACTTAGATTTTAGGATTTCTGTATTGTACCGAGAGGGCGAATTTGGAGGCGAAAAATCACCTCATATTATCATATCAACAGTTGTGCTTTGTCATAATAGGTTGGGTAGGAATTACTTGCGGCTTATAAAACCGTTTCATCGAGTCATTGTAAAATCAGGATTAAGGCGAGCTGTTGTAAATGGATTCCCAAAACAGAAATAGATTTGATGACTAGATGAATATATTTTTGCAGCTAGTTTTCTGCATGTGAATAATCCTATTGGCATATTTGATTCAGGTCTTGGTGGGCTGACGGTATTGGAAGATGTTCAAGCCTTACTGCCGCATGAGGACTTGATATATATTGCAGACTCAACTTTTGCGCCGTATGGCAATAAAGATAGTGCTTTGATTGTGCAGCGGGCATGTGTGCTCGCTGATTTTTTGCTTCAAACACATCATATAAAGGCATTGGTGGTGGCGTGCAATACGGCAACTGCAGAAGCTGTACACATATTGCGTGAGCGTTTGCAGATACCTGTGATTGGTATGGAGCCAGCCATTAAACCTGCGGTAGCATTAACCCAATCGGGGGTGGTCGCTGTGCTTGCTACTGCAAATACCCTTCAAAGTGATAAGTTTTCAAAGCTTTTGGATTCACATCAACATCAAGCGCGTATCATTACCCAACCTTGTGTGGGCTGGGTGGAAGCCATTGAGCGGGGAGAGCGGCATTCAGATTGCACTAAGGCATTGGTGGCAAAATATGTGCAACCGATGCTTGAAGAAGGTGTGGATACGTTTGTTTTAGGTTGTACACATTATCCACTGCTTGAACCCGTGATGCGAGATTTATTGGGTGAGCAAGTTCATATTATTACTACAGGTCGTGCGGTTGCTAAGCGGCTGCAGCATCAGTTGGCAGCACAGCATGTTTTGAATCCACAAAGAGAAGATGGTAAGCAAAGTTTTTGGACTTCAGGTGATGGCAAACAAGTGAGTCGTATGGCAAGTGTATTGTTTCAACGAGAGATGGTTTTTAAGCCACTACCACAGCAGCATGAAACGATTATTATTGAGTTTGAACTTGAAAAGAAACAGCAGCTTTTGTTTCAGGCTTTATTGCAAGGTGAGGATGGGCTTGCTTTTGTGCGTTGTATGCATGGTGTGCAGCAACTTTGGACAACGTCCTCACAGATTGATGCATTAAAAGATTGGTTGAAATGCTTACCCAAGTCATTCAACCTCTGCATCCTGCAAGAATATGTATGGACAGGCGAATAACCTATGACAACAGCTAAGTTTATTACATTTGAAGGTGGTGATGGCAGCGGTAAGACTACGCAACTATCACGCACTGTAGATTGGTTAAAAAGCCAAGGTAAAGATGTATTGCAAACATTTGAGCCTGGAGATACAGCATTAGGCAAGGAAATCCGCCGTTTATTGTTGTCAGGTGAACATACGCCTGTACCTGTAACAGAGTTATTGCTTTTTTTGGCAGATAGAGCACAGCATGTGGAGAAGGTGATTAAGCCTGCATTAGCTGCTGGCAAGTGGGTGGTGTGTGATAGATATACGGACTCAACGCTTGCTTATCAGCTTGCGGGCAGAGCTTTGGAAGATAACCAAACACTAAGGGATATGCTGAGATGGGCAGAATGTGGGCTAAGCCCTGATGTGACGATTTGGTTGGATTTGCCTGTAGCTGATGCTGCGTTGCGTATGCAGGCGCGTGAAAGCAGTGGCGAAGTCGCTAACCGCTTGGATCATGAAAAAAAAGCTTTTCATGAAGCTGTGTATCATGCTTTTGCCAGCATTCAAAAAGAAAATCCACAGCGCATGAAATGTATTGATGCTCGGGGAGATATTGCGCAGGTACAACAAGATATTCGAGAAGTATTACAACATATATGAATAAGGTTCTAGGACATGAACATGTGCAGCATACATTTGCACAAGCTTTGCAACAAGGTCGCTTGCACCATGCTTGGCTGCTTTATGGGGTCAAAGGTATTGGTAAAGCAAGCGTGGCAGCGCAGTTGGCAGCCTTATTCTTGTGTGAGCAGCCCAGTCAAGGACAGGCATGTGGTCAATGTCACCAGTGTGCCATGTTATATGCAGGTTCACATCCTGATTTTTCAAAAGTTTCCTTGTTGTATGATACGAAGAAGAAAAAATTTAATCGAGATATTAATATTGCCCAAACTAGAGAAGCTCTGGATTTTTTAGCACTCACAGGTTTAAAAAGTCAAAAGCGCGTATTGATGATAGATGATGCAAACCTCATGAATAATCAGGCAGCAAATGCCTTGCTTAAAGGTTTGGAAGAACCAACAGAAGGTAGTTTGTTGTTGATTGTGTGCCATGATTTAACACGTTTACCTGCCACGATTCGTTCACGCTGTATGCTGCAAGCCTGCTCACCACTTAACCCAGAGCAAATGCAGCAGGTATTACAGGCGCAAGGCTTTGATGAAAAGTTGCTTCCATTGGCAACAGAACTGGGGCAAGGAAGCCTTGGTAGAATTGAAGTGTTACAAGAAGATAGTCAGGCAAAAGCCTTGTTGGTTTGGCAAGGGCTGGTTGAGAATTTGGCGCATTCAGACATTGGGCGTATTCAGCAGTGGTTGGATAGCCATGTTAAAAATATACCACATGATTTAATTGCTAGTGTTGTCTTGCTTGCAGCCCAGAAACAGGCGATTGAGTTAACTTCGTGGCAACAATCAGATGCGTTGTTTGTTGCAATGCAAGCCGTTGCAAAATGGCCTAAGGAAGTAATGATGCATACTTTGCGACCAGTACCTGCGCTATTATCCTATATATTACAGTTGAGGGGTGCTTTAAAATCAAGATGAGTGTCTATAATACTTTTCTTTTAGCCACTTTTTTAGGTTTTTGCATGCTTTGCCCAAGTTATATTTTTGCACAAGATGAAGGGTTGGTTAGCATAAAAGAGCAGACAGAAGAAAGTCGTAAGGATAAATCAATGCGCTTGATTGATGAAACTCTGTTGCAGTATGATGATCTTAAAGAGATTTTTATGTATCCTTATGAGCATAGTGAAGACACGTGGTATTATTTGGCAGGGTTAGGTGGGTTGATTCTAGTAGATAAGCCAGTTACTGCTTATTACCAAGACAAAATTGAACCTATATTTGCTGGTCATAAGTTAAAGTTTCCAAGTTGGGCTAAGTTTTGGCCTGATCGAGCAGCAGAAGGTTATATAACGCTTGGTGTTACAAGTTCGTATTTGGTGGGCATGGCTTTGAACGATGCAAGAATGCAACAGTCTGCGTTATTGGCAGGCAAAGCCTCGGTTTATTCGATATTAATATCGCATCTTACAATTAAAACTCTGCTCGCAAGAAAACGACCTGTAGCTAATTTAAGTTCGGGAGAAGGCGAATCAAGAGATTATACAACAAACCCATTTGCTTTTGGATATTATCATGCACCAAGCCTTCAGAGTGGGAAGCAATATGGAACAGCGATGCCTTCGCTTCATTACACAGACTTTTTTGCTGTGGCTAAAGTTTATCAGAAAATGTATAATAATTATTGGGTGCCTTATTCACTTTTAGCTATAGCATTAACTTCAAATATCCAGGGGCATAAACATTGGGTTTCAGATATGGTGGCAGGGGCTGTAATAGGTACGTTGATAGGGGATGTGATTACAGACCATGTGCTTCAAGGTAATTATAAAAGTACCTCAATGATTTTACCCACCATTTCAGGTGATGAAGTGGGGCTAAGTTTAAACTATCAATTTTAAGTTTAGTTGGTGTATGCGTGTTTTTTTATGCAGGATGTGAGCGTACCTCGTTCTTTTTGAGGGAAGTTGGCATTTGATGATGTTTCCTTAACTTGTTTGTTTATAGGGTATTTTTTTGTATTGTAGTATCATATTATGTGTGTAAAAATATTTTCCTTGAGTTTTCTTGTAAGTGAAGCTATAAATCGCCGCCCTTTGCAGGGGTAGACCTTTTAAAAGGGTCTGAAATAGGAGTTGTTAAAGTGAAAGCAGAAATTCATCCAGAATATCTTGTTGCCAAAGTGACTTGTTCATGTGGTAACGCTTTTGAAACTCGCTCTACTAAGGGCGATTTGCAAGTGGAAATTTGCTCCGCATGTCATCCATTCTACACTGGTAAACAGAAGATTGTAGATACGGAAGGTCGCGTTGAGCGCTTCTACAAAAAATATGGTAAAAAGCCTGCGAAAGCAGCTTAAACCTGAAGCTGGAGAGCAAATTATATGTATGCTGTAATTAAAACAGGCGGTAAACAATACCGCGTTGCTGAAGGTGATGTTGTTCGCATTGAAAAGCTGAACGCAGATATTGGAAGTGAAGTAACATTTGATGAAGTTTTGATGGTTGGCGAAGGTGCTGAAATCAAAGCTGGTAAAGATGCTGAGAAAGCGACTGTAACAGGTGTGATTACTGAAGCAGGCCGCGGTCAAAAAGTTGTAATCTTTAAGAAACGTCGTCGTAAAAACTACCGTTTGACCAAGGGTCATAGGCAGTCTTTTACTGCGGTTCGTATCGCGAAGATTGGTTAAGGAGATAACTCATGGCACATAAGAAAGCAGGCGGCTCCACGAATAACGGACGCGACTCAAACTCCAAACGCCTTGGCGTGAAGAAATATGGTGGCGAAGTTGTTGTTGCTGGCAATATCATTGTTCGTCAACGCGGCAAGAAAATTCGTCCAGGTGATAACGTGGGTCTTGGTAAAGACTTTACATTGTTCGCACTAACTGATGGAAACATTGAATACTTCAAACGCGCTGGTCGTACTACGGTTCGTGTTGTAAGCTAATCGCTACAAATATTGAGATGTTTTAAGGGGTGCTGAAAAGCGCCCCTTTTTTTGTTTGACGCAGACGGTATGATACGTTGGCAGAGAGCTATAGGATTTAGGAATTATGCGGTTTATTGATGAAGTAAGAGTTGAAGTTCGGGCGGGTAATGGCGGTGGTGGTGCGTCTTCATTTCGCCGCGAAAAGTATATTCCTAAAGGTGGCCCTGACGGTGGGGATGGTGGGCGTGGTGCGCATGTGATATTTACTGCAACCCGAGATAAAAACACCTTGCAAGAGTTATACCTTCGCAAACGTATTATTGCTGAAAATGGTACGAAAGGAAAAGGTAAAAACAAACATGGGCGTATGGGTAAAGACATTGAAATGTTTGTGCCTGTAGGCACAGTGATTCGTAATGAAGAAGGTGAGTTGCTTGCAGACTTGAATGAAGATGGTGCATCTGCTGTGATCGCCAAAGGTGGCATTGGTGGGCAAGGTAATGCAAGGTTTGCGACACCTACCAATCAAGCACCACGTTATTGTCAGCCAGGGTTGCCTGGTGAAGCTGGTATTTGTCACTTAGAGCTTAAAATGATGGCAGATGTTGGTCTTGTTGGTCTTCCCAACGCTGGTAAATCGACATTTATTTCAAGAGTGTCCAATGCACGGCCTAAAATTGCAGACTACCCATTTACAACATTAGCCCCATCCTTAGGTCAAGTATTCATGGATGATGGTGATGGTTTTGTGATTGCCGATATCCCTGGTCTGATTGAAGGTGCACATGAAGGTAAAGGTTTGGGGCACAGGTTCTTACGACATGTAGAACGTACACGTTTATTGCTTCATCTGGTGGATGTGGCTCACCCTGAAGGCATTAGTATTCATGACCAAATCACTGAAATTGAAGGTGAGTTGGTTGGTTACGGTGAATCGATTGCCAATAAAAAACGTTTCTTGTTATTAACAAAAATGGATGCATTGGATGATACCTTGAGGGATGAGGTTCTTAAAGAAGCCGAGCAGTATGATTTGGCTATTTATCCTATTTCTTCAGTGAGTGGTGAAGGTGTAACTCAGTTATTACGTGATATTTATGATGAAGTTGTAAAAATTCGTCAGTATGAATTAGAACATGAAGCAGATAAAGAAAAGCCAGTAACAACAAGGTTAGCTGTACCAGAACAAGTGATAGAACCAACAATTTATGATGATGAAGCAACGCGACAACCTTAAACATGTAAAACGCATTGTGCTGAAGGTGGGTAGCTCGCTACTTGCTGATGCTAAACATGGGGTAAATACCGCTATGGTGCAACGATTGGCATCGGATATTAAGGCTTTGCATGATAAGAATATCCAAGTTTGTTTGGTGTCTTCTGGTGCAGTGGCTCTAGGTAGGGTGCAATTGGGCTGGTTGGATAAAAAGCTTAATGTGCATGAAAAACAAGCTGCTGCTGCCATTGGTCAACCCTTGTTGATGCATGCTTATCAAAAGGCATTTTCTGAGCTTGGTATGGTGGTGGCGCAAATGTTGCTCACCAAAGATGATTTAAGGCATAGACGGCGTTATATCAATGCCAGCAATACGAGTAAAACTCTGTTTGCAGCGCAAGTTGTTCCTATTGTTAATGAGAACGATACGGTAGTTGTAGAAGAGATTAAGTTTGGTGATAATGATGCTTTGGGTGCATTGGTAAGCACTGTGGTCGAAGCTGATTTGATGGTGATGATGACAGATGTGGATGCTTTGTTTGAAAGTAATCCTGCTGAAGATTCCCATGCTAAACGTGTTTCAGTGGTAGATACATTAAGTGCTGCAGTGATGGATATGGCAGGTGATGTTGGTTCAAGCTTTGGTACAGGTGGAATGAAGAGCAAGCTGGATGCAGCGAAGATATCAACCCAAAGTGGTGTGATGAGTGCGATTATTAATGGTGAAAAAGAAGGTATGTTAGCCAAGCTATTAGCTGGGGAAGATGTAGGCACGCTTTTCACTTGTGGCAATGATAGGCAATCTTGGCACCAGCATTGGATTACCAATTTACTTCCTGTGTCAGGAAAACTGATACTTAAACAAAGTGTGGATAATAGTGATAGTGTGATGCTTGAACATATTCAAAACTTTGAAGGGCAGTTTGATAAAGGTGAATGTGTTGAAATTTGGCATGATGATGTGTTGATGGCGCGTGGTCTTACGAATTATAACAGTGAAGACATGTTTAAATTACTGGGCAAACATACCAAGGATATTGAAACTACTTTAGGTTATGTGGACTTTAAAAGTATGGTACATAGAGACAATTTGGTGGTCGTTAGTAAAGTTTAAAGGAGTTGGTATTGCATTATTTAAGTTTGGTATTGTTGCTTATTTCCCCCACATGGCTTTGGGCTAGCCCAGCATATGACATTGAGACAACGATGAAGCAATTATATGCTGAAAGTAAGCAAGATAGGGCTGTGATTGCTGATGAATATCAACGTGATAATATTGTAAAACACTTTGTTAAGAAGTTATCTAAGCTTAATGACAAGGGTTTAGGTGCTGCCAATTCAGATAAGAATCAAGATGATTTAACCGCTCTGAAACGTGATATTGAAAACTTAACATATACTTATATACATCAAGTACGTCCCGTTTTGCTTAATAATATCAAACTTAAACGCAAAGATAATGGTGCTAGGATGAATAAAGTTGAGTTGTCCAAGCTGATGTTTGCTACGAAATATAACCATAAAACACGAAAGCCAATTGTTGGTATTTTTTCTTATCAGCAAGATATTGATGATAGTCTTTTTGGTGAGAAGCTGGTGCAGGCAGGTTTGTTTGTGAATTTTCCCCAGCTAAAAGAAGAATTTTGGGTGAAACAAGCATTAAAGATGGATGTTGAATTGGCAGCATTTAGGCGTATGCACTTAGCTTATATGGATGGTGTGAAGACTACGCATATTAAATTTAAGAAAAGTTCAGTTCAAAAAAATACTAAATATAAACAAAGCACGGTGAGTGACTGGCCAGCATATAAACGTGAGAAAGTTGTGCGTAAGTTTGTGCGTAAGATGGAAAAGCTTGATGATAAACAACCATTTTCAGCATTTAAACAAGACTTGGTCGCATTACTTGAAACATTTGAGCAAGTCGTGAAGCCAATTTTAATTGATAATGTAAACATGAAACGTTTTGATATAGGTGCAAGGGCAAACAAGGGCGATTTAATTGCATTGTTTTACCCAAATAAAAGAAATTATAAAACGGGTAAGCCAATTTCGAGTAAACTTTATCATGGTGGAATTTCAAAACATGAGCTTGGTTATTTGGTAGCGCAGCCTGAACTTGCTCAAAACAATGTGGTGAGACGTGCTTTAGTGATGGAAACTGAGTTGGCTGAGCTTTTAAAAGAACATAGAATATATTTAAAAAATGATAGAAGTTTGATGTGGTGAGGGGTTAAAGATGACGAGTGCAATGATGAATTTATTGGGTAAACAAGCTAAGGAATCAGCAGCAAGTCTGCGTATGGCGGATACCAACAAGAAGAATAAAGCATTAACCTTGGCAGCAGCACACTTTCGCAGCGATATGGCTGATATTTTGGCAGCCAATGCTAAAGATATGCAAGCAGCAGATGAAAATAACCTTGAAGCAGCCTTGAAAGACCGTTTGGCCTTGGATGAAGGTCGTGTTGAGGCCATGGCAGAAGGTTTGGAACAAATTGCTGCATTGCCCGACCCTGTTGGCGCTATTTCAGACTTGGTGTATCGCCCATCAGGTATTCAGGTGGGACATATGCGTGTGCCTTTGGGCGTGATTGGTATTATCTATGAATCCCGCCCCAATGTAACGGCAGATGCGGCAGCCTTGTGCCTAAAATCGGGCAATGCCTGTATCCTCAGAGGTGGTTCGGAAGCCATTCATTCCAACCGTGCCATTGCCAAATGTTTGCGTGCTGCAATCTCTGAAGCTGGTTTGGATGAAAATGTGGTGCAACTGATTGATACCACGGATAGAGCCATGGTGGGCGCATTGATTACAGCCAGTGATTATGTGGATGTGATTATTCCACGTGGTGGTCCAAGTTTGATTAAACGTATTGCTGCCGAAGCTAAAGTACCTGTGATTAAACATTTGGATGGCATTTGCCATGTGTATATTGATGCGGTAGCTGATAGAGAGATGGCAGTAAATATCGCGCTGAATGCTAAAACGCACAGGTATGGTGTATGCAATGCTATGGAAACATTGTTGGTGCATCAGGATGCTGTGGACTGCTTACCTGAAATCATCAAGCAACTGTTGGATAAAGGTGTAGAAGTCCGTGGTTGTGCCAAAACACAAGCGGTAAATGAGCAAGTGATTACAGCAACGGATGAAGATTGGGCAACTGAATATTTAGCACCTGTATTGTCGATTCGTGTGGTGGATGATGTGCAACAAGCCATAACTCATATTGAAACATACAGCTCAGCGCATACTGAGACTATCGTTACTTCTGACTACGCTACGGGGCAGATGTTTTTGCGCTGTGTTGATTCCGCATCGGTGATGTGGAATGCCAGTACACGTTTTGCAGATGGTTTTGAATATGGCTTGGGGGCTGAAATTGGTATTTCAACCGACCGCCTGCATGTTCGTGGTCCTGTTGGGCTTGAGGGTTTAACCACGCAGAAATGGATTGTGCTAGGGCATGGTGAAATCAGAAGCTAAAAAACTTCTTTTAAAAGGAGTTTTTCATGGAGGGTTGATAGCAGTATATGAGATACTTACTTGTACGCTACTGATTTATCTATACTTGTTGGTTGACCCGACAGTAAACTTGAACTCCCCACTTTTTGTATTGGTGCTTCTTATAAACATTTTTATCCCATTTATATATAGGCTGTCAAATTAAAAGGAAAATGCAGTTATCTTTATTTATTGTTTTTATGAAACCGCGCCAATATTTTCTTTTCTATCCTTTAGGTATTGCTGTTTGGGTAACAACATGGGTTTCATTTTATAGTGATGCAGGGCTTTATATATTTATATTTTTCCCTTTTGGTCTGATATTTCATACAACAATGATTGCGACAGCACTTTCAATGGGTTCATGGTTTTGTAAATTGAAGTAAGGCTACTTATTCATTTTGGGCAGCCAAAAACGAACCATAAATCCGTAGGACAGCGGATTTAGACGCACTTTATTTAGTGCGGGGGCTTGCCCCTTAGAGGCATGGATGCCTCGAATCAAAAAGCTTTATCTTCATTTCTTTGTCATCAAAGAAACGAAGCAAAGAAAATGCCCTAAATAGCTGTGTATTTCTTCGATAATTAGCAAAAGCGGGCGCAGAATTAGAATATTCTGCTTCTTCCCTTCTTTTGCCAACCATCTCAGCACAGCTATAGCAGGGGGATGATGGTTGCAGTTGTTTCTGCCTTGTCATTTCGACCGAAGTGGAGAAATCTTAAAGATCCCTCAACTTCGTTCTGGATGACATAAAAACTCTGCGTAACTTTGCGGTTAGGGGTTCTTTTTAGCCTTCACCACGCATATATTTACCATTGTATTTAATCATAGAGCGGATTTCTTTCACATAGGCTTGTCCACGTTCAGAATACTTGCTTAAACCTGCTGCAAGCTCATGTGCTGTTGCTTGTTTGCCTTCAACACGTTTCTGGGCGCGAATTTCACGTAAATCTTTATACACACGACCTGTATTTAAGTTGCGCAAATAGCTGCGTACTGAAAGTTGAGGAGATCTGAAAGCTGCAACTTCATGGGTGCTACCTGCATTACGACGAGCTGGTACCAAACCACAGCCTTTGGTAAAGCACCATTGACCAAACAAGTTGTTTGCTTTGCGTGCAAAGCGGGATGTTCCCCAAGCGGATTCATTGGCAGCTTGTGATAATACCAATTCTAAGGGTACAGTGTCTACGCGTTTGAGTAGTTCTTTCCATGGTACTGAACCATCTTTTTTATGTTCTAAACGGTAATACTTTAAAAGTGTTTCAAGCTTAGTTTTTTCTGTTTGGCTTAAAGAAGTTTTATTGCGTATATTGAGTAAAAACTGTCGTTGTTCTTGAATGCGCTCATTTTCGGCAAGAACCATAGGACGTAGTGCATTGAAAAACTTGCGTTTTTTTGTTTTGACATCTTTTTCATTGCGCAAGTCTGGAATAGCATGTGCCAGTTCATGTTTGTCTTCATATAATGAGCTGTATGCATCAGAAGCTATGGCACTGCTGTGCAAAGAAAAGAATGATAGACCACATATAAGTCCAAGCCCTAGTTTGATTGTTGTTTGATATTGCATAAAATAAATCCCTTTCCCTTTTGTTGTGTTATTGCGCGTTAGTTTAACAGGTTTTTTTCATTGAAGTGTGATGCTTGTCTCAGATGTTGTGTTTATATTGTAATGCTTGGGCAGCTTGTTTGGGGTGAGTTGCATTTAAAATGCCTCCCATGGTGGCAACACCATGACCTTGCAATTGCTCAAGCACATCAGGCTCAATGCCACCTAATGCAATGACTGGTATGTTTACGCTGGATGCAAGTGTGAGAAACTTTTCCGCACCCAAGCATGGTGCACCAGGGTGCGACAGTGTAGGAAATACAGGTGATAAGAAGCAAAAGTCTGCGCCTTGGCTTTCAGCATGTTTGAGTTCGTCTTTGTTATGACATGAAGCTGAAACAAGGTAGTCACCGTTCAGCCATTGTTTGATTTGTCTGATTTCTTGAATGGATTGTGCATCCACATGTACACCATCAGCTTCGACGGCTTTGGCAATATCGGCATGACTATGTATGATGAAACGCACAGGTTGGTTTTTGGTCAATATGCGCATCTTGGAAGCCAAGCTTAATAGTTTGGCTGAATCCAGATGTTTCTCGCGTAAAATAATAGTATCTACGCCACCTTGTATAGCCTGCTCAATGCAATCCAACATGGCTTGTTGGTTATCAAAGCGTTTGCTGTCGGTAATGAGCACCAATTGTATGGGTGGTAGGTGTTGTTTCATTCGTTATATTAAAAACGTTTGATAATCCACATGGGTGGCTTGGGCATTTCATTGCCTGCAACACGTCGCTTAAATACGCCAGTGCCTTCATCATCATAGAGGTAATAAGGTGGGAAGCCGCCAGCAGGCTGTACTTTAATCATCCAAGTTTTACCACCTGAACGATATTCAGTGATGGTGGCATTGTCGCCCTCATGTTTATAGGTACGAACTTCAACTTGGTCGTTTTCCACCTTGGGGTTAAGTTCTTCGCGTAAGTTAAAGTCTTCAGCCCATGCCGCGTTGGCACAAGCGAATATGCAGAGCAATAAAAGATTAAATTTCATAATCCACCACCTTACGTGATGTAGTTACACGCTGCATCATCGGAATCACCGCTTGGTGGTCGGGATGTGCAACATAAGCGTTAAGGTCATCACGATTTTCAAATGTAGAATACAATACCACATCTGCAGAAGCATCGGTAGCACTAAAATCAATACCAACTTCTATGTCTATAATGCTGGGTACTTTGCCTTTTAAGTCTTCTAAAGTTTTCTTAACCATGGGGGCATCATTTTTATCTTGTAATGTCCACATAACGATATGTTTAATCATGTTTTTGTTGCTCCTAATTTTTGTGTAAATTTCATGCAAGGTTTACCTGATGAACGAAACACATCCTGCGAAGGCATAGACCTTGATTTAAAAGAAAATATTTTGCATCCATAGGGTAATTTAGCATCCCAGGTGATGAAATAATATTTACATTGTCTACAGATTGGTTGTTTGTGAGTGGGCTGCCCATAAACAGGCTGCTTAGTTGTCAATGTCTACCTGAATCATGCCATTATTCACACGCACTTGAAATATTTCAATATCTTCATAAGCAGGTGGGGTTAAGGCTTTGCCATTAAGGATACAAAAACGTGCGCCATGCCTTGGGCAAATAATTTCATCACCCTCACATTCACCCGATGCCAACTCGCCACCATCATGGGAGCAGCGATCTTCAATAGCATAAAAACCTTGGCTAAGGTGGAATACAGCAATTTTTCCTGCATCGGTATCTACTACGATTCTTTGTCCCTTGGGGCAATCGTTTTCTGCCGCAATATCAATCCATTCTGCCATTATAAGGCTCCATCAAGAAATGTTATTTCATCCCAAATGCTTGTAGGTTTACCATCAGGGTCACGAAAACGAAGGTGTTGCTGTTTAGGCACCATGCGATTGGCTCTGCCATAGCAGTCATCTTGTACGGTATCATCAGAGCGAGAGGATAAAACCAACATATCTTCATCAGCGAGTAAATCAGTGATTTCATAATCATCATTTAAATAACGAACTTTTCGCCCAACCAAGGCATATAGGTCATCGGGATTAGAAAAGAGTGCTTGCAATTGTTGATGACTCATACGTATTCTCCTTGTGGCATTCTGATGCTAGTGTAGAAAGCATGACTTAAAGCGTCAAATGATTGGGGTAGGATACAATGGATTTTTCACAGTTTTCAACATGGATGAGTGATTATGCTTGGGTGCGTTGGGCGGTGGCTGCGACGTTATTGATGGTGACAGTGTTGGCTCATCGTTATTTGATTCGTGGTTTACAGCGGGTGACCAAGCATTTGGCAGGTAAAACCAAAACAACATTGGATGATACCTTGTTGCAAGCTGCAGAAAAACCGTTGAGTTGGTTGATTTTATTGCTGGGTATTTGGGCTTCTGTGATGGTCTTAAACCCACCTTCGGATGTTTTACCACTGGTAGCAATTGCAGAGCGTTTGGGGCGCATGTTAAGCATTGTGCTGGTGGGGTGGTTCTTGTGGCGTTTGATTGATGGTTTTTCTGTGTATGCCATGTCGCGTGCGCAAAAGACAGATTCAACATTGGATGACCAATTGGTGCCCTTTGTATCTAAAACATTAAAACTTTTTTTGATTGTGACAGGTATTTTGGTGATTGCGCAAAATCTTGGTTATTCGATTTCAGGTTTGGTGGCTTCATTGGGCATTGGTGGTATTGCGGTAGCTATGGCAGCCAAAGACACCATTGCCAACTTGTTTGGTTCGGTGATGTTATTGGTGGATAGACCTTTTGCTGTGGGTGACTGGATTAAAACATCACAATTTGAAGGCGTGGTTGAAGAAATTGGTTTTAGATCCACACGCATTCGTACCTTTGCCCGCACTTTGGTCAATGTGCCCAACTCTATACTTGCCAATATGGTGATTGATAATATCGATGCGCGCTCTAAGCGGCGTATTAAAATGCGTATTGGTGTTACTTATAATACGAACACAGAAAAAATGCAGCAAGCCATTGCGGGTATTGAGAAAATATTGGCAGAACATCCAGGTGTGGATCAAGAGTTTTCATTGGTGAAATTTGATAATTTTGAAGATTCGTCTTTGTCTATTTTCCTTTATTATTTCAGTAAGAGCAAGGAGTGGGCGGTGTATTTGCAAGTGCGCCAAGAGGTGAATATGCAGATTATGCAGTTGCTCGAATCTTTGGGTTTGGAGTTTGCCTTCCCGAGTCGCACTTTGTATATCGAACATCAGGATAAACCATGTCTGTAATGTTATTTAAACTTCGTGGCGTGGAAGATGATGAAGCTGATGACATTCGAGCTTTGTTAGAAGCCCATGACATTGATTTTTATGAAACAAGCAATGGACGTTGGGGTTTAGGTTTTGCAGCCATTTGGTTGCATGATGATGCCCTGCTTGAACAAGGAAAAACTTTGATTCAAACGTATCAAGTACAACGTTATGAGGATGCACAAGCCACATATGCTGAACTTTGTGCAAAAGGTGAGCAGCCCACAGTATGGAAAAAGATAAAACAGAACCCGGTACAAATCTCTTTGGTGTTGCTGGCAATATTGATTGTGGCTATATTTGTATTATCACCCTTCGTGTTATTATGAAGTGTGTTGCTATAATGTGTATGAGGCAAAAACATGAAAAATCTTATTGAAGTTACTGTTGAGACGGAATACCAAGCAGATCAATCACGAGAGGGTGAATATGTGTTTGTTTATCATATCTGCATTCAAAATAAGGGTGAGCAAGCGGCACAACTCTTGTCACGCAAGTGGTTGATAACCGATGCTGATGGTAATGTTACAGAAGTACAAGGTGATGGTGTGATTGGGGAACAGCCTGTGATTGAACCGCAGCAGGAGCATAGGTACAGTAGTTATTCTGTGCTTAAAACCGAGGTGGGTTGTATGCAGGGCTCATATCAAATGCGCGGCGAAGATGGTGTGTTTTTTGAGGCGGATATACCGATGTTTACTTTGGCTGTTGCAGGTATTCTCAATTAACTATTTCTTTTTGGGATTTGCCCAAGTGTATAAACCGAACTTGTAATAACCACGTACATTGTGCAAGCGGTAATCCAAGTCTTGTTTGATGGGTATGATTGCGCCTTCGATTTCTGCTTCCATATAGGGGAGTAGTACTGCGCCACCACCACCTGTAATCATAATTGAGTCTATATCCCAATCATCTGCCCACACTTGGTTGGCATCGATGGCAATTTGTGAAGCCAGTTGTTTAAACGCATGCTCTGTTATTTTGTGCAAATCATACGACTTACCACGTACTTTGATTGTTCCCTTATCTACAGCATCATATAAACGGTAGATTTCAATATCAATACCACAGGCATCTTTGAGTTTGCTACCAATTTGTGCAAAAGCGCGGGATATACCATTTTTGGTGGTTAAACTACCACGTTCGGAATAACGACCTTTATCGGAAATTGTGTAGTCTGTTGTGCGAAATCCAACATCAATAATACCAATTTTATCAGTGGCAAAGCGTTTATTTTGTGCAATGCCTGTTGTGCTCAATAAACTATCCATCACTGTACCAATGGGTTGAGGTAATACACGCACATCAGAAACTTGAATGCTTGTTTGTTTGCGTTCGCCATCAGCATTAATTACATAAAAGTTATGTGTGGTTTTTAACATTTTTGCCAGCTCATCTTTATATTCACGGTAATGACCAATGGGTAAACCCACCACCAATTTTATAGGCTGGGATGTGTCTTTCACCAGCTTGCTTAATGTCGCTAGGGCAAGAATTTTACTAGAAGAAGATACAAATTGGGTTTGATCTAGAGTAAATGTACGGTCGGAGCTTTGGCGTTCGGCGAGTTCACCAACAAAATATGAAGTGTTGTCCACTTCGATTTGCAAGTGATCATCATCAGTATTGGAGTGCAGTAAGTTTTCTTTGATTTGAAACTCAACGGCTTCACCAAAAATCGATTTAAAAATGAGAAAATCATGCCCGTTGGTTGCTTTTGTAAAACCAAAGCCAATATCAATACCAATAATGTGTTCAGCCATAAATGCTCCAATATGTAATCGATGAGATGCCTTTAGTTAAGCAGAGGTTAGAAGTGCTGTCTATATTGTCAACACAACACAAAAAAGAGCTGCAAGGCGTTAACCTCACAGCTCTAAGTCAAATGGTGCTTATAAGCTAAATTAGCTTGTCATATTCGCATAATTTTGCACAAAGATGCCAGCAAACAAAATCGTTGCAATCACTGCTGGTCCATCACGATATAAAAACTTACCAATCTTTTTTGTCATATTCTTCATATACAATCTCCTTTCTTACTTAGGATGTTGTTTATTATACATAAGGTTTATTATAATAATGTGATGTTAATCATAAATTTTATTTAGGATTCTAAAATGAGGTTAACATC
>Ga0256829_1001466_pt1 | contig 19279 bp, 18 predicted proteins | sample 131447metaG_FD_185979 | JGI IMG/M metagenome (GOLD analysis project Ga0256829, IMG submission 185979) | Hydrothermal vent microbial communities from Lau Basin, Pacific Ocean - 131-447 | ecosystem: Environmental > Aquatic > Marine > Hydrothermal vents | place: Pacific Ocean: Lau Basin | collected...
ACGCATCCGACGCTTGGGTTCTGGCCGGTTCGTCCAGCTTGCAATTTTGCGAGCTCTAAAGCGCGCTGCATATGCAAGGCGTGGGCGCTCATGGCAATTCGGGCAAGTCGCGCGCGCGCTCTGTATCAAGATAACGTGCAGAGGTCGGCGTCAGGGTCGCATCCAGATCAATCAAAAGTGGATTGCCGGTCGGGATTTCGAGACCGGTAATCGTCTCATCAGGAACTTTGAACAAATGTTTGACCAGTGCCCGCAATGAATTCCCATGCGCAGAAATGATTGTGTCGGTGCCGCCTTCCAGAACCGGTCGAATGGCGCTTTCCCAATAAGGCAGGACGCGCTCAAGTGTCAGTTTCAAGCTTTCGGCAGACGGAACTGGAACGCCTTCATAACGCGAGTCTGAGGCGAGATTGTACGGGCTGTCTTCAGCCAATGGCGGCGGCGGAATATCATAAGACCGGCGCCAAATATGGACCTGATCCTTCCCATGTTTCTCAGCCGTTTCGGCTTTGTCGAGACCGGTGAGGCCGCCATAATGGCGCTCATTCAGACGCCAGTGCTTCTCTACCGGGATCCAGGCGCGATCCATGGCGGCGAGTCCAAGCCAAAGGGTTCGAATGGCGCGGGTCTGATAGCTGGTAAACGCAAATTTGGGGGTCAGTCCTTCAGCCTTGATCAGCTCCCCGCCTTTTGTCGCTTCGGCTTCACCCTTTTCGGTCAAGTCGGCGTCCCACCATCCTGTGAACCGGTTTTCGAGGTTCCATTGGCTCTGACCGTGACGGGTTAGAATAAGCTTCGGCATGAGGCGGGTTCCATTGCAAAGTCTTTAAGGCTGCGACTGACACCAGAATGTGGGTCGCGTTTCATCGAGCGCGTTGCTATCAGAGCGTACGCAGGAATGCTAGCCTAGTAAGCAATCCCCTTGCCAAAGGACACGACGCTTTGAGAGACATCGTATTTTATCCCATCATTGCTGTCGTGGTCGTGGCGATGGTCATTGGGTCATTATACTTGGGCTGGCAGCAGCCAAAATGCGGTCCTTTTGGCGGCGCTGATGGACCTGCTGATTACAGTCTCATCATCCTTAAAGGCCAGGATCTCTGCCGTATGGATGGGTTTGAAGGCTATGATCTCGACTTGACCGACAATATTTTGACGATCCGGTCAGAGGCGACCGCGAACTATGCTGATGTTCAACGCAACGCGCATTTCCGTCTCGGGCCTGACCTTGAGAACGTTTATGCTGGCCACAAGCTGAGAATTTCGCTGACCGTCAAGCCAACCACCGGCAGCGGCGCAGAAGCATTCGAGTTCAATTACTCGACCGGCAAAGCAGGCGATACAGGCTGGATCAAATTCGACCTCAAGCCTGACTGGGACACATACACCGCCGAGGTGGATATTCCGCGCAAGCTTCTCGAAAACACCGTGGCCTTGGACTACCTGTCGGTCCGTCCCGTTGTTCCGGATAAATCACGCGGCATAGAGCTTAGCGAAATTCGCTTCCGCCGCCTCGGAAAGTGGTAATCTGGGAAAGTGGCAATCTGGCTTAACCCAGCCACGCGGCCTCAACCACATCCACGACATCAGCCATGATCTCGGTGATCTTAAAGTCTTTTGGTGTGTAGACGCGGCGAACGCCCATCTGACGCAGCGCTTGCTCATCTTCGATCGGGATGATGCCGCCAACAACCAAAGGTACATTTTCGAGACCCTGCTTCTGCATTTCAGCGAGCGTCTCGCGCACCAAGTCGAGATGGCTGCCCGAGAGGATCGACAAGCCAATCACATGGGCGTCAGCCTCGGCGGCTTGCGCGACGATTTCCGATGGCGTGAACCGAATGCCCTCATAAACGACTTGCATCCCGCAGGCGCGGGCCCGCGCCGCAATTTGTTCGGCGCCATTTGAATGCCCATCGAGGCCGGGTTTTCCCAGCACATAGGTTAAATCTCTACCGAGTTTTGTCGACACGTCTTTCACTCGAGTTTTCGTGGCTTCGATCTGCTCGTCTCCACCCGTCTCGATCACGACGCTGACGCCCGTTGGCCCGCGAAACTCGCCAAACACTTCGCGTAAGGCTGTGCCCCATTCGCCCGTCGTCGCCCCAGCCTTTGCAGCGGCGATGCTGGGCTCCATGATATTTACGCCGGATGTGGCAGCCGCTTTCAGATCGAACAAAGCTTGCTCAACAGCAGCTGAATCCCGTTGCCGGCGCCATTTGTTCAAAGCGTCTATCTGCTCGCGCTCAACCAGCGGATTGACGGTCTGAATCGCATCATTGCCGGCCCCCAATGGGCTTTCCTCTGACTGTGTGAACGCATTGACGCCAACCACTTGCAGAGACCCGTTTTCAATCCCTTTCACGCGCAGAATATGGGCTCCAACCAGGCTTTCCTTCATGTACCCAACCGCCTCAACCGCGCCGCCCATCGCGTCGATATTCGCGAGCTCGTCACGGGCTTCGGCTTTCAGTGCAGAGGTCTTGCCTTCGATGACATGGCTACCATCGAACAGATCCTCATACTCCAGAAGGTCGGTCTCAAAGGCGAGAATCTGCTGCATGCGCAGCGACCATTGCTGATCCCAAGGCCGCGGCAAACCAAGCGCTTCATTCCAGGCTGGCAATTGCAGTGCCCGGCAACGCGCCCGTTTTGATAGCGTTACGGCGAGAGCTTCGATCAGGATCCGATAAACATTATTCTCTGGCTGCGGCTCTGTCAGGCCGAGCGAGTTGACCTGGACGCCATATCGAAACCGCAGCGCCTTCTCATCGGTAACGCCATACCGGGTGCGGCCAGTCTCTTCCCAAAGATCGACAAAAGCGCGCATTTTGCAAAGTTCGGTGACGAACCGGACGCCCGCATTTACAAAAAACGAAATCCGCCCAAACACTTTTGGAAAGTCCGCCTCTGGAACCTGTCCACCCGCGCGAACGGCATCCAGAACCGCACAGGCCGTCGCCAGCGCATAGGCAAGCTCCTGCTCCGGCGTCGCTCCAGCTTCTTGCAGGTGATAGGAACAAACATTCATCGGGTTCCATTTCGGGACCTCGGTATAGCACCAGCTAATCATATCGCTGATCAAGCGCATGCTGGGCTGCGGTGGAAACACATAAGTCCCGCGCGAGAGATACTCTTTGATGATATCATTCTGCGTCGTACCGCGCAGTTTATTCCGGTCATCACCGCGCTCATCTGCCAAGGCCACATACAGCGCCAACAACCAAGCGGCCGGCGCATTGATCGTCATCGACGTGTTCATGTCTTCCAGTGGCAACTGATCGAACAGCACGCGCATATCGCCGAGATGACTGATCGGGACTCCCACTTTCCCAACTTCACCGCGCGCCAGAACGTGGTCGGCATCATAGGCGGTTTGCGTCGGAAGATCGAAGGCAATCGACAAGCCCGTCTGACCTTTTGCGAGGTTTGACCGGTACAGCGCGTTCGACTTCTCAGCCGTCGAATGGCCCGCATAGGTTCTGAATATCCACGGGCGATCTGGTGCGTGCTGAAAGGCTGTGTCTGGCAATCCCGGCTCCGTTCTCGGTTTGCGCGCAAGATGCGGGAAGCGTTCAACAACCGCAAGCGCTCAGGGGCGGTTAAGTTTAGATGCGCGCGGTGTTAGAAACCCGGACCAGCCCGTTGCCAGCGCGCCCCTGAACAGGTTAGGCATGGACGGCGCCAATCAAGGGCTCTCAACATGCCACAAACGCTTCTTCTTCCGCTCATTTTGCGGTTGGCTGGACCGATCGCCTTTGTCCTCGCAGCGATGACCGCTGGCGTGATGAATCGAAGCATCATGATTGTGCCTTTGCTGGCGCTCGCCGCTACAGCGACCACAATTATCATCCGAATGGTCAGTCCATTTCCAAGCTTTGACCTCAAATCTGCGCTATCCCCCAATGTGCCTGCCGAGAAACCCTCTGCGTTTCGAGGCGCTGGCCGGCGCTTCTTCATCGGCATCATTGGGTATGGCCTGGCATTTGGCTTCGCCGCTCTGATCGCCGCCATTTTCCAGTCCACAGAGTTTCAGCCACAACTCGCTGCAGACGATGCCGGTTATCTCATTGTTCCGGGCTTGATCGCTGTGATTGGCGCGACAATCGGAGCACGAATAGGCGTGAATCAGATGGCCGGCATGATGGATCAGATGCAAGACATGTTTGCGCAAATGCAGTCGCAGCAGGCCACGAATGACGAGGATGATGGATTTACGTTTGAGGGCGAAATTATTGACCCAGATGAGTCGAAATCATAGCCAGTCGATCGCGCCCAAATCTGCGCCGATAAACGCGTAATAGGCCGCTTGAACCTTGCGCGTGATCGGCCCCGGAACACCGTCTCCAATCAAGTGCCCGTCCATCGCCAAGAGCGGTGCAATCATTGCCCCTGTTGAGCTGGTAAAAGCTTCCCGTGCAGCCCGCAATTCGTCGAGCGAAAAGGCCCGCTCGTGAACATCAATATTGCCCAGAAGCGCTTGAACACGGGCCCGCGTAATTCCCGGCAAAAGCGCTGAAGACAGCTGCCGCGTGACCAGATCCCCGTCGCGCGTGACGATCCACAGGTTCGCCGACGCCGCCTCGGTGATCATGCCATCCTCGTGCAGGATGGCGGTCGTCGCACCGGCTCGGCGCGCTGCTCGATACGCCAGTGATTGAGACACCAATTGCGTCGTTTTGTAGTCTCGGCGTTTCCATCGCGTATCTTCTTGAGAGATCGCCGTCAGCCCATCGCGCGCGACATCCCCAATCAACTTGCGGTGCGATGCAAACATGAAGATGGATGGCGTCAGAGTCTCCGGACCGTAGAAATCACGCGGGCCGTGCTCGCCAGCGGTCACCTGGACGTAGACGAGCCCTTCTTGCAATTGATTTCGCGCCACCAACTCTTTCTGGATTGCAGCAAGATCAATGTCCGGCGCGGCAATCTCAACACCAGAGAGAGACCGATCCAATCGCTCCATATGCGGCTCTAGATCGATCAGTTTTCCAGCATAGACTGAGGTCACTTCATAGACTGACTGGGCAAACAAAAACCCGCGATCGAAGGGTGAAATTCGGGCCTCAGATGCTGGGAGAAATTCACCGTTCAAATAGATCCAATCGGTCTCAGACATGACCTTCAAATTCCTCAAACGCGGGCACCAACACTCAGACATTTGAAACTAGTCTGAGTCGGTTGCCAGATCTTTGATAGAAAGCGGTGGATGTGTGGATTCCCTCATGAAGCGAGCTGGAATGCGTTTTGCTAGTGTGAGGTGAAGATCATCGAGGAGTCTCAAATTGGCCCGCAAAGGTTTCATCGTGGCGATCACATCGGGCGGTCCGCATGCGTGGATCATGATCAATACTTTGCGCGAGCAATTTGGCGATTTCCCGGTCATTGTTGAAGACGGCGAACCTTCTGATGTCTTTTGGCGCCGTCGCCGCAAATTGCTCGGCCCGATGACGGTCGCGAGCATGCAAGCCGCCCGCCTGCCGATCAAAGTCACGAAACGCGGCACCGACGCCGTCATCCAGGAGATGATCGAAACCCAAGGCCTGCAACCACACCCGCGGAAGGATATGCCGCTTATCCGCGTCCCATCTGTCAATAGTGACGCCGCCCGCGAGGCATTGAAGGCGCTTGAGCCAGCCGCGGTCTTTGTCGTCTCCACCCGGATGATTGGCAAACGCACGCTGAACGCGGTCCCAGCGCCGTTCATAAACTATCATTCCGGGATCAATCCGGCCTATCGCGGCATGTATGGCGGCTATTTCGCCCTCGCGGACGGTGCGCCCGAACATTTTGGCGCCACAGTTCATTTAGTGGATGAAGGTGTCGATACGGGCGATATCCTTTACCAGTCACACCTCGAGCCCGACCCGCGCGACAATTTTCACACCTATCTGTGGCGGCTTGCAGCGGGCAGCCGGGACATCGTCGTCGCCGCCATTGAAGACGCTTTGAATGGCACGTTATCGCCAAGCAAGGTCGACCTTCCATCTAAGCAGTATTTTGCGCCCACCTTTGGCGGTTATCTTTGGACCGGGTTCAGCAAAGGCGTCTGGTAGCACTGCATCAGATGCGCCAATCGATCAGAGATGATTTCGCGCCATTGCGACCCCGGCGGCGCCGATTGACGGACAAGGAAAGGCAGGTCAGCCGGTTCGAGCATGTTTGCTGTTGTGTCCCGCTGATACCGCCCATCAAACAGGTCTTCCTCTCCAGACTGTGCGCTGGAAGCGGGATCTCGCCCGATCAAAAAGCCGGTTTTCGTGCGTTGAATCCAGGCGCCGCCAAGCGTTTGTCTTTGCCCGGGGGACGTCAATGAGGCGAGCAACTGACGCACCGCCCCGTCCCTTGCATCGTCGGATGAGCCGCTAGCGCAGCGAATGAGGCGTTTAAGGAGGTTCGGGCTCACCGCAGCGGACGCCGTGTCGATCAAACCGCTCGCATCGATGTTGACCTCGCCGAGCGCTTCAGCCATCGCGCCTTGCTGCTCGGTTCGCGCGCGATGCTGCGTCTGAACATAGGCTCCTGCAATCTCAGCCAGATGTGGATGACGCGCCAGAAAAGCGCGCACACGCACGCGCTCAAAGACGGTCTTCTCGTTGGACGGGTCCTCAACCCATACTTGTCCAGACGCCGTCAAATAGGCGCGAAGCTCCGACCGCGACGTTCGGACTAAGGGGCGAAGCAATGTCACGATCCGCCCTTCTGGCCAGATCGGAACCGGCGCGGCAAGAACAGGCCCAGCAATGCTCGCATCACGGACGCCGCGGCGGCGCCGAATAAGCGCGGTTTCAACCACATCATCAAATGTGTGACCGGTGAGCAGACAGGCAGCGTTATGGGTGCGGGCCGCTCGCGCCAAAAGCGCATACCTTGCGCGCCGCGCCGCCGCTTGGCTCTCGCGCGGCTCTTCCCAAACCAGTGTTTCATGGTGGTGACCAAGCTGCGCGCTTAAGGTGGCGACACGTTCAGCTTCTTGTTTGGCTTCCGGTCGGAGGCGATGGTCAACCGTCAGCACCAGCAATGTACGCTGATCGCGCCCAGCCCATTCATGCGCAAGATGAAGCAGAGCCATCGAGTCGCTGCCACCAGAGACAGCGAGCGCGATGGGCTTGTTCCTATGCGGTGAAAACCGCTCAATTAGGGTTTGAAAATCAGCGCCGAACTGCACGCGGCCTAACTATCGCAGCCTGAGCGAACGCGTTCGCCCGCGGCCAGGTTCTTCGTCACGCCGGACGCATTCGGATAGCGCTGCGGCAAGAGATCCAGGGCATTACAAGCCTGCGCAGTGTCGCCAACCAGACGCATCGAGCGCGCAAGTTTGGCCAAGGCTTCCGGCGCTCTCGGATCGTCGGGATAAGACCGGATCATGTCGGTATAGGCGGCTCCAGACTCCGGATAGGCTTCTTGTTGGTACAGAACCTCGGCCAGCCAGTATTGAGCTTCCCCAGCCTGAGGATCATCGCCAAATTGGGTTAGGAAGGCGCGAAACGCGTTTTCAGCACCGGCATAATCAAACTGCAACAGACGCGATTTTGCTTCGGCAAAGAGTTCGCCCGCGTCGCCGGGAAGCGCGCTCGCGGACAGTGTTCCGAGTGAGCCTTGCGGCAGCGGGGCGCCGCTTGGCGCCGTTTGTGTAATTGCGGCGCCAGCTTCGAGATCCGGCTCGCTTTCAACGCGGCGGACAATGCGTGTTGGTCCTGTTTCTGAAATTTCGGGTTGGATACTCGGCGCGGCCATTGTTGAGACGATGCGGTCTTCGTCAGATCCAGATTGCTGAGAATCCAGCGCGCCACTCTCCGACGAGAGGAAAGCTGGTTCTGGGCGCAGCGCCTCGATCTGCCGGTTCAGGTCCGCGATCTTGGTGTCTTGTTCGGATAGGCGCGCCTCCAAACGAGTGACCAGTCGCTGCAATTCTGCCCCGTCGCCCTGCATACGATTGATCTCGGTGCGGCTCTCCGAAAGTAGGAATTCGAGCGTTTCAACTTTGCCGGTGAGCTGCGCTTTGTCAGATTCAATGCCCGTCATCCTGGCGCGCAATTGGGCATTGCTGACCCGCAGGTCTTCAACCGTTGCTGCCAATTCGCCGCTTGTTGTGCCTTGGATGATTTCCGCTTGTCGTCGCTGCGCATCGCTTGAAGGCGCCATCGCGAAAGCTGTGAAAACCAGGATTAAGACCAAAGAATAACGCAGCATTTCAGACGAGCTCCACTTCAGCGATTCAGGACAATGCGATTCAGATATGAAAAGGCCGGGGCCAAAATGTGACGCCCGGCCAATTCTATTTCGTTAATTGCAGTTGGCTTAGCCGACTGCGCCTGAAATCAGTTGCGTGAACCCGTTACGGTTCTGAGCCCATGCATCATCATTTGATCCAAGCGCGATTGGGCGCTCTTTGCCGTAAGAAACGGTTTGGATGCGGGCTGGATCAACACCGAGATCGACCAGGTAATTCTTCACAACAGACGCGCGGCGCTCGCCGAGGGCCAAGTTGTATTCGCGTGTCCCACGCTCATCGCAGTTACCCGCAACGAGAATGTTCACGTTTGGATAAGAAGACAGCCACGCTGCCTGGCGCTGCAGGATCGCTTGGGCATCTGAGCCAAGGCGATACTGATCAAGGTCAAAGTAGACACGATCGCCAACATTCACCTGGAAATCTTCGAGGGAACCTTTGACAGGACCTGTTGGGACAGGTGGCAATGTCTCTGTTTCGACGACTTCGGGCTCTTCAACGACCACGACTTCTTCGGGTTCGTCCACAACTACCGGTTCTGGTTCAGGGGTAGAAGAACATGCTGCAACACCGATAAAGACGGCGATTGACGCAGATGTCATCATAAGCTTACGCATTTAGGTCTCTCCTTGCTTACGCGCACACCACGTGCATTAGGCGGGGTATTTGTCAACTTCGTGTCACCGTATACGCCATTTTTTTTCATTTGGGGAAGATTACTGAGATTTCAGAATCCCCAATAATTTCCATACACTATTCGAGCAATGGTGACCATGCCGGGTCTGAAGCGTCTGTTGGGGTCGGCAGTGGACGCAGATTTCGTCCAGTAAGATCGACTGACCACAGCGTCGGCGACGCCCCCGGGAAGGCTTCACGGAAGAATGTGATCACCCGTCCATTTGGCGACCAATCTGGACCTTCGTCCAAATAGGACTCCGTCAGCAAGCGCTCACCGCGGCCATCAATGCCAATAACACCGATATGGAAGCGACCGCGTGTTTGCTTGGTAAACGCGATCAGATCTCCGCGCGGGCTCCAGACCGGCGTCGAGTACCGGCCGGTGCCAAATGTAATGCGACAAGCGATATCACGCCCGCCAGATGGGCATGTTCGCGGTGATCCATCTGTGTTCATGACGTAAAGCTGCGGGCTCCCGCCGCGATCAGAATTGAACACGATTTGGCGGCCATCCGGCGACATGGAAGGCGATGTATCAATCGCTGGATGGTCGGTCAGACGGCGGCTTTGTCGGGTTTGAAGGTCCATGAGGTAGACATCAGAATTGCCGTTCGTGGCCTGCGTTAAGAGAACCGAATTGCCATCACGCGAAAAACGCGGCGCAAAGGTCATGCTGCGGAAGTTGCCGAGAACTTCCTGACGGGCGCGGCGCAGGTCATAGAGATAGACCCGCGGAATGCCGCCTTCATAAGACATATAAGTAATCTGCTGGGCTTCCGGCGAAAAGCGCGGGGTCAGCACGGTGAACGCGCCGCTGGTTAGATATTTCACGTTGGCGCCATCAGCATCCATAATGGCGAGACGCTTAACACGTGCATTCTTTGGCCCGGTCTCTGCGATGTAAACGATGCGCGTATCGAAATAGCCATCCTCACCGGTCAAACGGGTATAGATAGCGTCCGCAATTTTGTGGGCGATCCGGCGGGCATCTTCTGGCGTGGTGGTAAAGCGGCGTCCGGAAACCTGGCGTCCTGCGGAATCTTCGAACCGCATGAGCTCTTCACCGTAAACATCCCACATCCGCACGGAGCCGCGAATGAGATCGTTCCCATCGCGTGTGATCTGTTCAACCGTGCCAACGACCAGGGCATCTGTCTGGATGATTTTCCAGTCGGCAAAACGCGGCGCAACCTCGATATTCAGGTCGGTCTGGATGTAGGCATCCTCCGGCGTGATTGTGAACAGGCCCGTAGATTCCAGATCAGAGCGAATAACGTCGCTGATCAGCTGTGACGTTGCGGGGTCGACACCAACCGCTTCAAAATTCGGAATGGCGAGCGGCGTCGGTTTCAGATCGGCGCGATCAACCACGACTTCCAATTGCGCCATCGCCATCGACCAAGAGCCAAGCAGCCCGATAAAGGCAGCACATATTAATCTTTTCAGCATTGCATAACTCCCGGTTTCCGACTCACCGACTGACATAACCCAGTCCGAGTTTGACATCGATTTCTTTCCAAAGTTCGTAATCATCTGCAGGCAGCTTGAAAGGTGCGCACTTGCCGACAGCGCGCGTCGCGCGATCCACCGCGACTCCCATATATGAGCTTTGCCGCCCTTTCGGATCAACCACTTGCAGATCGGCGACTGTGCCGTTCTCATTCAGCAGAACTTTCATCCGCACATTGTAACGCTCAGGGTTCGGCAAATCGTCGACTCCGGCCCAGCATTCGTTGCGGATGCGCGAACTGATAAGCGCTTCGAGCCGCGCAGTGTTTCCGTTGCGCTCGCCAGAGCCGCGCCGATTGCGCGTCTCAGCAGGCTTGGGAGCATCTTTTAAGGCCGTTTGAGGCGGCTCCTTCGGCACGGGTCGAGGCTCGGGGCGCTTACGACGTGTCTCGATTTCGCTTTTGAACGTGGTTTCACTCTGATTGAGGAAATCCGAGAGCGGATCTTTGGGCGGCTTGGGTGTGGTATCGCGCTCAGGTTCCGGTTCGGGCTCAGGCTCTTCTTCCGGCTCCTCCGGTTCTTCCTGTTCAAAATCAGGCAGAATGTCTTCCGGTTCTTCTTCGACTGGCTCTGGCGTTTCGTTTGAAACATCCTGCTCAGCTTCCAGAATCTCCTCCTCGACGGGCTCTTCAGGAAGCTCTTCTTCCGGCTCTTCTGGCGCCGCCTCTTCAGGTTCTTCCACGTCTTGTTCGATCAATGGTGCAATATTGGTAATCTCGCCAAGTTCGGCAAAATTGACGTCGACCGCTTCCACGACATAGGCGCTGCTGGTGACGCCCCAGTACGGGAACGTCACATAAGACGCGCCGAAAACAGCTGCGTGCACAATAATTGAAGCAGGCAAGCCGCGCAGCATGTCTTAGCCCTCGCGCTCCGCACGCGCCTTAGGATCGGTGACCAGCGCAATATTGGTGAATCCCGCATTTTTCATCTGGGTCATCACGCCGAGGACCGCGCCATAGGCCGCGTCAGTATCGCCTTGCAGGAAGATCCGCTCTTCATAGCCTTCTTCAGCGATTGCCAGGAGTTTGGCCGTCAGCTCACCGACTTCGATCTCGGTTTCAGAGATGTAGACTTTCGCATCGGATGTCACCGTCACCAAAAGAGGTGTCGTTTTCGGAACGCTGAGATTGCTCGTCGCTGCCTTCGGTAAATTCACCTCGACGCCCCGCTGCAGCGCGGTAGCGGTGATCATGAAAATGATCAGCAGCACGAGCATCACGTCGACCATGGGCGTGACGTTGATTTCGGCATTGAACGCGCGTCGACCGCGCCCGCCACCAGATCTAAGCGGCGCCGCCATTAGACAGGCCCATCGCTGGCGCGGCGTGACAAGCGCACCAATAGGTCTTGGCTAAACGCATCCAAAGTATCGGCATAGCGGTTCAAATCGCCAGAGAACTTGTTGTAGAAAATGACCGCTGGAATCGCTGCAATCAGGCCAAGTCCGGTCGCGAACAAAGCTTCCGCAATCGGCCCGCCAACGACGGCAAGGCTGGTATCTTCCTGGGCGCTGATGTTCAAAAACGCGTTCATGATGCCCCAAACGGTTCCGAACAGACCGATATAAACTGAGGATGAGCCAATCGTCGCCAGCGCGCCGATCCCATTCGAGATTGATCCAACCTCGCGATCCACCGTGGCCCTTAAGGAGCGCTCAGCCCGAGCAACCAGAGCGCCATGTTCGTTCGGAGAGACACTTTTCGCGTCCCGCCATTCGCGCGAAATCGCAGCGAACAAACGGGCGCCCGCATTATCGGGCGCTTGTCCTGGGCGCATTTCATAATCGTCAGTGCGACCATTCCAGAACGCTTCTTCGAATTCGCTGGCTTTTTTCCGGGCGCCGCCAATGGCGAAGAATTTCTCTGCCGTCACGGCCCAAGACCAAATACTGGCAATAATCAACGCGATCAGAACGGCTTTGACCACTGGGTCAGCCGCCATGATCAATTCAAACATGGAAAAGGCCCCTTGGGAGTGAACCTCGCCTAGCGCTTGTGACTCCATAAGCGTCTCTCATCCTTCTGATTGGCGGACGCCGCCGCCTTATGAAAAGCTCGTGTTTCTATCTGCGGAGAATCTGGCGGAAACGTGACGCGCCGCTGTCTTATCTGCAATGTTCATCGCAATGGCGTGATTGGGTTAACGAATTCTCGATTCTTGGAAACTTGTTAGTTGCGGGACTGGGCTTTTTTTGGTCCTTACCAGCCAGTCTCAAACTGTGGAGGAGAAACAGGAATGACCGAAAACACACTCTATGGCAGCGAGATGAGTTATTTCACTGGCAAGGCGCGCGCTTATCTTCGCTGGCGCGGCATTTCTTTTAACGAAATTGCTCCCACACCGGCGGTCATGAAATCCGAAATCATCGCCAATATTGGGTGGCCCGTCATTCCGGTTCTGAAGACGCCCTCAGGCGAGTTTGTGCAAGACACCTCAGACATTATTGCCCATTTCGAGGCGGACTCCGCTGAACCGAAAGCCATTCCCGAGACGCCGCTGCAACGCATGGTGACCTATTTACTGCAATTATTCGCAGATGAATGGATGACCCTGCCGGCGATGCATTATCGCTGGAACCGCAATGAAGAATGGATCTATGGCGAGTTTGGCAAGAATGCCGCGCCGGATGGGACACCGGAAGAGCAATATGAAGCCGGCAAGGCGGTTGGTAAGCGCTTCCGCAGCTTTGTGCCGATGCTTGGCATCACGCCAGAAACCATTCCAGGCGTTGAAAAAGCGTATGAAAAGTTCCTCGCCGATCTGTCTGCGCACCTCGAGACGCTTCCCTATCTTCTCGGCACGCGGGCAAGCTATGCAGATTTCGCGCTGATCGGGCCGCTCTACGCACACCAGTACCGGGACAAGTTCACTGGCGAGCACATGAAACGCACTGCCCCGAAAGTCGCAGACTATGTCGAGCGCGTCATCGCAGGAGAGGGCAAAACCGGTGAATTGGTTCCTCAAGATGACCTACCTGCGACGCTGCTGCCAATCCTGAAAGTCGCGCTTCAAGAACACCTGCCAGTGCTCGCAGAGACCAGCAAACTGTTCAGCGAGTGGGCCCGGACAGCTGAACCGCAGTCTGAAGTCCCGCGCGGGCTTGGCATGGTTCCGTTCACAACAGGCGGTCATAGCGGCATGATCGCGGCGCGGACCTTCTCCCTGCTCCGGCTGCAAGATGCGCTGGATGTGTATCTGATGATGTTGCCTTCAGACAAAAAGCGGGCCGACGCATTTCTCGATGCGATTGATGGCGCGGCGTTCAAGACGATGCGGATTGATCCACGCGTCACGAGACGAAATTACAAATTAGCGCTCGCCTGAGGAAAAATCCTTCCCAGATTCCCCGAAAATCGGTTACTTAGTTGAAAAAGCAACCAATAGGGGAGATTTCATGTCTGCAGTTCTTCACTTGGCGATCCCGGCTGGCGATCTGAACAAGACACTGAAATTCTATACCGATGTCCTCGGCTGCAAGCTTGGCAATCGCGAAGAAGGACGCTGGTGCGACGTAAACTTTTGGGGCAATGAGCTCACCCTTCACCAAAGTGAGGAGCAGTTGCCCAACGTTCGCCACGATGTGGATATGGGCGCCGTGCTGGTGCCGCACTTTGGCATTCATCTCACCCAGGACGATTTCGACGCGCTCAAAGACCGTATCGCAGCGGCGGGCCTGACCTATATTGATGAACCTTATCGCCGCTTCAAAGGCGACAAGTATGAGCAGGAAACCTTCTTCATCGCCGATCCGAACAATAATGTGCTCGAGATCAAGACGATGAAAAACCCAGAAGTGCTTTGGCCAGACAATTAGAGCCTGGCCACTCCGCTCACTTTTAGTCGCGCGGCTTAGCCGTTCGCTTCCACTGTAATCGGGCCATGATCATCGACGTGATCATCATGGACATGGTGCAAGTGACCATCATGGATGTAGTCCATATGGTCGCCGTGGCGGATCATCAGATGCCCATCCTCGGCGCCGTGCATATGGTCTGCATGTGCCGCAGCCTCCATCGGCGCTTCGCCATCTGGATTGATCGCACTGACTTCAATCACATGTTCATCGACATGATCGCCATGGACGAAATGCAAATGCCCGTCATGCAGATAATCCCAATGATCATTGTGCCAGACCCGCTCATGCCCGCAGCCTTCGCCATGCTGGTGCGCATGATCCGCGTGCACTTCAGCGGCATGATCCTCTGGGGCCACCGCGCAGGCGCTGAGCCCGGCAAATAAAAGTCCTGAAATGATAAGCGTGCGCATCGCGACTCTCCAAACCTCTCTCCGGGAATCGGTTAGCACAGGCCGCGGAAAAAATCCATAGAGTCCTGTTTTTATTGTGTTTTTGTTTTGTTATAACGTATCCATTTCCGCGAACGCGTGATGAGAAGCACCCACCTTGTCATCCCGGCCGCGGCGCCGGGACCTAGAATGCCCTAGGTCCCGGATAAGCTCTCACGAGCTTTCCGGGATGACACTTGATGAGAGCCTCGTCTTGCAAGCGCAAGTTAGCATCCATGGCGGCTGGGTCCGCGAGAGATCACGCATCGCTCCCGATCCAACCGGAACGATCACGTGCTGGACCCCACGGACAAGCCGTGGGGAGCGCCTAAAAAGAGCCTTCCCCTATTCCGCCAATCCTCGCGGCTGAGCGGACATAAAGATCGAGATACCAAATTGAAGCCTCATCCTGAGCGAAGTCGAAGGACGAGGCGCGATCCTTGGAAACCCGGCCCTTTATCCTTCGACTTCGCTCAGGATGAGGGCCTAATGAATCAACGTCTCCTCATGACCCAAAGCAGAGATGCTGAACGTCTTCCTGCGGCGCTTTAAGTCACTCACAGAACACAAAAAAAGCCGCCCCTTTCGGGACGGCTTTCTCTATTCGTCTCTCACTCCAATAAGAAACGTATTCTTTTAGCCTTCGCCGCCTTCGTCCGTTTCGAAGCCGCGGATGCGCAGCAGCGGCTCGATGGTTGGGTCGGAGCCGCGGAACAGGCGGTAAAGCTCATCCGCTGGGCGCAGGCCGCCAGACTCATACACCCATTTTTTCAGGCTCGCGGCAAGTTCTGGATCCCAGATGTCGCCTTTTTCCTTGAACGCTGTGAAGCCATCAGCATCCAAGATCTCTGACCAGAGATAGGCGTAATAGCCAGAGCTATAGCCGACCGGGCTAGAGAAGATGTGGGCGAAATACTGGCTGCGATAGCGCGGCTCAATTTCCTCAATTAAGCCATAGCCTTCCAGGGTTTCTTTCTCGAAGGTGCGCGCATCCGTGATGGCGAGCGCTTCTTCGTGGCTGAGGCGGTGCCAGGCAAGATCCAACAAGGAGGCCGCGATGAACTCGGTCGTGCGGAAGCCCTGATTGTGGTTCGCGGCTTCGCGCATCTTCTCGATCAGCTCGAGTGGGATCGCCTCGCCGGTCTCATAATGCAGCGCGTATTCGGCGAGCATCTCTTCTTCGCCGGCCCAGTGCTCGAGGATTTGCGCTGGGAATTCAGTATAGTCGCGCGGCCCATCAACACCTGAGAATTCAGAATATTTGATCTGAGTCAGAAGGCCGTGCAGGCCGTGTCCGAACTCATGGAAGAAGGTCTCCACCTCTGAGAAGTTCATCAGAGTTGGCTCACCTTCGGCCGGGGTGATCAGGTTCAGATTGTTGGTGATGATCGGGCGGACTTCTTCTGCATCATCATAGTTTGTCGACGAGCGATAAGAACTCATCCAGGCGCCACCGCGTTTGCTGTCGCGGGCATACATGTCCATCATGAACAGGCCGAGATGCTCACCGGTCTCTTTGTCTTTCACGTCATAGGCGGTGACGACCGGGTTCCAGCCTTCAACATCGACATCTTCCAGCGTGATATTGAACAGGCGCTCCGCCATGTTCCACGCGCCTTTGCGAACCGCGCTCAGCTCGAAATACGGCTTCAGAACATTGCTATCGAAAGCATATTTGTCCTGGCGGACTTTCTCGCTGTAGTGCCACCAATCATGGCCAGCGAATGTAAATTCGTCGCCGATCAGCGCCTGCATTTCATCGCGCTCAGCTTTGGCTTGCGCCAGGCCCGGCTCCCAGACGCGAACGAGGAAGTCTTCCACATTCTGCGGCGTGCGCGCCATATTGTATTCGAGGATGTAAGCGGCGTGGTTCTCATAGCCGAGCAGCTCAGCTTTTTCCGCGCGCAGTTGAGCGATCTTGATCAGCAGCGGCCCATTGTCAGTCTCACCTTCCGTGGCTCGCAGACGATATCCGTCGAACATTTGCTGGCGCAGGTCGCGGTTCTCAGACTGCTGCATGAAGGTCTCATAGACCGAGCGATCAACCGTCAGCACCCATTTGTCGCCGTCTTTCAGCGCCGCTTTGAAACTGTCAGAAAGGCCAGCCAGGTCAGCCTCGTCGGTGATTTCCAGTTTAAACGCTTTGGTCGAAGCCAGCAGGTTTTGCGAGAATTGCGTGGTCAGTGAAGACAGCTCTTCATTGATCGCTGCGACCTTCTCTTTGACCTCGGCGCTTTGCGTGGCGCCGGCGCGCTCGAAGCCGCGATAGGTCAGTTCGATCAGACGCAGGTCTTGCTCATCGAGATCAAGGTTTTCAGCATCGTCTTTGACCGCATTAACGCGCGCAAACAGATCTTCGTTGAAGCTGATCTGGTTGCTTGTCGCCGTGATCTTCGGCCAGATTTCCGTCGCCAGCTCTTGCAGGCGATCATTGGTATCGGTGCCGGTAATGTTGGAAAATGTCAGCGCGACCTTTGAGAGGGTCCCGCCCGCCTTATCCAAGGCGACAATCGTGTTTTCAAAGGTTGGCGCGTCTGGATTGTTCGCAATCGCGTCGACTTCAGCTTCCAGCTCTGCAATCGCAAAATCGATCGCCGGGAGATAGTCTTCATTCTCAATCTCTGCGAAAGGCGGCACGCCGTACGGCGTATCCCAGTCTTGCAGAAGCGGATTGTCCGCCAGCGCCGCCGCGTCAACCGGCGCTGTTTCAGGGGTGTCTGCCACATCCGTCGCAGCCGGTGTCTCCGCGCCGGGCGTTTGAACAGCGTCGCATCCAGCGAGCAGAATTGTGAAAGCAGCAGCGCTGCCGAGAAGGTAGTTTCTTGCGGTCATTCTGGCACCTTTGAGAAAAACGTTGCGGTGTTTAACCATTTTCTAGGCCAGTCGCCTAGGGTGAAGCTGTCACACTTGTAATTGGGTCAGGCGCCCAACCGTTGCGTGGAACTGATCCATCGTCTCGTTCAGGATGTCCGCGACGGGGCGCACGCCTTTGATACGACCAGCGACTTGTCCGGTCAGCGCGATCCCGGCTTCAAGATCGCCGCCAAAATAGACCTGCTGCGTGCCGGCAAACTCACCAAAGATGTTCTCGACGCCGTCCTGCTCGATCCGCGTCGTGCGCTCTGTGCGCAGCGCACGCAGGGCCGGGCCCGGTCCATCCCGGTTCAGGAACACGGTATCAGTGGCATCAGCATCGACGATGGCCTGTTTCCAGTTCTCATGCACCGGGCTTTCTGCGCTGGACAAAATGCGCGTACCCATCAGCACACCTTCAGCGCCGAGCGAAAAGGCCGCCGCCATGGTCGCACCATCCATAATTCCGCCGGCTGCCACCACAGGGACATCCACCGCCTCACAGACTTGCGGGATGAGCACCATTGAGGCGACATCTTTCGGGTTTTTGAAACCGCCGCCTTCGCCGCCCTCAACAATCAAGCCATCGACCCCAGCATCAATCGCGCCGAGCGCGGCTTTCAAGCTCGGGACGACGTGAAATACGGTCAGCCCGGCTTCTTTCAGCTGGCTGGTATATTTCTTTGGATTACCGGCGGACGTGGTCACGAATTTAATGCCCTGATCGATCACGAACTGAACGATGTCTGGGTCCCGCACAAAGGCTTGCGCAACATTGACGCCAAAGGGTTTGTCAGTGAGGTCGCGCATTTTCAGGATTTCTGCGCGCACCGCGTCCAGCTCCCCAGAGCTTGTCTCGATAATTCCCATACCGCCGGCATTTGAAAACGCGGAGGACAATTGCGACCGCGCAATCCAGCCCATCGCGGCCTGAATGATCGGTTTCTCGATTTCGAGCATTTCGGTGATGCGGGTCTTCAGCGCCATGGGGGTTCCTCTGTCTTTGACTTTGCTCGGCAGATAGCGGGCCTGTCGCTGCGGAAGCGCAAGAGGGGCTATCGTGTTTGAAAGAGCTTGAAGCGTTCAGTGATGAAAATGATGGTCAGTGAACTAACGCCCAGTGCCACGAAGCCCCACATGAACGGCGCGATCGTCCCGTTGAACTGACCGGCAACAAGATATCCAATGAAGCTTGAAACCGTGGTGGAAGCAAAGCCGTAAGCAGCGCTCGCGGTTCCCGCAATCTTGCCTTGTGGTTCCATGGCGAGCGCCGTGAAGTTTGCGCCCAACATGCCAAAGCAGCCGAAGGTCAGGCAGAAGAGCGGATAGAAGAGCCACAGCTTCTCGCCGACCGTGTGAAGCGTGATCACATTGATCAAAGCGAGCGCGATGAACAAGACAAGCACCGTATGGCTGATGCGGCGCATGCCGAACTTCTCAACAATTCGGGAGTTTAAAAAGTTCGCGGCAGCCAAAGCGGCTGCTACGCCCGCAAACCAGAGCGCGAAGGTCTCATGCTGCTGAAACACATCCGTGAAGATCTGTTCCGATGCCGCGACGAAAGCGAACAGCGCGCCAAAAATCACGCCACTTGCGCACATATAGCCAAACGTGATCCGCGTGCGCAGAACTTGCCAATAGGCGCGGCCAGTCTGCTGCGGATTGAGCGGCTGACGATCGGCTTCGGGTAGCGTCTCTGGCAAGCGAAGCTGGATCCAG
>Ga0256829_1001467_pt1 | contig 19275 bp, 14 predicted proteins | sample 131447metaG_FD_185979 | JGI IMG/M metagenome (GOLD analysis project Ga0256829, IMG submission 185979) | Hydrothermal vent microbial communities from Lau Basin, Pacific Ocean - 131-447 | ecosystem: Environmental > Aquatic > Marine > Hydrothermal vents | place: Pacific Ocean: Lau Basin | collected...
GTTCTTGGTGTAATTGGTGGAACTGTTGCTATAATTGGAAGCGGTGGTTTATTAGCTCCCGCTGTTGCTTCTGCTTTTGCGACGGGTGGTGTTTATTCTTTGTTAGCTTTAACGGGTGGTGCTTATGTTACAGATTCTCCTTATACAGTAAATACACCAGAGAATGACAATTTGGCTTCTACTACTGCAAAAGGTATAAAGATTGATTTATCAAAAATGGATTTTTCAACTGAAAGCCCAAAGGTTAGTAAATCAGTAGATTCAAATAACAATCCCGTATCTACATATAACCATACGGATGGCTCTAGTGATGTAGTCGTAGATGATGGCACAAACATATCTGTTACAACAACCCACACGGATGGTTCAGTAGAAGAGAATATTATTCCAAAAACTGCATTAACTACTCCCGTAGTAAAAAATGATTTTTCAGAAGCAAACAATCCTACAACACCAATAACTTACACAAAGAAAGTTACACCAGATCCAATAATTAACAATGATGGTTCAGTTAGAACAAGTCCTACAGTGACAACAACTCATTCACTTAGTGCAACAAATAGTGACACAACCTCTTCAAGTTCTTCAAGTACAACTTCAATAACTCCATCAGCAACAAGTGCAAGCACTCAAACAACTTCTACAACAACTGTAAGTGATAAGTAACTAATTAAAATTAATTTCATATTTATTTCCATACCCAATAAGAATTTTTTCAACATAGTTTTGCATATGTTTAGCAGACTTGTAAGCATCAAATTCAATCCAATAATACTTCATGAATTTCCAAAGTTGTTCAATTGGATTTAGCTGAGGAGAGTATGGTGGAAGATAGAATATTTTTAATCCTTTAGACTCCCATATTTCAAGCATGGCTTTAAACTTATTACTTGTATGAATTGAAGCATTATCAATTACTGCTACAGTCTCTTTTGTAATTTCATTTGCAAAAAGGTTGAAGTGTTCAATCACTACATCTGTGTCAACCTTATCATAGGTATAAGATGCAAAAAGTTTTTGCTTATTAGTATTAAGAAATCCAAGAACATTGAGGTTCTTGGAACTTTTAGCTGGGATAGAAAGTGTTTTTCCAACTGCACTCCATGCATAAGGAAGGTTAGGAGTTAAGTTAAATCCACTCTCATCGAAATAGTATACATCAATTTTACCCTCTAGTGCCTTACTTTCAAGCTCTTTAAGCTCTTTTTTCTTCTTCTCATAAGATATAGGTTCTGGCTTCTTTGCAGTGTCTCTTCTTACTCGTTTGTAGCTGAAATTGAGTGTTTTTTTAAAAACCTTTTAAAAGTTTCATAGCTTATATTGAGTTGTAGTTCTTCCATAGCATGAGCATATGCTTTTTTTGGTTGATGTGGATAAGCAGCTACTTGTTTTTTAATAATCTTTTTGTGTTCTTCACTATGCAATAGTAATTTCCTTCCTCTCCCCTTACTACATTTTAAACTTGAAACTCCATCAGTTTTAAAATCTTTAAACCATTGAAATACTGTTCTCTGTGTTACATCAAAAAAATCCGCTATTTCTTGGCTCTTCTTTCCATTATTGGATAATATAATAGCCTGTGCCCTAACACGCTCTTGGACACTTACACCATTCTTCATAATATATTTTAGTTCTTTTAATATTTTCTCTTCTGTTATTGTCATAAACATCACTAGCAATTTTTAATCCAACTATGAAATCTATTTTATGCTATTACTTATAAGATGGATTTTCAACTATATCAACATAAAATGGTATTTTTACATAGGCTAGCTTATTTATATTTTCTAACTTATATTTTATGTCTAAAGATGAACATAATTTTTTAAATAAATGTAAATCTTTAAATCGAAGGTCATAGTTTTTACTAATTTTATTAACCAATCAAACTCCTTTCTATATTCATAACAGCATCAACACCTGCATCGGGACTTAATTTTGCATATCTTAATGTCATATTTATATCTTTATGCCCCATCAGCTTTTGTATTGTAAATATTGGCACACCATCAATCGCTAACCAACTTGCGAAAGTGTGGCGAAGAGTGTGAAATACAACACGGTTCTTTGCATCATCAGTATCTAAATCTTTGTTAAATAATTTGCTAGCAACTATTGTATATGATTTAGGGATTTTATCCAATCTCTTATTAGTGTTTGTTTGAAACAATAATTCATTTGGTTTACCTTGTTCCATGTTTTGTAAGAGTTCATTAACTGTTGAAGTTATTTTGATTTTACGACTTTCGCCATTTTTAGTATTTGGTAATGTAATAAATCCACTATCGTAATCAATGTCTTTATATTTTATACCAAGTATTTCTCCTGCCCTTGCACCGGTTGTTAAAGCTATTAATGTGATTAAATATACTTTCTCACTACGATATCTCAATTCTTTTAAAAGCAATATAGCTTCTTCTCTTGTTAAATATCTTTCTCTGTTATTACTAATATTCTTTCTATTTCTTCGCATAACTGATACATTGTCATTTTTCAATAAAGCTGCTGGATTTTCCTTACATTTCTCGTGGAAAATAGCTAAATTAAAGATTGCAGAGATTGTTTGTCGTACTCTATCAACTGTTGCTGGTTTTAATCCTTTTGAAATCATGGTTTTCATTATATATTCAATATCAGATTTTGAGATATCTAAAATATTCATATGACCAATGTGTGGCTGAATATGCTGTTCATATCTTTGTATTGGTCCATATGAATTTTTATATGTCATCTTTGCAGTTTCAATATGCTCTTGTGCAACATCATCAAATAAAGTAATTTCCTTTCTTCTTTGTGATGAGACATCTTCTCCTAATCTGATTTCATTTACTCTTTTACTTCTAAGTTGTTTACAATATTGTGGGGTTATGCCATCATTCTTACGACCTACAGTCTCCCAAGTTAACTTACCATGCTTTGTGTATGAAATATAATATGTTAATATCCCTTTTGTATCTGTTCGTTTGTAAACACCCTCTGTTATTCTTATTTTCTTGATTGACATAATCGACTCCCCTAAATAAATTTTATACTTATATATACGGGATTGAAGCTCTTTGCTTAATATTTTGAGGCTACAAATTTTAAAGAAATTTATTTTAAGACATTAAGACGTTAAGACACCAAGTACAAATGAATATTAATCAGATGAAATTTCATAATATCAATACAAATTCAAATATTTTCATCTTATAATAATTGAAATCTTAATATATCAATAAGTAATTATAACTCTAGCTTAATAAGAAGTTTTGAATGAATAATATTTGATTATAAAGAGTAAACATAATTTCAATATCTATTAATTATTTCTTGTTTTCTTGATATTTGGAGGTGTGGGAAATGTTATGGAATTATTTGGATTTACAGATTTGGGATTAATTATTGTTCGATTTTATTATATAATCATGAATGATTTTGATAAATTTATAGATTATAGTTGTTATTGAGTAGTGGTATTTGATTTATAGATTGGAAGACTTGGTTTATACTTGGTGTCTTAACGTCTTAATGTCTTAACTAATTGGATTGTTGAATACAGTCTTGGCATATTAAATTAGCACTAGGTTAGCACGGATACCAATAATATTGATGATTTTAATGATTGATTATGTTCGTAAAGCTCGTTGTCAAGGGAGTTATAAAGTGGTGGGTCCTATGTGACTCGAACACATGACCACTCCGTTATGAGCGGAGGGCTCTAACCAACTGAGCTAAAGACCCACTATTTCTTTGTAGGTCGAAATTATACAGAGCTAGAGCTTAGAATTTCCTTTATTCTTGGGTATTTATCATCCAAATTGAAAATATATTTAAATATCCCCAAAATGAATACAAAGATGTCTCAGTTATACCCTTTTCTTTTAACTCTTCAATAAGTGGTTTATATAGTTCTAACCATGTTTGTCTTGCTTGTGGAGTAATTCTAAAAGGAGCATGGCGTCCTATCATTTGTGGTGCACCTCTATTTGTATTAAAATACTTTGGTCCTCCACAAATCTGTATAAAAAAGTCGGACGAGTTTATTTTTGCTTGTGCAAATTCTGCATCATCTTGTGGAAAAATATTGTAAATATCACTTGTTTTTATAGAATCATAATGTTTTGAGATAAGTTCTCTTAGTCCTTCTTCACCTACTTCTAGTAAAAACTCTGGTATTGGTTTTGTAACAGGAGGTCTTACTCCAAATTGTGCTTGTGATATTTCTAAATTCATAATATATTATTTTCCTTTGTTAAGTTTGTTTTTGGTGCTTTTATCTTATAAATAACTGCGTAAAGAAGAGGTACATAAACAAGATTTAGCACTGTTGCCCATGCGATACCAAAACCTAAAGATACTGCCATCGGTTGAAGTATCTTAGCTTGTCCTGATGCAAAAAATATTAGAGTAATCAAACCTAAAACAGTTGTTAAAGATGTAAGTAAGATAGGTCTAAGTCTTGTTTTAGCATTTTGCATCAACTCTTCAGTATCTTTAGAGTTTTTGATAAAATCAACCATTATCAAACCATCATTTACAACAACACCAGCAAGTCCTACTACACCTATAAGCCCTGGCATTGTAATATTTAAGTTCATTAGCCAATGCCCAACATATACTCCAAGAAGGACAAGGGGGATTGTACTGATGACTATTAAAGATTTTACGATAGAGTCAAAGAGCCAAACCAATGTTATAAAGATTAAAAACAGTGCAATTAAAGCAGACTGCATCATCTCACTTTGATTTTTATTGTTCTCTTTTTCTTCACCTTTTATCTCTATTTTATAGCCATTATTTCTTAAAGACTCTAAGGTTGGTTTGATAACCTTCATGACCTCTGAAGATGTTATTTTTGTTTTATCTAAAGCAGCATATACACTTCTTATTCGCACTCCATCCTCTTTTTTGAGGGTCACAAAACTTTGAACATATACAAAATCACAAATATCTTTTAAAGATACATATTGTTTTTTTGATGGTACTTCTATCTGAATTCTATTTAAAGAGCTTATATCTTTATTTACCTTACTTTGAAGCTTAATTCTAATGAGACCCTTAGAGTTAAAAAGTTTCCCATATTCACCTTTTAGATAATATGCTCTTAATTCATTAGAGATAATTTCTTCATTAAATCCTAGTTCCTGTCCATATTGGTTTACTCTTAGTTTTAACTCTTTTTCACCTATATCTGCATCATCAGAGATATTAAAAACTCCATCAATAGAGGCTAACTTATCTTTTAAAACTTTTAAAGCAGTCAAGATATTTAAATCATCTTTTGCACTTAAGCTTATCTCAATATCATTTGCCACAACTCCAGCACCAGGTACTTTTGTAACTAACTCTTCATACACTAACTCACCATTTTCTTTTAGAGTTTTTTCAGGTTTTAAAAGTTCTTTTATGCCCTTAGCAATATCTTTTGCATCTTTTATTCTTATTTGAACATTTGGGTCATACTCTATAGAAAGATAAGGACTAATATATTTATCAAAGAAATTTACAGGTGCTCTTTCATGTAAGTCTATAAAAATATGAAACAAATTTTCACCTAGTTCTGCTCTATTTTTTGCATCCATCTTAAAACCTATAACAGATGTTATAGAAGATACATTTTTTTTATCTACATTTTTAAGTATCTTTTTTTCTAATTTTGTAACAATTTTTTCTGTATCTCTTAGCTCATTATTAATATTCACTTTTCCATAAACATATATTTGAGTGTTGTCAAAATCTGGAAAAAGTTGAAACTTAGAGTTTTTAACCATAATAACCGTAAGCGATATGATACTTACAACAATAACAATAAGAGATATATATTTTCTTCTAAAAACAAAATGCAGAACTTTATTGTATTTATCATACATCTTAGTCCAGACTCTTTTTGTAAAACTACCCTCGTTTGAAACTTTCAAAAAATCATGTGCATGTAGAGGTAAAAAGTAAAATGCTTCAAACAAAGAAGAAAGGAGTAAAACTGTTATCATGATAGGAATTATCCTGATAAACATTCCCATATTTCCTGTCATAAGTAGCATTGGTAAAAAAGCAAAGACAGTTGTTAAAGTAGCCGCTACAACAGCAGGAAACATCTCTACAGCACCCACGACAACAGCTTCTCTTCTATCCATGCCCTCTTCTAAATGCCTATATATATTTTCTGCTACAACTATAGCCTCATCAACTAACATTCCAAGAGCTATAAGAGCACCCAAAAGTGAAAGCATGTTTAGACTGTTACCAAGTATCTCAGTAGCAATAAGACCTATCATAAAACTTACTGGTATACCAAGTGCAACAACAAAAGCTATACCTTTATTTATAAAAATAAGCATTGCCAAAAAAACGAGCATAAGACCAAAAACAATATTTGAAAAAACTACATTTAGACGGTTTTTAATCCATACAGAAGTATCTGTGTAAATGTTATAAGATAAATCAGGATGTATCTTTTCTTGTTTTTTAAGTAGTTTGCGTATCTCTTTTACTAGTTTTATCGCATTTCCATCTTTACCTTTTGCAACATTTAGAGAGACATTTCTAACACCGTTATAATGGGAAAGTTCTGCTTCATCTCCTAGTTTAAATGAGACATCTGCTATATCACCAATTCGCAGTTTCAAGCCACCTACACCTATGATAGTATTTTCTATATCTTTTTTATTTTTTTCTCCATTGTAAGTAGAGATATATAGATGATGTGATTTTTGTTTTATTGTTCCTATTGGGAAAATAGAACTTATGTTTCTGATCGCAGATACAACAAGTGTTGGATTTAGCCCATATGCCTTTATTTTTTCATTATTTAGTGTAACTTCCAACTCTTCATCAGCATCACCACGAACAGTTATTTCACTTAAATCTTTAAACTGAGTAAGTTTACTTTTAAGTTCATCTGCCCTGTTTAGAAGTTCAGCTTTGCTAACATCGCCAGAAAGTGCTATAAGAACCAAAGGAAAAGTATGCACTCTTATCTTTGCGATAGGTTCTGCCATATCAGAAGGAAGGTCTTTTTTTACATTAGCAATAGCATCTTTTACTTCATTTAAAACACTACTATTGTTTGAACCCGATTTAATATCTGCATATATATTAAAAGAACCATTTTTAATATTTGTTTTTACTTCTTCTAACTCATCAATATTTTGCAAATCATCTTCAATAGTTTTCACAACCATCTTATCAAGTACATCAGCAGAAGTACCAGCATATCCACCTATGATTGAGATTCTATCAAGATTCATAGGTGGAAATATCTCTTTTGGTATATTTATGTAAGCAAAGATAGAAAGCATCATGATAAACACAAGTAAGATATGGTTAAGCAGTGGTTTATTTATGGAAAACTCTATAAACTTTCTAATCATTAATAATCGTCCTAAAAAAGTGTGTCAAGTATCTGGTTTTTAAATTTTATTGATTCTACCGAAGCACTTATAATCTTATTTTCTTCTTTAAGTGTATCATACTCAACTTTTAGTTTATATATCTCTCTACTTTTAAAGTAAATTTGTTGTTGAATATAAATTTTAGGGAAAGCAAACATTAGAGTAAAGATAAGACTGCCCATCACAAAGGAGTAATATCCAAAACCTAACTTTTTCTTAGGAGCTAAAACCGTTTCTAGTTCATCTAGTAGTTCATTTTTATCACTCATGAAGCGTCCATCTGAAACAGTCTCATTTTTGCACTTCTGCTTCTTGCATTCTCTTTAAGTTCATCTTTTTGAGCCATTATAGGCTTTTTAGTAAGTATCTTTCCTAAGTTGTGATTATTACCACATGTACATCTCATCGCTTCTGCTGGACAGATACAAGATTTACTCCATCTTGAAAAAGCTTTTTTAACTATACGATCTTCAAGAGAATGAAAAGAGATAACAGCAATTTTTGCCTTAGGTAGCCTAGCCTCTTGTACCTCTTTAAGTAGCCTTTTAAGTTCACCCAATTCATCATTTACTTCTATGCGTATTGCCTGCATTAAAAGTGTAGCTGGATGTATTTTTTTACCTCTAGGCATGTCATTTTTAAGCTTATCACCTAATTCTTTAGCCGAGTAAAAAGGTCTATTTTTTATTATCTCAGAAGCAATTTTTTTATAGTTTCTAAGTTCACCATATTCTAAAAGTATCTGTTCTAACTCTTTTAATGAATACTCATTTACAATATTTGAAGCACTCAAAGGAGCATCTTTATCCATTCTCATGTCAAGATTTTCACTATCGTATGAAAAACCCCTATCTTTTTGGTCAAGTTGTAGTGAGGATACCCCTATATCTGCTAAAACACCTTTAATATCATCTGCATTTATCTCTTTTAGTATCTCTTTCATGACGACAGAAAAGCGTCCCTTTTTTATAATTATTCTATCAGTATATTTTTCCAATCTTTTAGTTGAAAAATCAATTGCAGTTTGGTCTTGATCAATTCCAATAATTTTAATATTTTTATTGGCTTCAAGTATCATGGAGCTATGCCCACCATATCCCATAGTACAATCAATAATAATACCACCATCAATATCTTTAAAAGCATCAATCACTTCACGATATAAAACAGGGATATGAGGTATTTCTTGCACAAAGAGCCTTTATAATTAAATTTAAAAGAATTATACATAAATATTGTAAAATTTAATTATCTTATTGGTATGATAAGAAAAAATTTTAGGATTAGTCTATGTTTGAAGAGTATAGTAGTGAGATTATTGCCTTTATTGCAATCATAATATTATGTATAATATATGAAATAATAAAATTTAGAACTGCCAAAAATAGTAAAAAGCAAAAAATATATGAACATATAGAAAAAAACACTATATCAAAAGAAAATTCAACATTAAAACTTGATAAATACAATGATGATAATGATATTTTTCATGATGTATTACATGATGAAATAAAAGAAAAATTTAAAAAGCAAAGAAAACTTGAAGAGCAAAAAGAACACTCTACAATCAAAGAGCTTGTAATTGAGCAAGAGACAGAAAAAAAGTTAGAAGAAGAAGTCCCTAGTTGCAGTATAGAAAAAAGAAGTGTGCCACCTCATGGAAAGATAACAAAAGATGATTTTAAAGAGTTCTCAGGCAATAGGATACTTATAGCAGAAGACAATATTATAAATCAAAAAGTGCTAAAAGGATTACTTGCAGATAGTGGCATAGAAATTGCAATAGCCAATGACGGGCAAGAGGCACTTGATATTTTAGAAAATGATAGAGATTTTTTAATGATACTGATGGATGCCCATATGCCGAGAGTTGATGGCTTTGAAGCAACACAAACGATAAGAAAAAATTCAAAATATGACAAAATATTAATAGTAGCACTAAGTGGTGATACAGCTACGGATGATATAAAAAAGATGAAAAAAGCAGGTATGGATGAATATCTTGAAAAGCCATTAAAAATTGATGAATTTTATAATATTTTATATGCATACAGTGTTCAATCAATTGAAACAAACATCCCAATATCAGAACCATTTAATATTGAAGTAGGACTACAAATATGTGGTGGTGATGAAAAATTTTATAGTGATATACTTAATGAATTTCTTGAGATGTATCGAAATTCTGCACATGAGCTAAAGGACTTCTTAGATACTGAAAAGTACAAAGAAGCTGACAAATTATTACTTGACATAATAGGTGTTACAGCAAATATTGGAGCTGAATCTTTAAATAAGACTGCATCCACTGTTAAAATTGCAATCATAAATAAAGATAAGAAAGAATACTTAAAGCTCGTTACACTGTACGAGCAACAACTTGATAATTTAATTTCAGACATAAAAAATTATCATATAAATTGATAAGATAAAAGAGTCCATATGGCAATGATAGACCTACAAAAAATATCCAAACGATACTCTGCACAAAAAATTCTAACTGAAGTTGATTTTCATGTTGATGAGGGTGAGAGAATTGTTATCATTGGAAAAAATGGTAGTGGTAAATCTACACTTATGAAGATAGTAAATGGTACTTTAGAGCATGACGCTGGACATAGAGTTACACAGCGTGATTTAGAGATAAAGATGCTTGACCAATCTCCAAATTTCAATGAAGAAGACACTGTAAGACAGGCTGTTGAAGCGGGTCTTAAAGAGTTAAATGAAGCAAAAGAGAAGTACAATGAACTCTCACTAAAACTATCTTCTGATTTTGAAAACAAAACACTCTTAGATGAGCATGAAAAACTCTCTCGTTATTTAGAACACCATAATGCATGGAACTTAGATGATAAAGTAGAGCGAATAATCCAGCACTTTGACCTTAAAAGATATGAGAACAAACCCATAGTTCTTTTAAGTGGTGGTGAACAACGACGAGTTGCCCTTGCCTCTTTACTTCTTCAAAAACCTGACATCTTGCTTTTAGATGAGCCAACTAACCACCTTGATGTTTATATGGTTGAATTTTTAGAAGAGCTTATACTTAAAGAGAAGTTTACTCTTGTATTTATCTCTCATGATAGATATTTTATAGACAGGATTGCAACTAAAAGTGTTGAAGTTGAAGATTGTTCTATCCGTGAGTACAGAGGTGGTTATAATGACTATCTTATACAAAAAACAGAGTGGTTGCGAACATTGCAAAAACAACATGACAACTTACTTGGTGTTCTCAAAAGAGAAAATGAGTGGTTTGCACGAGGTGTTCGTGCGCGTTTAAAACGAAATGAAGGAAGAAAAGAGCGACTTATGCAACTGCGTGAGGATGCAAAAACTAACCCAGCTAAGATAAGAAAAATGTCTGTAGAACTTCAAAGAGAGGCGAAACATTTTAACAGAGATAAAAGTGTAAACAGACAAAAAATGCTCTTTGAAGTAGAAGATTTAGGACTTACCCTTGGAAACAAAGAGTTACTAAAAGAGTTTACGACAAGGATACTGCAAAAAGATGTTATAGCCATAGTTGGACCAAATGGAAGTGGAAAATCAACTCTTTTAAAAGCACTTTTAGGTCGCATAGAACCTACAAGTGGAAAGATTAAACGAGGTGAATTTAAGATAGGATATTTTGACCAACATCGTGAACTTTTGGATGATTCTAAAAACCTTATAGAAACTTTTTGTCCTTTTGGTGGCGATAGAGTAAATGTTCGAGGTAGTGACTTACATGTTTATGGCTATCTTAAAAACTTTTTATTTCCTAGAGAGTTTTTAGATAAAAAGATAGGTGTGCTTAGTGGTGGAGAGAAAAACCGTGTAGCACTCGCCCTACTCTTTACAAAAGATGTTGATATACTTATACTTGATGAGCCAACAAATGATTTGGACATTCCTACTATAAATATACTTGAAGAGCAACTAACAAACTTCTCAGGTGCTGTTATAATTGTTTCTCATGATAGATATTTTGTAGATAAGATTGCAAAAAAACTATTTATCTTCAAAAAAGATAAACGCATAGAAGAGTCACATCAGCAATATAGCGAGTATTTGGAACTAGAACACGAGTTAAAAGAGCTTCATGATATGGAGGAAAACGCTTCAAAAGTGAAAGTTCCAGAAGTTATTAAAGAGAAACAAAAAAGTTTAAAACTAACATTTAAAGAAAAAATAGCCTTAGAAAAACTTCCACAAGAGATAGAAGAGTTAGAAGAAAAAATATCACAAAAAAATGAGTGTTTAGCTAATCCTAAATGTTATGAAGATATCGGGATAACTTCATTAGCTAAAGAGTTAGCTGAGTTAGAAACGATATATGAGAGTAAAATTGAAGAGCTGTTAAATATCCAAGAAAAAGAGGAAGAGATAAACTCTTAATCTTTTTATTGTCGTGCTTCTTTTAGCGAGTCTGCTATCAGAAATGCAAGTTCTAATGATTGATCTGCGTTTAGGCGAGGGTCACAATGTGTGTGATAACGAGAAGATAAATCCTCTTCTGTTACTGTAAAACTTCCACCGATACACTCAGTTACATTTTTACCAGTCATCTCCATATGAACACCACCAGCATGAGTACCTTCAGCTTTATGAACTTGAAAAAATTCTTTCATCTCTCTAAGAATTGCATCTACTGGACGAGTTTTATAGTTGTTTGAAGACTTTATGGTATTTCCGTGCATTGGGTCACATGACCATACAACTTTTAAACCTTCTCTCTGGACTACTTTGATAAGTGCAGGCATGCCATCACCCACTTTTCCAGCACCCATTCTAACGATAACATTCAGACGACCTGCTTCATTTTCAGGGTTTAGTGTTGCACAAAGTTTTACTAAATCTTCAGGATCCATAGATGGTCCAGCTTTAACACCAATAGGGTTTTTCACACCACGAAGATACTCAACATGAGCACCATCAAGTTGGCGAGTTCTATCACCTATCCATAACATGTGAGCAGATGTATCATACCAATCACCTGTGATTGAGTCTTGACGAGTAAATGCTTCTTCATAAGGAAGTAAAAGTGCTTCATGAGAAGTATAAAAATCAGTCTCTCTTAGAGTTCTATAAGTTTTAGAAGTAACTCCACACGCTTCCATAAATTGTAAAGATTTACCAATCTCTTCTGCTAAGGCTTCATACTTTTTAGTAACTTCGCCTTGATGAGCAAAATCAAGTGTCCATTGATGAACTTTATGCAAGTTAGCAAAACCACCAGATGCAAAAGCACGAAGTAAGTTTTGTGTAGCAGATGCTTGATTGTAAGCTCTTATCATTCTCTCAGGGTCTGGGATACGAGCTTTAGCAGTAAACTCTGAACCATTGATAATATCTCCACGGTAAGAGTCAAGTGTTATACCATCAAATGTTTCCGTATTTGATGAGCGAGGTTTTGCAAACTGTCCAGCCATTCGTCCAACCTTAACAACAGGTAAACCACCTGCATAAGTCATCACAACTGCCATCTGCATCATTGCCTTAAAACTATCTTTTATATTATCTGCATGAAACTCAGAAAAACTCTCAGCACAATCACCACCTTGAAGTAAAAATCCTTTACCATTAGCTACATTTGCTAATTCTGCTTTTAATGAGCGTGCTTCACCTGCAAAAACAAGTGGTGGATAATTTTTTAATTCTGCTAGAACTCTATCAAGTTCTTGTCTGTTTGGATAAGTTGGTTGCTGTAAGATTGGTTTATCTCTCCAGCTTGATGGACTCCAAGTACTCATAATATTAAGCCTTTTTATAATTTTTTTGCATTTTATCTAAAATATACTAAATATATGATAATTGAATAATAAAGTTTTGTTTATGATTAAAGCAGTATAATTGCATAATATTTAAATATTGGATTCACTATGAAGAAAACAGAACTTACTTCTCTTGTTGATAAAATGTGTAAAAGACTGTTAGTTGTTATTGGAGAACAAGACGATGAAACAACGCTAGAGCAAGTGTCAAGCTACCTTAATGAATCTGCAAGGGTAATATCAACCCTCAATGAAGATAAGGCAACTAATGTAGCTTATACAGAAGCATTATTTCATAATGCTTATGAAGATATTGCAAAACAAAGTATATCTTCTTACAAAGACACTAATGATAAGATAAGAAAACTTTCTAAACTGCATGAAAAAACACTCAAAGAGTGTTCTAGTGAACAAATCGACTTAGAGTCTATAACAAGTAAGTTCAATGAAATTCAAAATCACATGACTGATGAAGTAAATAAAGCAAATGAAGTTATCTCAAAATTGAATTCTCAAGTAAAATACCTAGAAGAAAAAACAAATTTAGATGCTTTAACAAAAGTATTTAATAGACGAGCTTTATCATCTTACCTTGATAATGTTTGTTCCAATAAAAAACCACCTTTTAACATGCATCTTCTTATATTAGACATAGATGACTTTAAACAAGTTAATGACACATATGGTCATATTGCTGGGGATAAAGTACTTATTTTTATAGCTAATGTTTTAAAGAAAACACTTAGAGATGGTGATAAGATTTTTAGATACGGTGGAGAAGAATTTGTTATTATTTTAAATAGATTAGATAAAGAACACTGCATAAGCACAAGTAATAGGTTTATAAAACTTATTAGAGAAAATAAGTTAATATACAAACAAGATAAACTAAATGTTACTATAAGCGTAGGTTCTACTAAGTTTATTCAAGGCGATACACCAGACTCTTTTATAGAAAGAGCTGATAGAGCTTTATATAAAGCTAAAGCTAATGGTAAAGATCAACTATATACGGAGACAAAAGATGGAATTTAATTATTTTGATATTGCTGTAGCTACAATTATTTTACTTTTAGGATTAAAAGGGATAATTAACGGATTTTTTAAAGAGCTATTTGGGCTTATAGGTATCATAGGTGGTATATTTATAGCCTCAAGAGTTGGTGATGAAGTAGGTCAATATTTTAGTAACCTTATCTTTAAATTTGACAATGCTGCTGCGATAAACTTTACAGGTTTTTTAGCAACTTTAGCTATATTTTGGCTAGGAATGGTTTTTGTAGGTGCTATCTTTAAAAAACTAAGCTCTTTAAGTGGACTTGGGATGCTTGACAAGATTTTAGGTTTTATATTTGGTGCAAGTAAATTTTTTCTTATTGCAGCTGTCATAGCAAATGCAGCGTACAATATTAAAGCCATTAAACCAACTATTGACTCATCATTAAGCAATAGTTCTTTGTTTCCTGTTCTTGTATCAACTGGAGCTTTCATCATGAAGATAGACCCTACTAAGGTTAGTAAGGATATAAACGATACTATAGATAAAACGACAAAAACAGTAAAACAACATATCCAAAATGATATAAATCAAAGCATACAGGCTAAAGTTGAAGAGATAAAAGAAGAACTAAAATCTAAGGAAGCTAAATAGAATGTCTAATGTAACAACAGACTTTAACGATAGAACTATAGAATATGAACAACTTCTCAATGATTTTAAGTCATTGCTAAAGAAAAATAATCTAAAGTTTACTATTCAGCGTGAAGTAATATTGGATACTTTATACAACTCTGATGAACATTTAACTCCAGAACTTCTTCATCATCGTATTCAAAGTAAACATCCACAACTAAAAACAGGGATAGCAACTGTTTATAGAACTTTAGCACTATTAGAAGACTCTCAAATGGTAACATCACTCTCTTTTGGCGCACAAGGAAAAAAATATGAACTAGGTGCAAAAGAGCATCATGACCATCTTATTTGCACAGAGTGTGGGACTATTACAGAGTTCGTAGATGAAGAGATAGAAAAACGACAACATGACATTACAGATGAGCTAGGATTTAAAATGAGCGATCATTCTATGCAAATCTATGGTATCTGTAAGAAATGTCAGTAACAACTTTAAACCAAGGAAACAATATTGCCACTAAGTAATAAATATATACAACAAAGAATTGAAAAATCAAACTTTTTAAAAGAAGAGGGATATAACCCTTATTCAAATGACTCAAACAGAAATACAACTGTTGATAAGTTTTTAAATGTAAACGCAGATATAGAAGAGCTAGAATCAAAACGAGATGAAAATCGAAACTATATAGTAAGTGGTCGTATAAAACTACTCCGTATCATGGGAAAAGCTAGTTTTGTAAAGATAGAAGATGAGAGTGGAATGCTTCAGATATATGTTGCACGAGACAACCTACCCGAAGGTTTTTATAACACTATATTTAAAAAAAATATAGAAGTTGGGGACATTATAGAAGTGTCAGGCTATCCATTTGTTACAGGACAAGGTGAACTATCACTACATGCTGATGCTTTAAAACTTTTAACAAAAGCCATCGCACCACTTCCTGAAAAATTTCACGGTGTTACAGACAAAGAGATAAGATATAGAAAAAGATACTTAGACCTTATCATGAATGCAGAAGTGAGAAAAACTTTTCAAACGCGTTCAAAAGTTATCTCTTTAACTCGTCGTTTCTTTGAAGACAAGGGCTTTTTAGAAGTTGAAACACCTATGATGCACCCTATCGCAGGTGGAGCAAATGCTAAACCTTTTGTTACACATCATAATGCACTCGGCATTGATAGATACTTAAGAATAGCACCTGAGCTTTATCTAAAGCGTTTAATCGTGGGTGGATTTGAAGCTGTTTTTGAGATAAATCGTAACTTTAGAAATGAAGGTATGGACGCAACACACAACCCTGAATTTACTTCTATAGAATTTTATTGGGCATACAAAACATATAAAGATTTGATAGAAATCACAAAAGAGTATTTCAAATACCTTTTTGAGCATTTAAACCTTCCAACTCTTTTACCTTATGGTGAACTAGAAGTAAACTTTGATAATTTTGTTGAGCTTCCTCTTATAGAGTCATTAACAACAGTTGGTGGTGTTCCAGCAGATGTGGTTAAAGATAAGGAAAAAATAGTTACTTATCTAAATGAGAAAAACATCACAGTTAAACCTGGGCTAAACCTTGGGCAACTTCAAGGTGAACTTTTTGATGAGTTTGTTGAAGAAAAGCTTATAGACCCAACTTTTATCACGGAGTATCCAGTTGAAATCTCTCCACTTGCAAGAAGAAGTGATACAAATCCTGAAATAACTGAAAGATTTGAGTTGTTTATCGCAGGTCGTGAGATAGCAAATGCATTTAGTGAGTTAAATGACCCAGTGGATCAACTTAGTCGTTTTGAAGGTCAAATGGATGCTAAAGAAGCTGGAGATGATGAAGCTCATGAGATGGATGCAGACTTCATAGAAGCTTTAAGCTATGGTATGGCACCTACTGCTGGGCAAGGTATAGGGATAGATAGACTTGTAATGTTACTTACAAATGAACATAGCATCCGTGATGTTCTTCTCTTTCCAGCTATGAAACCAACGCAAGTTGAAGAGACAACAGAAGAAGATAACTAAGTACAAAAAATGAAACTTCTTATAACTCAAAAACCATGCTTATGTAACCAACACTTTGAACATAAGACAAGGTTAGCAGTTCTTTTAAATCATTTTATTCCAAGGTGTCAATACTATACACCCTGTTTTGCATTTCGCAGAACTGGTGTACACCCTCCTCTTTTTACCTACTAAAAACTAATTCAAATCAAGACATATACAAAATAAAAAGACAAAAGGATACACCTATGCAAAAAAATTATGTAGTAGGCTTCCCAAGAATTGGGGAACAAAGAGAGTTAAAGAGAATATTGGAGAGTTTTTGGGCAGATAATTGCTCATTTGATGAAGTGCAAGAAGTAGCAAAAGATTTAAGACAAAGACACTGGAAATATCAAAAAGATGCTGGGATTGACTTTATCAGTTCTAATGATTTTTCACTTTATGATAATATGTTAGATGCCGCTGTTATGCTCGGTGCTATTCCTCAAAGATTTAAAATACTTAGTGATGAAACTTTATACTTTGCAATGGCTAGAGGAACAAAAACAGATACTGCGATGGAGATGACAAAATGGTTCAATACAAACTACCACTATATCGTTCCAGAACTGAGCTTAAAAGATAAATATCAACTCAATGCAAGTAAAATAATCGCTGAGTACAAAGAAGCAAAAGCACTAGGCATAACAACAAAGATTAATATTATTGGACCATTGACATTTTTAGGACTCTCTAAAAATATTGATGGAGATGATGTGTATCTCTTTCATGAGAAAGTTTTAAAAATATATGAAGAACTTTTAGAAGAGATAGCAAAACTTGATGAGACTATCACACTGCAGATAGATGAACCTATATTTGCCAAAGACAATGAAACAAAAGTCCTCAGTCTTATCAAACCAACTTATGATAGACTTGCCGATATTAGTCCAAAGATTAAGATAATAGTTACTACTTACTTTGAACACTCCAACGAAGCAAGTAAAATTTTACTTCACACTCCTATTTGGGGAATTGGGCTTGATTTTTTATATGGACAAGAGAACTTAGAGATACTACAACTTCTCTCTAAAAGCGACAAAAAACTTATAGCTGGTGTTGTAGATGGACGAAATATATGGAAAAATGATTTTAATGCTACACTTCATCTACTCGAAGAGATAGCACAAACTATCTCAAAAGATAAGATTATCATCTCCTCCTCCTGTTCCCTACTTCATTCACCATTTAGCCTTAAGTATGAGCAAAAAATGGATGAAGACATCAAAAATTGGCTCAGTTATGCCAATGAAAAGTTGGATGAAATATTTTTAATATCTAAACTCTTTTTTAAAGAAGAGTTAAACACTGCTCAAAAAGCTAAAGTCCTTCAAAATGAAACCGCAAACAAAAGTAGAAAAATATCGCCTATCATCCATGACACAGCAGTACAAGAGAGAGTTAAAAACATCGACAAACGAGAGAGACAAACAGCTTACTCCAAAAGAATAAAACTACAAAAATCTCTCTTAGGATATAAAGATTTAGCTACAACAACTATAGGCTCTTTTCCTCAAACGGATGAACTTAGAAAAACTAGAAGAGAGTATAAACGAGGAAAACTGAGCCAAGAACTCTATGACAAAGAGATTAAAAACTATATTAAAGAGTGTGTTTCATTTCAAGAAGAGTGTGGACTTGAAATTTTAGTGCATGGTGAACCAGAGCGAAATGATATGGTTGAGTATTTTGGTGAACAACTCAAAGGATATGGTTTTAGTCAAAACGGCTGGGTGCAAAGCTATGGTAGTCGTTGTGTCAAACCTCCATTTATATATGGTGACATCTCTCGTCCACATCCCATGACTGTAAATTGGACAACTTATGCACAAGAGCAAACAGACAAAATCATGAAAGGAATGCTCACAGGACCTGTAACTATTTTGAACTGGTCATTTGTAAGAGATGATAAACCTAGAAGTGAAGTTTCACAACAAATCGCACTTGCTATTAGCGATGAGATAGACGATTTGCAACAGGCGAATATCAAAATAATTCAAGTTGATGAAGCTGCATTTAAAGAGGGTTATCCTTTACGAGAAGCGAAGATAAAGCTCTATGAAAAGTGGGCAGTAAGAGACTTTAGATTGGCAGTTAGCAGTGCATGGGATAAAACTCAAATTCATACGCATATGTGCTATAGTGATTTTAACACCATCATAAAAACCATAGAAGCTATGGACGCCGATGTTATCTCCATAGAAACTGCAAGAAGTGGTAACAAACTCTTAAAGATTTTTCAAGAGAGTGGCTACAAACAAGAAGTAGGTCCTGGTGTTTATGATATTCATTCACCTCGCATTCCATCTGTACAAGAGATAGTAAATCAGATAAAACTACTCTTAGAAGTGTTACCAAAAGAACAACTTTGGATTAACCCAGACTGTGGACTTAAAACAAGAAAATGGAACGAAGTAAAACCAAGTTTACAAAATATGGTAAAAGCAGTTAAAATAGTTA
>Ga0256829_1001468_pt1 | contig 19274 bp, 19 predicted proteins | sample 131447metaG_FD_185979 | JGI IMG/M metagenome (GOLD analysis project Ga0256829, IMG submission 185979) | Hydrothermal vent microbial communities from Lau Basin, Pacific Ocean - 131-447 | ecosystem: Environmental > Aquatic > Marine > Hydrothermal vents | place: Pacific Ocean: Lau Basin | collected...
TGCAGGTATAATAATAATGCTCATATAAAAATCAAGTTAATTTTTAATAAAAATACTTATGATAAGATACAAGCAATTCACCCACCACTTATACTAAGTGGTGGTACTCTTGCTTTTTAATTATAGAAGATAACGAAGAATTGTCTAATTTAAATAAATATTTCTTTTGATGAGAAAAAAATTGAAAGAAATATAAAACTTATAATTGTATAATTGTGAAAGACCCAAATAGTAATTTAAAAACATTATGTAATAAAAATTGAAAAATTACTTTATTTTCTACTTGAAATTATTGGGTTTATAAACAAGAAGAAAAAATTTATAATAATCTAATAAATTATATTATTCAGAAAAAAATCTGAAAAATAATATGAGAAAATGAATTTAATAAATTTTCTTGATATAACTTTAATTTAAATTTTAAAAATATAAAAAAATTTATAACTAATAAATATTTATTTCCACAAAAATTATTTTTCCCAAAGTTTTGAATGTGAGATGATTTCATTCCATATTATATAAAACTTGATAAATTAAAAAAAGACTTTGGTATAAATATCTGAATTGCAAATTGATTTTATAAAAAAATAAATATTGATAAGTATTTCTTTTGATGAGAAAATACTTATTGAAAGAAACTTAAAACTTATAATTGTATAATAGTAGAATATCTTGAACTAGAAAAAATTTATGATTACAAGTATAAAGTTTATTGCAAAAATAAAGATAATAAAATATATTATATATTGTCTTGAAATAAAATTTATAAAGTACTAGATAATGTATATAACTATTTTTATAACAAAAAACTTAACAATATTATAAAATAATAAACTATATTTAAGTCTTGAAAAAAATAAAAAAATATATAATTAAATCACTTTAATTCATTAAACAAAATTAAAATGTCAGAAGATATTAAATTTGAATATGATATTGAAAAAGATGAAAATTGAGAAGAATATATTGACTGATATACTATAACCTTTGGCGATGATGAAGAAGAATTTGAAAATCTTGAAAGTCAAAAAAGACAATCCATCTGCAAAGAAAGATGTTGATATAATGAAGACTGTTATAAGAATTGTATGGAAGAATACAGAAACTAAAAACTTTTTATTTAATTTTTAAAAAAATAATGAAATGATAAACTTAAATTATTTAGTATGAAAATCTGGAACTTGAAAGACAGAACTTTTAAAAAAAATTAATATTTCAGAAAATGTATTGTTTATTAATTGATTAAAAGATTGATTTCAGGAGTTAAATAAAATAACAAATGAAATAGCTGGAGAAAATTTCAAAGGAAATATTATCTTAATTGATGAATATAAAAAAATTGTAGAAAATAAAGAGAGTAATTTTATTTTATGATTAATTATGTATCAATTAGAGAATAAAGATAAAAATTATTATATAACTTTCACTTGTGAAAGTGCTGATGATATTAAAGATATTGAAAAAATAATGGATAAATATCTTTATGATGTTAAATGAAATTTAGAAGAGCTAATAAAATAAATATTTAACAAACTAGGATAAATTTATTCTAGTTTTTTAAAATTGTGTTAAAAAATCACTTATAAACATTATAATTAAAATACTATTTTATTTTATAAAGATTTTTTAAATATGAAAAATAAACAAAAATTTATAGAATTTATGTCATCAATTGTTGATGAAGATATAATTAATGATAACAAAGCTGATAACTTAAAAGAAAAATATCAGGTAATCATTGATACTATTAGAAAAGAGCATTGAGATGAAGCAGTATATGATTTTGTTGCAATGATAGGACTGCAACAATTTATAAACTGAAGAGAGTTTGAAAGAAATTTTCAAGAAAGGAGAGAAATTCAAGGACATAAACAAAGTTTTGATAATGTCTTAAATTTTGTTAAAGAAAATTGATTATAAATTTCTATAAAAATCTCTTGACAAATAAAAAAATAAAAGTATAATAATATTACTTTTAAAAAATAAATAAAAATAAAAATGAAAAATCTAAAAACTACAAAAGATTTATTAAAAAATGATGTTAATGTACAGAACAATATCAAACATTTACTAATTGGTATTGGCTTAATAATATCTGTATTTATATTCTCTAATAATCATTTTATATCAGGGTTAATTTTTATAATCTGATTTGTATGGATATATATAACTATGTTATTGTTTATTAAATGGTTATATTATTGACCTGCTACAATATTTAGAATTTATAAATATTGAAAATTAGTTGAGAAATATAATCAAGATACAAATTGAAGAGTATGGTGAGATATGACTTTGGGGTCATTTATACTTAAAGAATTTGTTAATCCTGAGATTATTTATGATTGTTTAGACGGAAAAGGATTAAATTTAAATAAACTATAAAAAAAGTCTTGATTTATTTTAAAAATCATTATTATATATAATATAAGAGGCGGAGAGAAGAGATACTACGAACGCTTATTCGAAACAAACTCTTCTCAATTATTACTCTTATTATGTTATAAAACAAATTATTTAAATATAAAACATAATAAGAGGAGTTTAATAACTTCTCTTTTTAATTAGAAAAAATTTATTTCTTAAATAAAATTAAATGAAAGCAATAAATAGTATAAGAACAACAACAAAAGAAAATGGTGAAGCAATAAAAATAACACCAAAAGCTGAACTTCTTAAATTGGCTTTAACATCTATGTTTGAAAATACATATTATGAAAATATAGATACTTTAGTAGAAAGAGTTCAAAAATATGTAAATAAAGTTGATGCAGAATGGTTGTTAAAATTATCAATATTTGGTAGAAATTATGGTCTAAAATCTATAAATCATTTTTTATTTGTTTTGGCAGTAGATAAATTAACTTGAGTAAAAAATAGTAGACAATTAGTTGAAAATGCTTTCAAACAATTTGTTTGGACACCAAATGATATTATAGAAATTTTAAATTTTTATAAAGCTTATACAGGTAAAAAACCAAATAAATTGCTTAAAAATGCAATAAAAAAAATATTTGAAAATAATGTTTTTGATATTTATCAAATAGCTAAATGGGAAAGTAGATTTAAAAATCAGAAGAAAAATGGAAAAAGTTTTTATAATTTAGTGGATGTTGTTAGATTAGTTCATCCTAATAATAATGATATAACTAATAAATTAGTTTATAATAAATTACCTTCTTTGTCAGAATTGAAAACAGCAGAAGCAGTTTTATCTGATAAAGATATATCAGGTGATGAGTTAATATCTTTTGTAAAAGAAAAAATATGAGATAAAGCATTATTAATGTATTTAAATACTTTGTTAAATAGAGGTATTTCGATTGAAGTTTTAACAGATGAAGTAAATAGAAGACAATTTAAATGATTATTCCCATTTGATTTTTTAAGAGCTTTGTCAGCTATACCTAATGATATTTCTACTGGAAACTTAAGAAATGCTTTAGTTAATCAAGCATCAAAATCATTATATAATTTACCATTATCTAAAGATGTTATAGTTGCAGTAGATACTTCAGGTTCAATGACAAGTAAATTATCTGAAAAATCTGTTATTACTTATAGAAAATTAGCTTCATTTTATGGTGCTTTGATAAATAAAGAATTTAAAATGCCAGTTTATGCTTGGAGTACAATTGCAGAAAAAGTTTATGATTTAGATAATGATGTTTTAGAAAATGTTAAGAAAATAGAGAATGTTGATGTAGGTTGGGGAACAGAAATACAAAAATTGTTAGAGGAAGTTATAGAAAATGAATGAGAATGAAAAGAAATAATTATTTTCACTGATTGACAATTTGCTCCTTATAATAAAGATTTATATAAAAAATTTAAAAGAGTATGGTATTTTAATTTAGCTTGATATGAAAATTCAATTCAAGTTAAAAATAATATAGTAGAATGTAGTTGATTTAGTGATATAATGTTTAAAGTTGGTGCTGATTTATTAAATATAAATCCTATATTAAAAGAAATTGATAAAATCAATTTGTAAGAGAATATAAATCATAATCCTAAGAAAATATTTTCTTAGGATTTTTTGTTTGATTTTTTTAAAATATGTTTATATTTATTATATAACAAAAGTTGGATAAGTTTATATTTATTTTTGATATGATTTAGTTTTATTAAATAAACTATAAAAAACTCTTGAAAATATAAAAAATTTGTATATAGCATACAATGCTTAAGACTTTCCTAGTTTGTGCTTATATTTGTCTTAAGCCAAAGAATAAAAAAACTAGGTGAGATAAGAAAAATAAATGCTGGAGCTTTTCTTATCAATAGCTATAAATTCAGCAATATTATAAAAAAACACTACTTATATTTAAGAGTAGTGTTTTTATTATATAATTTATTATGAATTATTTATTATAAAAATTAAATCATCATTTTTTAATTTAATTTTTCATTTACTTTTTTAAAATACAATTTCTTTATAGTCTTTCAATATTGCAGTTATTATACTATTTGCTGTTTTATGCTGGTCTAATACTCATAGTGTTTGATATATTTTTTTATAAGAATTTTCTTTAGTATTTACAATTATTGTATTAAAACTAAAATGTAAAACTCCTCTATTATCCTTATGAATAAAATAAGGAAGAATTTTTTTAAATTCATTAATATTTTTACAATATAATTTTCAATTTAATGATGCCATTTTTAAATTATTTATAAAATAAAAGGTATTTTATATATAAGAATTATTTAATTATTTTCAAGTTTAAAAACTTATTGATAAAAACTTATAAATCATTATATTCAAATAGTTAATTTTTATATATTTTTTTAAATAAAGAAAAATGAAAAAAATACTATACTATTTTATGTTTGTTATTTTATTTAGTTTTTGAATAAATATAACAAATGCAGATTATATTGATAAAAATGCAGTTAAAACTTCACAATGAACTTTTGACGTAGTTGTTAAAGGACAAAATGCATATATGAATATTAAACAAAATTCAATTGTAGATTGAACTAATACAACAAGCTATAATTGATATTTTTTAAGTAAAGATATAAATAATAAAGATGTAGATTTATGGAGTTATTGACAACCTGCTATAAAAGTTGGTTCAGGATTTAAGTATTTATTGAGTTCTTTTTATATGTTTTCTTCATATAATCAAGATATTAAAATAAAAAGTTTTGTTAAATGAGATAATCAACAAATTAAAGATAGTTTAGGAACTTTATATACTACTTATAATCCTACTTATTTATGATATGTTGCTATAAGTACATATACTTGAACTTATAATTTAAATGATTTTATGAAAAGTTATATTGATAATTTATCTTATTCTGATAGAGTTAACTTGATTCAAGATATAGATAATAATTGATGTATTAATATTTTATCAAATAAGATTAAAATTTGTGGTTTTCAAAAAAATCCAACTAAATTAACAACTGAACAAACTTGGTCAGGTTATCAAAATATAAACTGATATGAAAATGATACAAGTTTTTTGTCAAATAACATTAATATTTGAAGTTGAGTAAATACTTTAACTGTCTGATTTGTTAGAGATTTATATGATTGATTTAATTGATTAGATAGCTATAATTCTTTAACTGATTGAATACAAATAACTTTTTGAATAGAATGAGGTTATATTTTCCCTGCTTTTGTCTGATATTTTAAAAATGATTTTATTACTACTGTTGATGCATATTTAAAATTATGATATTCCTATAATAGCTTTATTTGAAATTTATTAAAAGCTTATAAAGCTTCCTGAAAAGAAATTGGGGATTTATTTACAAGAGACTACATAAATTGAGGAGAAGAGGATAAACTTTATAAATATTGAATTGGTTATATTTATTTATGAAATAAAATAACTGACAATAATAACAATAATAATTATACTTATTATTATAATACTTATTTAGTAAATGGTTCTAATTTATATATGTGAGAAAATTTTGATAGTAATCAAAAAGCACAAACTGTAATTGCTAAAACAAATAATAAATGTCTTTTTTCTCGGACTAATGATGGAACTGATTATGTAAGTACAACTCATAAACTTCCAAATAATACAAGTTTACATTTTACTGATAGTTGTCTTGCTTTACCTGATACAACTTCAAGTTTTTGAAATTTAACTTTTCATAAGTTTTATTTTTGAAATAATCCTTCTGATAATTATAAAATTTATTTTCACTCTGTTTATAATAATAAACCACATACTATTTTTATAGCAAGTAATAATCCACTTATATTTGATAGAGTTTATGTTCCAAATTCCATACATTCTAGTATATATGTTCCAAATAAAATAGTAAGATTACAAAATATTTCTGAAAATGTTAAAATAAATAATGATAATGTTGCAGTAAATGATTATGTAGATAATAAAAGTTTAAATCAAGGATTAACCTGATATATTATTTCAAATACTTTAACCTGACTAGTATTAGATAAATATTGAGTTATTCAAACTAAAACTGCAAATGGTATTTTTAATGTAAATACTTCTGATGTTAATTTTCTTAAGAGTTTAGCATTATATTTACACTTAAATATTCAGGATTTATCTTTATCTTGAAATTCAACTATATTATCTGATAGAAATATAGTTGCTAAACAATTAAATCTAAAAAAACAAGCTGATTGAAATATTGAAGGTCAATACTATTTTACTAATGGTGGTAATGATTATGATTTATATTTTCAAATAACTACCTGAAATAAAATAAACTTTAATGTTTTTACAGGACATACAAATTATAGTTGTGATTTTATAGCAAACTATTGATATAAGTTAGATAACAATTCTTATTCAGTTATACTTTCAAACAATTGTAATTTTTCTAATGTTTATGATAGTAGTAAACCTAATATTACACTTCCATTCCAATATATAACTTCTACTGCATATTATAAACAAGATAAAATTTATTCTTATAATACATACTACTGAAATAATGATTTAACAGTTTTTGAAAATCAGAACTTCCAAAAACTTATTGATTTAAATATTTTAAATGAAGACCAAAATACTACAAATCAATCAAGTTATAATTTTATTTCATTATACTCTGAAAATAAAGATAATATTTTAAATAGAATTGCATACATAAATAAACCTGTTCCACATAAAGATTTTATAGCTCTTGCTAATAATAAAGATAGTTCTAATTTAATTTATAATCTAGTAAACTCTGATAATATAGCAAGCTCTAATTATATACCTGATAGTACATTTTATAAAAATTATATTGAAAATTTAATAAATTATAATAATTCACTTCCTTGAACAATTTATTATGTTCTTGATAATTCATCTCACTTAAATGATATAAGCTTAAATAAAGATTACTATATTTCTACTTATATAGTTCCAAACTTTAATTATGCAAAAACTATTAAAGCAAGTATTGTTGGTTGAGATGGAACTTATATTAAATGATTAAAAATAGATTGTAATTGACAAATAGCAAATTGAACTAATATAACAACTTTAAATTATAATAACTACTTAATTACTTGATGAGTAATAAAAGATTGTAAAGTCATATTGAATGTAAGAGCTACAAATGCAACAGAAAAAAAACAACTTCAAAATAGTAAAATTTCTATAAAAATACAAATAGCTGATAATAAAAATACTATAACAAAAACAATTAGTTATACTATATTTAATCCAAATACAGTAAATACTAATTGATTAGCAGACATTTTTCTATTTGATGATAGTGGAAATATTTCAAAAAATATAACAACAAAATATAATTGATTTGGTGCTTATGTAAGATATGATATTCCAGATAAAAGTAAAAAAATTAAATATGTTAAAATTAGTTTAGAACTTAATAATAGTGATTTTGAACTTTTACCAAATCCATTACTTGATAAAAATCCTTGATATATTGCAATGATTACAAATCTTATACATAATAATAATGAAACACTTATAAGAAATAAAACTCATTATGATTTAATAATACCTTATGATGATAATGCTGATAATTTTAAAATTGATTGATACTTAAATTTTGGTATTCAATTAAATAAAGATTTAAGTAAAGTAAAAGATAGAGAATGAAAAATAAAACTAAATATAAAATATGTTTATATTGATTGAACTATTCAAAACTTAACTGATGAAGCAAAATTTAAAGTATTATGAGCAGATTGAAAAGATTATATAACTGATTATGTTTATAACTTACAGAATAAAGATGACCCTCTTTATACCTCTACAAATGATTCAAATGGTTTATATTATAGATATTGAGTATGGGAAATAAATTATTTTCATATTTCTAAAGAAATACAAGCACAAGATAGCTCTTACAGAGTCCCCGCAAATTATCAATGAGATGAAGATTGAATATGAAACTGGTTTGGTAATTGAACAACATATTGAGATAATTTGTGAATTTATGCTAGATATGGTTTAAATTATTTCCCTTCTTATAAAGGGTCAAATTATTGAGGGTATTCAATAGAAGATACTTATAATAATAAAGTTTGAGGATATAGATATGCTTATACCCCTAATCAAAATTGATATTCAGTAAATTGAGTTTGTTCTACGTATTATTCAAGAAAACAAATACCTCCAACTTATGATGATGGTAGAGGTTATGGTTGATTTAAGACTATTAAAATTACAGGTTCATTAAAAATGCATATTAATAGATTACAAAATTGATGACAATGGTGAGATTTCTTTTTTCCAGTAGTTCTATATAATTCTGATGCTTACACTAATGTACATAAATTTATAACTACTTATTCTTATTCATATTATCAAACATCCCCAACTCATAATATTAATAGTGATAAAAATATTTTATTACCTAGATTAGTTCTTGCTCCAGAATTTAAGTGAATGGTTGATGATATAGAATTACAATGGCAAAAAAGTATTACACCTACTTTTCATACAGTCTGAACTAACTCATATAGAGAAATTCCTTTTACTATTACAATTAAATTAAAAGAACTTAATTCAAATAATGCAATTAAAAATAATAGTCTTTATAAACTGTTAGAAGAATGAGATAATAAGAAACTTTTTACTTTACAAATTCCTATGGTAATTTTGTGAAATTATAATTGATTGGATTATAATATCTTAAATCAATGGAAATGAAAAAATATTGGAAAATATAATAATTTTATGTATGAATTTTTAAGTTCAAATCAAAAAATGACTTTGGTTAAAATGAGATTATCATATCAAAAATATATTAGAAGTCAGTATAGTAAAGGGTATTTATATTCACGGAATTATGACCATTGGAGACGGTGTTGTTCAAAGAGTTGATGTCATAAGTGTTGATGTATAATTGATTCACAAGGTTCAAGTTGGATAGACCAATGAGCTTATGAATACTTATTTGGTTATTCTGTTTTTAATAAAATTTCAGAAGTAGGAAATAATTATATAGTAAGAGCTTTTCGACCAAGTGAAAAATATAATATTATAGGTAATTGAATAGTTAAATGAACTCCATCAAACTTAGAATGAAATAGAATTACTGTAAATAATACTAATTTACCTTCAGAACTTAAAACAAACAATCAGACTCAATTAGATAATAACAAACAACTTAGTATATTTAATTATATTATGAAAAATAAAGATTTTGCTAAAAATACATTTGAAAATTATTCTTATTATAATTTAAAAGATATATTAGAACTAGATAACTGAGATAAAAATAATAAATGGCAGGTTTATTATTATAAAGATGCAGAAAATTTATCAATAGAATGAAATTCTGATATAAAATACAAAGGTAAAAAAATTATCATTATAGATGGTGATTTATTTGTAAATAGTAATATATTACCAAATAATAAGAATAAGGACTATTTAATTGTAGTAGTTTTATGAAATTTATACATAAATGCAAATGCTGAATATTTAGATTGGGGACTAATTGTAAAGTGAAACTATATTTTATTAGATTGAGAAAAAACTTTATTAAATCATTGACCTGTAATAATAAATTGAAAAGTATTTAATTATAGAAATTCTCAACATTCACGACCTGATTTATCAACTTATTTTGATTGAAAATTAACAGAACAACAAGAAAAAGCAATTAGAAGTGTGATGAAAGAATCTTTAGTATTCTTAAATGATGGTAGATTTATAAAAATAAAGTTAATTATTAAAAAAATCTTTAGTGATAAAAAGTTTTAATAAATATTATTTTATTATAATTATAATTTTAATAAAGTTAATTTATATACTAAAAATAGTCAAGTGTTTTATAAAAAAAAAGTAAAAAAGTTTCATAAAACACTTGATTTTTTTTTGAGCATAATTATATTGGGAATTGTGGCTAGGGGTCGACCTAGTTCAGCATACGAATTATTTTATATTTTTAAACAAAAAAAAGTATGTTAAACAAAATGAGAACAAAGAGAACAGGTGGTAATATGGTTGTATCTGCCTTATTAACTGTAATAATTGGTTGAATATTAGTTGCATTCTATTTTTGATACTTTGGGCAATCATTAGATAAAAATGATGTAACTAAAGTATGAACTGATTTAAGGCAAAATATGACTGATGTTGCATCACAAGTTAAGAATGGTGCAGATATTACTCTTAATAATACTAGTGTTGTTAATAAATTGAAAAATCAATATGCTAACAACATAATTGCAATAAAGAAAGGTATAACTGCACCAGTAGCATTTGCATCAGGTACTGATTTATCTGGTACAACTTTAGCAGGTGTTGTAGCAGGTATCAATGATGGAAATAAATATTTAGTATTGGATACAAATGATACTTTAATGACAAATACTGGATATGTTATTGATGGTAAAACAGCAAATTCTGATTTTACTGCTGCAAATCATAATGCAGATGAAGCAGGTTTGACATATAATTCTGTATATTTCTTAGTTCCTGCAACTGAAAAAGCTACTTGGGACAAAATTGCTTCTGCTAATATTGGTAGAATTAGTGTAGGTGATATAACAACATTGAAAGATGGAACTACTAGTGCAACTGCTCTTTTAGTACAATTATCTAATGTTGGTGAACAATAAAATTACAATATTAGTTTAATTAAAAAAAAGAAGAGTTTAACTCTTCTTTTTTTTAATTAATTCAACAATCAATTATATCTCCTTGAGTATCATCTCAACTATAACAGGCATCTCATATTTCTCCATATTTCCAATTATTAATTATTCCTCAGTTTATTCTTTCACCTGTTAAATATATTGTATCTCAAGAAAAATTTTTAGAAGGAATAAATATAGTATCATAACATCAACCTGTATATGTATCACCTGTAAAATCTTTTATTTCACAATAATCTAATGTAGTTCCAGTGAAATTATAATAAGTTTGATTATTTTTATTAGTCATTATGTTAATATAATTAGTATTAAAGAAATATAATGTTGTTAATATTATAAATAATAAAATAAATCTATCCATTATTTTGTAATTTACAAATATAAAATAAACTATGACTTTCAGGTAAATATTTTAAACACATTCAAGTTAGATTTTCTCTAACATTTAAATTTGTTGTGTAATCTTCTAATCAAGATGAAATATCAACACCTGTATCTAATTTTATATATATTTCTTCTCAAACTCAAGAAAATGCACTAGGAGGAATTATAACATCTCCTGTATATTTAACTTCTTTAAAATTTAAAAAATTTTTAGATAATATTGTAGTAGTAGAATTTCAAACATATTTTTGTTCTAATCTATTTTTAAATTGATAAAAGTTATTAAAAAAAGTAGTTGTAATAATTCATAATGCTATAAAATATAAAATAGATGGTATTATATTCATTTTTATATTATTATTGATTAAAAATATTATTATTTTGATTACTTTTTTGTATGTATAATTTATAAATAATTGTTGTATTTTGTGTTATTTTTTTAAATTCTTTTTCTGTAAGAATTTTTACATTTTTTTTATTAAAAATATCCTTTTGAATTTGTTTTTTTATAATATCTGGATTAATTAAAGACTCTATTTTATAAATATAAAAACATCATCAAAAGAATAATAAAATAGATACTACTATTAAAATTATTTTAAGAAATTTGAATCAATTAATATTAGATTTAAATTGAATGGACTTCATTTTTGTCTCAAACTAAGATTTAAAAAACCATTTTCTCCTGTAAATACTCTATATTTTTGAATTATATTTGATATTCTTTTATTAATATCTGTTGTAGTATCTGTTGTTAAACCTAAATAATTTGTATTTCAATCTTTTTTGATAAATAATGTTTTATAAAATTTTCTATCTCTTAAATTTATTAAAGTAGTAACAAAAAATTTAATACTAGGATTGTTTTCAAAATTATCACATATATTTTTTTCACTGTCTGTATCTGTTTTATTTTGCCGTCATTTATAACAAACTAATTTATCAGAATTTTCTATAAATTGTTTAATATAAATATCTTTATTTCGATATTTTCCTGCTATTTTATAGTTTGTATACATATTATATAAAGTTAATACTCATAATATTAATATTGAATAACCTATAGTAGCAATTATAGTATCAATAAGAGTAAAAGCTTTTACTCTTACTTTTGTATTTTTCATAATATAAATTTTTATTTATTTAAATTATATTCTTTCTTCATCCCATTTATTATTTTTGTTCATAATTGTTTTTTTATTGACTCTTTATTAAGTATAGCTTTACAAGCTTGAGTTCCTTGTTTTGTATATCAAGCTTGTGAACAAATATTTCTAATTTGATTAACAAGCTCTTCTTTTGGATTTTTCATTTCTACTGTGTTGTTCTCAATTTTTTTTATATTCAATTTCTTTCAAATATTTTCTTCATTAACTTTTATTTTTTTCATATTAACTTGTTGTTTTTCTTGAGTTTGTTTATTATTTACTTGATTTCAAGTTTTTCATTTCATAGCAATTATTCCAGCTAAAATCACTATTATAATTCATAAAGCAATTATTGTTTTTTTAGACATTTTTTGGTTTGTTTAAAATATAAAAAATAACCTTATTAAATATAAGGATTTTTTTAAAAAATCAATATTAATATAATTTAATTTGCTTTCATTTTTTATGGAAATGAATTATATCAAATTTTTTATATATTCTTTCTAAATCTTCAAGAAACCATTTTCTGCAAATATACTTTGAAAGTGAGAAGGCATCTTTTATGCCTGTATTTCTAACTAAGTTCATAGGAACTTTAGTTAAAATATTTTTATCTGTAATTATAAGTACTCATCTTCATTTATTAGGAAAATTATTATAAATAAATTCTTTTATAAAATTATCATTTTTTTGTTGATTCATTTTAAAAGTTTATGAATAAAATAAAATTATATAAATATATGAAATAAATTATAGTAGTTTTTTTTATTTTTTCAAGTTTTTTTTATTTATCTTGAATTTTAAATAAAATATTTATAATGTGCTTAAATAATATTTATTCTATTAAATTAATAAAATGTTTAATTTTATACTTTACATATCATTAAATTTAATACCATTATATCAAAATTATTATGTTAAAAAAATGTCTATACAAACTTTTAATACTTTTAAAATAAATTGTCAATTAAAAAAACAAATAAATGAAACTAAAAATATGAAATCTTATTTAGTAGATAAAATAGTAACTATCTATAAACAATTTATACCTGAAATTATAGATAGTTGTAAAAAATCTAAAAATCCTAAGAAATGTGTTATTGATATGACTAATTTAGAATATAATAGATATATTACTTGAATAAATAATTTTGATGATAATTCTAAAAATATAATATATGAAAATATGTTTAGTATAATTAGAAATCGATACTCAAATAAAGTTAAACTTAAAAAAGAAATAGAAAATCTTTTAAAAAATAAAAAAATAGTTATTATTATAAATAAAAATTCTGATTTATCTAGCAAGATTTTTAATAAAATTGTAAATAAAAAAATAAATATCACTAATAAAAATTTTATTAATATATTGAAAATATTATTAACTGATAAATCAATAAGTAATTTTAGTTTAAAATGTAATAATATATCTGCAGGAAATTTAAAATTTAAATTATCTAATAAAATTGATTTTTATAACAATCAAGATATTAATGAAATTAAAATGATTGTTAAAGATAATAAAAAATTAACTTGTGATAATATTACAAATATTTGTTATAATATATCAGATACAATTGATATTGTTAATAATGTTAAACAAAAATATTTGAGTTGATATAATGAAAATTTTACTGGGGCTATTAAATATATAATGGAAAATAAAAAAATGTTAATTTGAACAGGAGTAAAAATTAATAAAATAAAATTAAATACGGAAAGATTAAATCTTACTTATTGATTATTAGACAAGTTAGTTAATTTATCAGGTAATAAATTGATAATAAGTAATAAAACTTGAGTAATAGAGAAATTGCATAAAATTTATAATCTAAAATATTGAAAAGATTTATTCATTTTAATAAATGCTATTAAAATAAATAAATTAAATTATCATCATAAAAAAAAGAAAAAGGTTATACCAAAACGGATGTTAAAACCTTCTAAGAAAAAAACTACAGATATATTAAAAATAAAACAAAAACTTATTAAAGAAAGTAAAGATAAAATTAAAAAACAATTAAAAGAAACAAGTCAAAATTCAGATGGTATTTATATTTTATGATGAGCAATATTTTTGATAATAAGTTTGTGATGATTTTTCTTGTATCATAAGAAAAAATATAAATTATAATATTATAGTATAATTAATTAAAATTTTGAAGCTTGAAATTTTTTTTTAAAAAGATATATTATAAAGATAAATGTTTATTAATAATTTTATATAATATGGAAGAACAAAATATAGGTAAGATAATAGCTTGAAAATTTTGAAAATATGTTTATTTGATAATTAGTAATATTTTTTGATTTTTTTCTTGGTTTATTAGTATTTTAGGTATAACAGTTATAGTTTCTGTTTCTGTAATTATTATTGTTATTTATTGATTACTTACTTATTTTTTTCAGCCTCTTGTTCCATATAATAAACAAGATGTATTATTTGAAAGTTTTATGATTTCTAAAAGTCAAAACTATTATAAAGAATATGTAAATAATTATAAAAATGTATGTAAAAGAGATTTTTATAGTAATTTAACTTCAACTTGATTAGTACAATATACAGGAAAAAATAATTTATGTAAAGACCCAATTAATTTAACTCCAACTTATGTTTGAGCTGACTGATGATTATCTACAAGAGAAAAATTAGTGAGATGAGCTACAATAGAAAAAATAGCAAAACAATTATCAAAAGTTATGATATTTAAAAATTGGTTAAGTTGAAAATATAAATTAACTAGAGTAAATACAAATAAGATAAAAGTAGTTTGAGTTGATAAAAATAATAAACTCGATATTATAAACATTTATAATCCATTTTTATTATCTAATAGTTGGATTTTTATTGATGATAGTAATTGAAATTGATGAATAGAATATAAAGATAAAATAATAAATAAACAAAGATATAGATTAGATTTTCAAGATAATTCTGAACAAAGTTTATTTAAAAAACTTTATAATATAAATAGTAGTAAAAATTGGTGAATAGAATTAGAAAATTATAAAGTAGATGGTGCTAAGTTTAATTATAATATTTATATTCCACCAAGTATAAAGAATAATCCTAAACTTAGAACACAATTTATAAATAATTTTAAAAAACAATATAATCCTGTAATTTATTCTGTTTATAATAATTTATTGAATGCTTATAATAATGTAAAAGAAAAATGATGAGCTAAAAAAATTACTATGTGTTATGATAATCCCATAAAAATTCCATATTTTATTAAAAATAAATTACAAAAAGATTATTATAGTTATGGTTGAGAACAATGAAATTATGATGATATAGAAAAATATAATCAATATTGACTTGTATGTATAACAATAAATAATATTTATTCAAAATTAGATAAAAAAAATAGTTGAAAAACTAATAGTTTTATTGTAAAATTATGACAAGCAGTGGATGCTGATATAAGTATAAATGTTTATAATCTTAATTATATTTATAAAAATATAGTTTCTAAGTATTCAAATAAAATACAAAATAAGTTTTTAAAAAGATATGCAAACAAATTAAAGAGTAATTATAAAACTATATATATGCTTAAATGATATATGAGAAATCAAAAAGTTCAAAATGATTATCTTGATTATTCTTATAATAAATCTTCTTATACTGTAAAATATACATTAGCAAATATGTGAAGTATACGGGATAGACATAAGCAAACAATTCTTGAAACTAGAACTTTTAATTATTGATATATTAAGACAACATTAGATTTAAGAAAAAATAGTATAGAAAATCAAAATAAAACTGAAAGAGGTTATTGGAATGATTTTACTATTGAAAATTTATATTTTAATTACTTAAATAATCTACTTTTTAATATATGAGATAAAAGTATAATGGAAGATTTAGATAAACAACCTCAGTATTTATTTAATTTCTGAAATTTATATGATAAGAATAGCTTTAATTTTTACTATTGGTATTTAACCAATAAAGAAATTACAAAAGAAAATAATGCAAGTTGGTGGAATGTTTTTGATTTTAGTAGTACAGATAAGGATAAGCTTTCAATACTTAATTTTTATAATTATTGAGAAAAAAATCTTTGAAATACTAATACTTATTATAATCAAGTAATAAAATTTTATAATTTCCCTGATTTAAAATGAAAAAATGCACTTTCATTAAGTATGTTTAATGCAGATGAAGAAATAGAACAAATATGAGTATCTCCATTATTTATGTTTTTCCAAATACCTCAGTGAAATGATAAGAAAAAGCAACAATTTAGTAAATATTATAAAACAAAATTTGAAAATTTTAATTTCTTATTTGATATAAATAAGTTTAAAAATCTTTATAAAGATATATCTAGCTTGTTAAAAACAAATTATATCAAATCAAGATTTGATACAGATAAAACTATTAATTTTGAGTTAGAAAGTAATAAATGACTTGCTCGGTTGTATAAGAATTATGATACAAATAGTAAAATTCAAATTATAGCAGATTATATAAATTGAAAAAGACAAATAAACAAAAGTTTAAAACAATATATAGATAAACAATTGACAGGGTGAGTGGTTTGACAAAATCTTGCTGTATATATTACAACTCAAATTATAATGGAAAATAAATATATGAAAGATTATTGATGTAATTATGATTTAAAAAAGACTGTAGATTTTCTAAAAGATAAAAAAGTAAATAAAACATTTTATAAAGTAAATTGATGGGAAAGTAATGCAAATAATATACTATGTTATTTTTGAAATAAAAAAGCTTGTAAACAAAAACAAATAGTAAAACTTGCTAAATGTGAAAATTGATTATTTAAATTATATTCTTTTATACAACATTTATTAAAAATAAAGTTATATTTACAGGATTTAATAAATTTTAAAGAAACACATAAAATTAAAAATTTTACTTTATTAGATACAGTTTTAAATAAAGACTATTTATTTAATCATACTTATTTAACAAATAATAGTTTTGCAAGTGAATATTTACAGAATGATTTCTTTATGATAATATGAATAAATATATTTGATAAAGATAAAATAAATGAATTTAAAGATAAAATAACTCTAAGTAAATATAATTTTGGTAAAGTAACAGATAATTTTATAAATGAAATTAAAAATATAAACTGTAAAAAATTATTGCAAGATAATAATATAAATATAAGTCAATGAAATATAAATACTTGTGAAAGATGAAAAATTGCACTTGTAAAATATTTTAAATCTTGAATAAGTTTATCACAAGCTAAGCAGTATTTAGAAAAATTAAATAAAGATTGAAATCAAGAACAAATATTTCAAGTTTTAATTAATTATTGAATGGCTTGACAATGTACTCGGTTTGTTCAATGAAAATATCCAGAGATAAACTTCTGATGAAATGCAAAAGAATGGTGTGATAATGCTTCAAAAAAATGACGACCTGTTATTTATGATGCTTGAAGTGTTTGGACAGGAGCTGTAATAGTGTGGAATTTTGGGACATATTGACACGTCGGAATTGTAGAAAAGATTGATAAAAAAAATAAAAGATTACTAATAGATGATATGAATTGGAAATGACCTTTTATTGAATCTCATCATCGGATGAATATGTATCATCCAAACTTTGAATGCTATATAAAGATAAGATAAAAAGTCTTGACTAAAATTTAGATAAAGCTATAATAATAAAGTTAAATTAGAATGTCTGTTTTAAAAAATATAGTTATTTTATAATTTTAAAAATAGAAAAATGTATAAAAAAAATAAAGATATAATATTATTAATTTTATTATTTTCATTTTTTATTTGACTTATTTGATTTATTTGAATATATATACAATTTTCTTTATTTTATAAAATTATAATGTTCTTTATATCTTTTTTAAGTTTATTAGCAATGTTTTTAATGATTGTGAAAAAATAAGATATATGTATTTATTTAATAAATATATAAAAATATGTTAAAAATTAAAGAACAGAATTTATTATTGAGTATAAGTATATTATTTTTTGTTTTTTCATTAGTATGATATATATTTGCTCTTTTATCAAATATGTATATTTATGAAGTTGTATTTTTTATACTTTTTTGTGGAAGTTTAACAATACTTATTATTATGTTATTTAGTTTAGATAATAAAAACTTAAAATAAACTTGTTTATTTTTAAAATAGTATTATATATTAAATACTTTATTTATAAATTATAAAAATGAAAAAAATTAATAAAGATATTAAAGAATTAGCTTTTGAAAATATTATATGAAAATCTTCGATTGCCAATAGGAAAGTTATTGAATCATTTTATGATTATTTTAATGGCTTAATTAAGCAAAATGGAGGAAAATATGAAATTACTTTTGAAAAAAAAATAAATGATTCTTGAAAGTATATTTCGTTTCAAAAATGAATTGTATTTAAAAATGGAAAAGAAATAGTGTTATATAGTTTTTTGTGAAAATGAAAATCAAACGGAATATTTGTATATGCTCCTAAATGAGATAGTTGATATTATTTTCTGTTTTATCCATTTCAATATTGAAAAGTTATAAAAAGTTTTTTATTTTAAAAAGTTAAGATATAATTTATTTGAATTATTTTTAAAATCCTTATATTATAATATAAGGATTTTTTTAATTTACATTTTTTAAATAAAATAAATGTTAGAATATATACTAAGTTTTCTTTGAT
>Ga0256829_1001469_pt1 | contig 19268 bp, 18 predicted proteins | sample 131447metaG_FD_185979 | JGI IMG/M metagenome (GOLD analysis project Ga0256829, IMG submission 185979) | Hydrothermal vent microbial communities from Lau Basin, Pacific Ocean - 131-447 | ecosystem: Environmental > Aquatic > Marine > Hydrothermal vents | place: Pacific Ocean: Lau Basin | collected...
AAATAGACTTCTGTCAGGACAATGAAAGTAAAAGTTCAAGAGGTGTCCTTCGTGGTTTGCACTACCAACTCCATCCTGCAGCACAAACAAAACTTGTTCGTGTTATTCAAGGAAGAGTACTTGATGTAGCAGTGGACATTAGAAAAGGAAGTCTTACTTTTGGTAAGCATGTGAGCGTAGAGCTTAGTGGTGAGAACAAACGCCAGCTTTTAGTGCCTCGCGGTTTCGCTCATGCATTTGTAGTGCTTGAAGATGATACTGTATTTGCTTATAAAGTAGATAACTACTACTCTCCTGAGAATGACAGAGGAATACTCTTTAGTGATGAAGCTTTAGATATTGATTGGGGCATTCCAAAAGAAGAACTAAAACTCTCTGCAAAAGATCAACTGCAGCCAAAGCTCGCGGAGACTGATGATATATTTGACTATAAAGTAAACTACTATGCCTAATATTTTAGTAACAGGAAGTAAAGGACAAGTAGGTTCAGAGCTTCAAGAACTTGCAGGTTCTTATGAGTATAACTTCTTTTTTACAGATAGAGACTCTTTAGATATTACAGACAAAGAGAGTATAGTTGCGTTTGTAAAAAACAACAGTATTGACACTATTATAAACGCAGCGGCATATACCGCTGTAGATAGAGCTGAAGAAGATGCAGTAAACGCAGGTAAAGTGAACCATCTTGCTACACAATACTTAGCAGAGATTGCAAAAGAGCAAAACATCAAACTTATTCATATTTCAACTGATTATGTCTTTGATGGCAAAAACTACAAACCATACAATGAAGATGATGTGACAAATTCTAAAGGAGTTTATGGTGCCACAAAACTTGCAGGCGAAAAGGCAATGCAAGAGATAAACCCAAAAAACTCCATCATCATTAGAACCTCTTGGGTGTACAGCAGCTTCGGAGCTAACTTCGTAAAGACTATGCTGCGTTTGGGTAAGGAGAGAGATTCGCTTGGTGTCATATTTGACCAAGTGGGAACACCGACATATGCAAGAGATTTGGCAAAAGCTATTTTAGACATTCTTCCTCAAGTAAATAGTGAAAGAGTAGAGATATATAATTACTCAAATGAGGGAGTACTTAGCTGGTATGACTTTGCTAAAGAGATAATGTGTATGGCAAAATTGGAGTGTCAAATCAATCCTATAGAAACAAAAGAGTACCCAACTCCTGCGATAAGACCTCATTATAGTCTACTTAATAAGGCAAAAATAAAAAAAGCGTTTGACCTTGATATTCCATACTGGAAAGATAGCTTAGATGCGTGTTTAAGAACTTTAGGAGAGAGAAGATAGTGAAGAAGAAACTTATAGTTAAACATCAAGAGATAGCGTTAGCAAAAGATGACTATATTTCACTCACTGATATTGCGAAATACAAAAATACTAAAGAAGCTAATGAAATCATTAGAAATTGGCTGAGAAATAGAAATACTATAGAGTTTCTAGGGCTTTGGGAAAAACTTAACAATAAAGATTTTAAACCTGTCGAATTCGACGGGTTTAGAAAAGAAGCAGGGCTCAATAGCTTTACGATGAGCCCAAGTAAATGGATAAAGAATACTAATGCGATAGGCATTACAAGTAAAGCAGGTAGATACGGTGGAACGTATGCTCATCAAGATATAGCATTTGAGTTTGCAACATGGATCTCTGTAGAGTTTAAACTCTACCTTATTAAAGAGTTTCAAAGATTAAAAAATGAAGAGACAGAAAAAAATAGACTTGATTGGGATATAAAAAGAACTATTGTAAAAATGAATTATCAGATTCATACAGATGCGATTCAAAAACATCTTGTTCCTAATGATATTTCTAAAAATAGAGTATCATTTGTTTATGCAAGTGAAGCGGATTTGCTTAACATTGCCTTGTTTGGTATGACGGCAAAGGAGTGGTTTGAGAAAAATCCTCAATTACAAGGAAATATGCGAGATTATGCTACAGCAGAACAATTGGTAGTATTAGCAAACCTTGAAAATTTAAATGCGCAACTTATCAAACAAAAAATATCTGCAGAGGAAAGAGTTATAATGCTAAATCATATAGCTAGAGAACAATTGGAGCTATTGTTCAAATCAAATATAAATAAAAAATTATTGGAGAAAGTATAAATATGTTTAACAACAATAATAAAACAATTTTAGTAACAGGCTGTGCAGGCTTTATAGGGAGTAATTTTGTACCATATTTCATGGATAAATATGAAAATTACAATATAGTAAATCTCGACCTTTTGACCTATGCAGGAAACCTTGAAAACCTTACAGAAGTAGAAGAAAATCTTAGATATAAGTTTATAAAAGGTGATATTTGTAACCGTGAACTTGTTGAGTTTATATTTGATGAGTATGACATTAGAGGTGTGATTCACTTTGCGGCGGAGTCTCATGTAGATAACTCCATAAAAAATCCTGGAGTATTCATTGAGACAAATGTCAATGGTACTTTTACTCTGCTTGATGTAGCAAAGAAAAAGTGGATGGAAAAGCCATTTACTTATAAAGATGAGTATAAAAACTGTAGATTTCATCATATAAGTACTGATGAAGTTTATGGAACGCTGGGTGAGACTGATCTTTTTACAGAAGAGACACCTTATGCACCTAACTCTCCATACTCAGCTTCTAAAGCAAGCTCAGATATGATAGTACGAAGCTACCAAGAGACTTATGGACTTAATACTGTCATAACAAACTGCTCAAACAACTATGGCCCAAAACAACATGATGAGAAACTTATTCCGACTATCATCCGTAAATGTTTAGCAGGTGAATCTATTCCTATCTATGGAGATGGCAAGAACATAAGAGACTGGCTCTATGTGCTTGATCATTGTAAAGGGATTGATTTGGTTTACCATACAGGTAAAGAGGGTAATGTTTATAATATTGGTGGTAGAAATGAGAGAACGAATCTACAAATCGTAGATGCCATTACATCCATCTTAGATGAAAAAGTATCACAAGAAAATAATAAAAGCTATAAAGAACTCATAACTTTTGTAGAAGATAGAGCTGGACATGACAGACGCTATGCGATAGATGCCACAAAACTAGAGAAGGAACTTGGCTGGAAGGCTGATGAGAATTTTGAAAGTGGGATTGTTAAGACTATTGAGTGGTATTTGGAGAAGCGTAATGATTAATGTAACGAAAACATATTTACCAAGTAGAGAAAAGTATAAAAAATATGTGGATGAAATCTACGCTAGTGGTTGGATTACAAATAATGGTCCAATGGTTAAACAACTTGAAAAAAGGCTTGTAGAGTATTTAGGTGTAAAAAACATAGTACTTGTCTCAAATGGCACTACAGCACTTGAAATAGCATATAGGACATTAGATATAAAAGATTATGTTATAACAACTCCTTTTAGCTTTGTAGCAACTACAAGTTCTTTAGTAACAAATGGCATTAAACCAATATTTGCAGATATTAACCCAAATACTCTAAATATTGATATAGAAAAAATCGAAAAAAATATTACTAAAAATACAAATGCGATAGTTCCTGTTCATGTATTTGGCAATGCTTGTGACGTTGAAGAGATAGAATCAATAGCTAAAAGTCATGATTTAAAGGTGATTTATGATGCGGCTCATGCTTTTGATGTGAAGTACAAAGGAAATAGTATTTTAAATTATGGGGATATTTCAACTCTTAGTTTTCATGCAACAAAACTTTTTCATACTATTGAAGGTGGAGCTTTAATAATTAATGATGATAGCTTAGTAGAGAAGGCTAGGTATCTTATAAATTTTGGTATTGAAAATTCAGAATCAATTCCTCACTTAGGAACGAATGCAAAGATGAATGAATTTGAAGCTGCGATGGGTTTATGTGTTCTTGATGAAATAGATATAATTAATGAAAAAAGAAAAATCATATATGAACGATATTTCAACGAGTTGAAAGATGTAGTTCAGTTTCAATTTCAAAATACAGATTCGTCTGCTAACTATAGTTATTTTCCTATTATCTTAAAAAGTGAAGCAGAATTAAATAAAGTAGAAAAACTATTAAATAAAAATAGTATTGCACCACGACGGTACTTTTATCCATCTTTGGATACTTTAGACTATATAGAACCAAAACAAGTATGTGAAATTTCTAGAGATATATCAAGAAGAATTTTATGTTTACCAATATATCCAGAACTTAGTCAAAGTGAGCAAGAATTTATAATTAAACTTATAAAAGGAATTTTGTGATGAAACAAGAAAATTTAGAGTTTTGTTTTAAAGGAACTAGAACATATGTGCATGGAACTGATATATTTACTAAAATGATAGAAGTTTTGACTGATGAAATGAAAAAAGAAAAGTTCGATTTATCATTTCATGGCGTCTCTAAAACTAATATTAAGTTATCTAATATAAAGCCAAAAGATGAAAGTTTATTAAAATTTGTATGTAAATATACTAATATTAGCAATAAAAGAAAAGTATTATATGGTAGCGAAAATGGCAAAGAAATTGAATGTAGGTATGAATATCCAGAAAAAGATATCTGTAAGATGTCTAACCTCAACTTAGATAATAAAGAAATACTTTTAAATGATATTTCATCTTACAGTTTTGTTGAAAATAGTGTAGCTTTAAATAAATATTTATTAGAAAATTTATTTCCAGATGCAGATGGAAAATGGTATTTTACAAGATTTCAAATACAAAGTATACCTGAGTATAAAGGTTATCCTTTAAAACTTGTTTTAAAAGCTAATTTCAACTTTAAACTCACAAAAACTGAAATTTTTATAGCTGATAAATTTGTTGGTTATATTTATTTTAGTTTAGTATAAAAGGATGTAAATGTTAGGAATAAAAAATATTGCAAGTTATTTACCAGAAAAAAAAGTTTCAAATTATGCTAAAAAAGAGAAGTTTGACCTTGATGATGATTTTATAGAAAATAAAATTGGTGTTAAATCTCAATGTGTAAAAGAAGACGATGAAAAAGCATCTGATTTATGTATAAAATCTTTTGAAAACTTAATCAAAAAAATGAATATAGATAAAGATACTATAGATTGTTGTATTGTTGTTACTCAAAACCCTGACTTTAACATTCCGCATACTTCTGCTATAGTTCATGGCAAACTCGAACTGTCTCAAGAGTGTGCTTGTTTTGATATATCTTTGGGATGTAGTGGATATATCTATGGACTATCAAATATAATATCATTTATGCAAAGTAATGGATTGAAAAATGGACTACTATTTACAGCAGACCCATATAGTGAAATAATAGATCATGATGACAAAAACACTGATTTGATTTTTGGAGATGGTTCGACTGTTACATATATAAGCGAAAATCCATTATATACAGCGAAAGATTTTAGTTTTGGAACAAATGGTAAAGCTTATAAAGAGATACTGTGCGATGATAAGCTTTATATGAACGGAAGAGCAGTCTTTAATTTTACAGCGACTACAATACCTAAGCATATTCAAAAATTATTGGTAAAAAATGATTTAGAAGATAGTAATATAGATAAATACATTTTGCACCAAGGGAGTAAATACATAGTCGATACAATCAGAAAAAGGTTGAAAGTAAATGAATCAAAAGTTCCATTTGATATGTATGAATATGGTAATACAGTTTCATCTGCTGTACCAATAATATTAGAGAAAGAGTTGCAGTATAATTATAAAAGATTATTATTGTCAGCTTATGGTATAGGACTATCTTGGGGTAGTACTATTTTAGAAAAGAATTAAATTTAAACAAGGAATATAAAATGGAAGCAACAGTAGAGAATATTAAAGAAGTAATAGTTGAAGCAGAAGTACTAGGTAATGTAGATGAAATGAGTAGTAGTCAAGCTTTAAGTGAGCAAGGAATAGACTCCTTGGATATAGTAAATGTTTTTTTACTTTTAGAAGAAAAGTTTGGTATAACAATTCCTGATGAAGATCTATCTCAAGTACAAAGTATTGATGCTATAGTGGAGTATATAAATAATAAATGAAAGAATACATAGAGTTTAGCGACAAAGTTTTTATTAATGATATTATATCTTATATTGAAAAGTTATCTTTTCAGTATAAATTGAGTTCAAATAAGAATCTTGTAATTAATGGAGTTTCTAATGGTTTATTTAAAGTTGATGGAACATTATGTTTTATTGAGAATATCAAAGATATTGAAGACATTAACGAAATTCCAAACTCATTAATTCTTACCAATAGTCAACGTAGTGATGATTTTAATCTATTTAATATACTTTATGTAGATGATGCTAGATATCTATTTATCAAGTTGCTAGAACTGTTTAATGAAAAAGATTTGTTGAATAGTTTTACTTCATCTTTGAATTGTAAAAAAAGTTTTATAAGTTCAAAAGCTAACATTCACCCATCCGTAATATTAGAAGATAATGTTGTAGTTGAAGATAATGTAACGATATCAGCAGGGTCAGTAATTAAAAATGGAACATATATATCTGCAAATACGATTATTAGAGAAAACTGTACTATAGGCTGTGATGGTATTGCTTTATATAAAGCTAAAAATGGTAAGGTTATGCGGTTTCCACATATTGCGGGAATTTATATAGGTAAAAATGTAGAAATTGGAGCCAACAGTGTTATTGTGAGTGGTACACTGTCAAATACTATTATTGATGATGATACTGTTATTGGTAATCTATGTAATATTGGTCATGGAGTGAGAATAGGTAAAAAAGTATGGTTATCTGTAGGTGGATTAATTGGAGGAAATTGTATAATTGAAAATCATGTTACAATGGGTTTAAGTGTTAGTTTAAAAGATAATCTATTTATAACTGAAGGCTCTACAATAGGAATGGGAAGTGTTGTAACAAAATCTTTAAAAGTTAAAACTACTGTATTTGGAAACCCTGCTAAGCCTTTAAGACCTTTAAATGTTGGACCAAAGAGATAATGATTAAAAACAAACTATTAAAAAATATATCTTGGCTCTTTTTTGATAAAATTGTAAGAATATTTGGTGGTTTGTTTATCGGAATATGGATTGCTAGATATTTAGGTCCTGAAGATTTTGGTGTACTAAATTATGCTTTAGCATATACTGCTTTATTTATGTTATTTGTAAACTTGGGACTTGATCAAATAGTAGTCCGAGAAATAGTGAAAACACCTAAACTTCTAAAGTATTTACTTGGTACAACCTTTTGGTTAAAGTTTATAGGAGCATTATTATCTATACTATTTATTAGTATATCTTTATACTTTATGAAGTTAGATACGATTACAACTCTTGTAATTTTAGTTACAAGTATAGGATTTATTTTTCAATCTTTTGATGTAATTGATTACTATTTTCAGTCGCAAGTCTTATCTAAATATGTTGCAGCTGCAAGAAGCAGTGCTTTTATACTTAGTAGTACCCTAAAAATTTTCTTAATTATAAATGAGTTTAGTGTGCTATATTTTGCTGTAGCACTGGTGATTGATGCATTATTTGCTACAATATTTTTAATTTATATCTATCAAAAGAGAGGTATGAATATTTTAAAATGGAAATTTAGCAAAAATATTGCAGTTAAACTTTTAAAGTATTCTTGGCCTTTAGCATTAAGTGGATTTATTATTTCTGTTTATACTAAGATTGACCAGATTATGATTGGAAACATGTTAAACCTGAGCGAAGTTGGTATTTATGGAGTTGCGACTACATTGTCAACTGCATGGCTATTTCTTCCATCTATAGTTGTCAGTACATTTATGCCATATTTTGTAAATCTAAAAAAAACAAATAATGAACTTTATGAGTACCGCTTAATACAACTATACTCACTTATGTTTTGGATTGGTGTTAGCGTAGGGGTAATTGTACTCGTTTTTGGTCAATGGATTATACATGCACTTTATGGACCTGCATACGAAGAAGCATACTATGCACTAGTATTTAATATTTGGAATGGTATTTTTATTTCGCAAGCATTAGCACGAAGTATTTGGCTGATAAGTGAAAATTTACAAAAATATCGTTTATATAATAATATATTTGCAGTTACTTTAAATATTGGTGTAAATTTTGTTTTGATACCAATTTACGGAATATCAGGTGCAGCAATAGCTACATTACTAACACAAGGGTTGAGTACATGGGTTTTTCCATTCCTATGGAAACCAATGAGAAGTTCCAATATTGCTATAATGAAAGCAATTAACCCTAAATATTTCATAAATATAAACATTAAGGAAAATAATGAATCAGTTAGCACCAATTAGTATTAGCACATACAGCAGATTAGAACATCTTACTAGAACAATTGATGCTCTAAAAATAAATGATTTAGCTAAAAATAGTATTTTATATATATTCTCTGATGCCCCAAAAGAAGGAGATGAAATAATTGTGAAAAAAGTACGAGATTACTTAAAAACAATTAATGGTTTTAAAGAAGTGAGAATTATTGAACAAGAGACGAATAATTATGAAAAGAACATTAAAGATGCTTATAGTATACCATTAAATAAATTTGGGAAAATGATAAGGATGGAAGATGATATCCTCACTTCACCCTACTTTTTAAAATATATGAATGAATCCTTGAACTTTTATCAAAATGAAAGATCAATATTTGCTATTTCTGCATATACTCCCTCTACAGATTTAGAAAAGTGTCTTGAAGAAGATGTTTTTTTAAGTAAAGATTTTTCTGCTTGGGGTTATGCTACATGGGCAGATAGAGATTTTTTTTATGCAAGAGAACGAATGAATTATTACGATAATATAATTTTAGAAAAGGATCTTGTCAAAAAAATAAATAAACTTCATCCTAAAATGATAGACACATTACATCTTATTAGCCAAAAAAAAGCTAACCCTGGAGACTATAAACTTTCAGCTAATTTACATTTAAATGGGTTATTTACAATAAAACCTAAACTATCATTAGTTAAAAACATAGGCTTTGATGGAAGTGGTGCGGGTAAAAGAACTACAAATAGATTTCAAACTTCAATAAATGAAACTTTTTTTCCAAAGCTTACTCATAATTTAAAATATAATGAAAAATGTGATTTTATAATATTTGATTCTTATTTTAATGACTTTACTGTAAAGTTACTACTTGGAAAATTTCATTTAAAAATAAAAATATATCTTAGTAAACCACAATATAATAGGATCAAGAAGTGTGTAAAAAAATTTATATAATACTTCTTAATTATAATGGTTGGAAAGATACTATAGAATGTTTAGAAAGTGTGCTAAAAAACGATTATGAAAATTATCAGATAATAGTAGTAGATAATGATTCTCCGAATAATTCAATGGATTGTATTATCAGTTGGGCAGAAGGTAAACAAGAGGTTGTTTATGATGAAGAATCACAGTTAAAATACCTAAGTCAACCATTTGAACCAAAGCCTTTAGAATATGTTTTTTATACCAAAGAAGAAGCTTTAAATGGTGAGAATAGAGAACGAGAAGTCAAATATATAAATCCAATTATTTTCATACAAGCAGGAGAAAACGGTGGTTTTGCAGCTGGAAATAATATAGGCATAAAATATGCACTAGAGAAAGATGATTTTGAGTATATATGGTTGTTAAATAACGATACTGTTATTGAAAAAAATAGTTTAAGTAAATTAATTAATTATGCCTCAAAAAATAATATCGGCATAGCAGGCTCTGCACTGATGTACTATAATGATTCTAATGAGTTACAAGCTTATGGTGGAACAATTAATAAATTTTTTGGGACTGGGAAGCATATTTTAAACCAAAATAATATTGAAAAAGATTTAGATTATGTAGTTGGAGCATCTTTTTTAATTTCAAGAGATGTCATAACTAAGATAGGCTTACTGCCTGAGGAATACTTTTTATATTATGAAGAAACAGACTACTGCTTTAATGCTAGAAAAAATGGTTTTACATTGGGAATTGAGCCTAAAAGTATTGTTTATCATAAAGAGGGTGTAAGTACAGGCGGTTCATCTAAAGGAAATGAGAAAAGTGAGTCTAGTGATATATTGAGTATTCGGAATAGAATTAAATTTCATAAAAAATATTTAGGTGGAGGTATCGGTTTATACTTTAGTTTATTGTTTACAGTTTTAAATAGATTAAAACGTTTACAATTTCATAGAGCTTTAATAGTTATAATTTTATCATTGAGACTTCATGTATAAAATAAATTTAGTTGAATCAACAATATATTTATATTTATTTTTTTTGTCTATAGATGGTTTGATTAGAGGTCTATTTTTAAGTACTTCTGTATTCTTCTTTGCATACATAAAAGTTGGTATTCTTCTCATCTTAATGTTTTATTTGTACATTAAAGTCATTAAATTTCATAAAATAACAATCCTGAATTTTATTTATATAAGTATTTTATGTATATCAATATTAATAGCATTAGAAAATAATATAAGTATTTATCAGTCTTTATTTGCTCTACAAATTTTACTTATATCTATAATCGCTTATGAGTTTAAATATGAAGTAAATTTATCAAATTTATTAAAACTATTGACTTTTTTGTTATATCTCTCAATATTCGGTTTAGTATTTAATTACTTTGTTGATTTTCCTTGGCAGAATCATTTAGTCAATATAGATGGATATGAAATAACAACTGGAATTAATGGAAGTATGGGAGAGTTTCGAAGATTGTCTGGGTTTTCTGTAAGCAATGGTGTCCTTAGTTTTTTTATATTTTCTTGTTTTTTAATGATTTCAATCATAAAATATTACACTTTAAATTATTTTAAATTATTTAATCATATTTGGTATATTTCATTTGTAGGTTTAATATTGTCGGCTTTAAAAACAACAATATTTGTTTTTCTTATGATTAATATCTTCATGATTTTTTATAATTTAAGTATACGATATAAGTTAGTAAATATATTACTTGTTGTGCTAAAACTTTTTTCACTTGTTTATCTTATTTCACCTTTTTTTATTGCAATTTATATGTATATTAATAGAGCAGTAGTAGACTATTCAGCAAATTCTTTATTTGAAAATGATTTTAACAGAATACTATTTGCAACTATGGCTGATAGAATTATTCGTGTATGGCCGAAAGGACTTAGTTTAATAACTGAACCACATATTTTTATTTTTGGACGTGGATTAGGTGGGATAGGAGTAGCTCAAAATATATTTGAACCAGATCTGTATACTTCAGGGGATAGTTTGTTCATACAACTGCTTGTTACTATAGGTGCACCATTAACATTCTTACTTTTAATGTATTTCATTGTAAAGCTATTCACAAAAGATATTATAGATTCTTTGTTAGTATTTACCCTGTTAATAATTTCTGTAACACATAACATAATTGATTCACCTATATTATTATTTTTATTTTTTTTCTTCTATCAATATAAAAGTAAAGGTTACAAGAAATGCTCAAACTTACGATAGACTTTAGAATGCATAATGCTTCAGGCATAGGAACATATATAAAAAATATAGTTCCATTTTTAGTAGATAAATTTAAGATTGTATTACTTGGAAAAGAGAGTGAAATAAAACAATATGCTTGGTCTAATAAAGTTAAAATTATAGAATGTAATAGCACAATATACTCCATCAAAGAACAATTTGAATTAGTTGAAAAAATCCCTAAATGTGATATATTTTGGTCTCCTCATTATAATATTCCATTGTTACCGATAAGAGCAAAAAAAAGAGTGGTAACAATTCATGATGTATTTCATTTAGCTTTTTATGATAGTTTGAATTTTAAGCAGAAGCTTTATGCCAAGTTACTTATAAATCAAGCAGTTTCTAGAAGCGATAAAGTATTAACAGTATCTAAATTTTCAGTAGATGAAATTAGAAAATATACTCATACAACAAAAGAGATAGATATAATCTACAATGCGATTGATTTTGATAAATTTAAGATTATAGATGATAAATCATCTATTGGGGTTATTTTAGATAAATATTTGCTACCTCAAAAATTTTTACTATTTGTAGGTAATGTTAAACCACATAAAAATTTAAAAAATTTGCTACTCGTTATAAAAGATATGAATATAAACCTTGTAATAGTTGGAAAGAAAGATGGTTTTATAACAGCTGATAATGAAATTTCAAATATTATAGAGAAAAATAATTTGAAAAATAAGATTTATTTTACTGGATATGTAGATGATGAAGATATTCCTGCTATTTATAATCTTGCTAAACTCTTTGTATTTCCATCTATCTATGAAGGTTTTGGTATTCCACCTCTCGAAGCTCAAGCTTGTGGTTGTCCTGTTCTATGTTCAAATACAGCAAGTCTTCCTGAAGTTGGAGGCAAAGATAGTGTTGTTTATTGTGATCCTTATAGTGTAGATGATATAAAAGAAATGTTAATATTAGTTTTAAATGATAATAAACTTCAAGAAGAATTGATAACAAAAGGTTTTGAAAATATAAAAAGATTTAGTTGGGAAAAATCTGCTCAAGAAATTATAAAAGTTATAGAAGGATTGAGATGAAAAAAGCATTAGTTCACGATTGGTTTTCTGTATATGCAGGAGCTGAAAAATGTGTAGAGAGTTTTACAAATATTTGGGATGATTTTGAGGTTTATAGTCTTATAGACTTTTTAAGTGATGAAGATAGAGAAATAATACTAAAAGGTAAATATGCAAATACCTCTTTTGTACAAAATATGCCAAAAGCTCAAAGTAAATATAGAAACTATTTACCACTTTTTCCTTTAGCTATAGAGCAGTTTGATTTGAGTGAATATGATGTGATATTGTCATCTTCTCATGCAGTGGCTAAAGGGGTCTTGACACATTCAAATCAACTTCATATAAGTTATGTTCATACACCTATAAGGTATGCTTGGGATTTATACCATCAGTACCTGAGAGAAAGTGGATTAGACAAGGGTTTAAAAGGTGCTTTAGCTAAATACTTTTTACACAAAATTCGTATGTGGGATATAAGTACTGTTAATAGAGTTGATTACTATATAGCTAATTCAAACTACATAGCAAGAAGAATTAAAAAAGTATATGGAAAGGAAAGTACAGTAATATACCCTCCTGTAGATGTTGAAAAATTTGAACTTTGTGAAAACAAAGAAGAATATTATTTTACTATGTCAAGAATGGTTCCTTATAAAAAGATAGATTTGATAGTAGAAACATTTAGCAAAACTGATAAGAAGTTAATAGTAGCAGGAACTGGTCCTGATATGGAGAAGATTAAAAGCTTTGCAGGGGAAAATGTTAAGTTTGTAGGATTTGTAAGTGATGAAGAAGCTATAAAGTATATGCAAAAAGCTAAATGTTTTGTATTTGCAGCTGAAGAGGACTTTGGCATCGTTCCTGTTGAAGCTCAGGCATGTGGTACTCCTGTTATCTGTTTAGGAAAAGGTGGTACAAAAGAGACTGTTGTAGATGGTATTACTGGAGTTCATTTTGAGAAGCAGAATACAAAAAGCTTATTGGAAGCAATAAAAAAGTTTGAAAAATTAGAATTTAAGCCACAAGAGATAAGAGAACACTCTCTTAAATTTTCAAAAGAAAGGTTTGAACAAGAGATTGAAGCTTTTATAAATGAAAAATATGAAATATTTAAAAAAGAGAGGTTGTAATAATATGACTAACATAATCCTATGCGGAGGCAGCGGCACAAGACTCTGGCCAATAAGCCGAACACTTATGCCCAAACAATTCGTAAAACTCTTTGATGACAAATCTCTCTTTCAACTCACAGTAGAGAGAAACTCAAAAGTGTGTGACTCTCAGTTTATAGTCTCAAACGCAGAGCAGTACTTCTTGGCACTTGACCAACTCGAAGAGCTCCATAAGAACAATAACAAATACCTGCTAGAACCCGTAGGAAGAAATACAGCTCCCGCCATTGCCCTTGCTTGTCTTGCATTAAACCCTCAAGAGCTAGTACTCGTAACTCCATCTGATCACCTCATAAAAGATGAAGAGGCTTACAAGCAAGTACTTCATAGGGCAAAAGAGCTAGCAGAGGAAAATAACCTAGTAACCTTTGGCATCACTCCAACATTTGCAGAGACAGGATTTGGTTACATTGAAGCTGACAGCTTTTCTGTAAGAGCTTTTCATGAAAAACCAGATGCAAAGACAGCACAAGAGTATCTAAACGCAGGAAACTACTACTGGAACTCTGGAATGTTTCTTTTTAAAGCTGGAGTATTTCTCGAAGAGCTGAAAACTTACGCTCCTGAAGTGTATGAGAGTTCACTACAAGCATATAATAATGCTAAAGAGAGTGATGCAAGCCTTATACGTATAAAATATGAAGATATGCTCAATATTCCAGAAGACAGCATTGACTACGCTGTAATGGAGAAGAGTACGAAAGTAAAAGTAGTACCTTCTGACATAGATTGGAGTGATGTAGGGAGCTTTGATGCTCTCTTTGAAGAGCTGCCAAAAGATGAGAACAATAATACGCTAACAGAAAAACATATAGCAATAGATTCTAAAAATAACCTAGTCTATGCAAAAGATAAATATGTAGCAACAGTAGATGTAGAAGACCTCATAATAGTAGATACAGGAGATGCACTCCTTGTAAGTAAAAAAGGAAGTTCTCAAAAAGTAAAAGAGGTAGTAAAAGAGATAAAGAAAGTATCTGACTTGCATAACATCCACTTAACAGGTCATAGACCTTGGGGAACTTACACAGTACTAGAAGATACACCGGGTTATAAGATAAAACGCATAGAAGTAAAACCAGGTAAACGCCTTAGCCTGCAAAAACATTTCCATAGAAATGAACACTGGATAGTAGTAAGTGGAACAGCAACAGTAACAGTAGGTGATACAACAGAACTTATAAGACCAAACGAATCAACTTACATCAAGATGGGAGACTTGCATAGACTCTCTAATGAAGGAAAGATTCCTGTTGTACTTATAGAGGCTCAGGTTGGTGAGTATACTGGGGAAGATGATATTGTTAGGGTGGATGATGATTTTAAAAGAGCTTAATTTCTTTTCGATAAAATACGTTAAAAAGAATAGGTTATTATGAATCAGATTATTTCCGTTGTTATTTTACTATTGTTAGATGTGTTGGCAATTGCTTTGTCTATTGTTCTTGGGTATGAGCTTCGTACTTCTTTAAATGGTTTTTTATCCATTGAGTTGCATCATAGTTTAAGTCAGTATTTGAGTTTTTCTCTGCTTTATATTATTCCTATTATGATGTTTATATATGAGGGAATATATACTCAAAGACGAGATTTTTGGCAGGAGAGTTACCATGTTATTCGTGCTTTAATCATTTCACTTATACTTATTTTTGCCATTTTAGCAATGAGTAAAAATGTTGAACTATTTTCTCGTTTGACTATTGTATTTTCTGTGTTTTTTATGATGCTTTTTATTCCATTATTTAAAAATATTGGTAAGAAATGGCTTTTTAAAATTGGTTTATGGAGAAAAAGAGCTCGTGTGTACGGATGTGATATTTTGGTGCGTAAAGAGGTTTTTACAAATCCTTATCTTGGCTATAAAGATGCAAAAGAGAGAGATGCAGAAGTTGTTTTTGTAAATGCAAAAGATATGGATTTAGATGAGAGAAATAAAATTATAAGTGAAGCATTGTCTGCTAAACACGAAGTGCTTTTTATTCCGACTTTTGATGAGTTTGATCTTACTAATTCACATATTGATAAATTGCAAAATACGAGAACAAATTTAGTCTACTTTAAAAATCGTCTCGCTTCGAAAAGTCGAATGCTTGTGCAGGTATGTTTTAATTATATCTTAGCGATACTTCTTTTACCAATATTATTGCCTGTAATAGCTATTTTAGCCTTTTTGATAAAGAAAGAGTCTCCAGGACCTGTCTTTTTTGCACATAACCGTATAGGAAAAGATGGAAAAGTTATTCCAACACTTAAGTTTAGAAGTATGTATAGTGATGCAGCAGTACGTCTTGAAAAACTTTTGGAGGAAGATGCAGAAATAAAAGCAGAATGGGAGAAAAATTTTAAACTAAAAGAGGATCCTCGTGTTACAAAAATAGGTGCTCTTTTACGAAAAACATCGCTCGATGAACTTCCTCAAATTTTTAATGTTTTAAAAGGAGAGATGAACTTTGTTGGTCCCCGTCCTGTCATTCAGCAAGAGATTGATCAATATTATAAAGAAGATGCAAAATACTACTTTATGGTTAAGCCTGGTATTACAGGGCTTTGGCAAGTAAGTGGAAGAAGTGATACTGACTATGACTACAGAGTCAAAACAGACAAATGGTATGTGATGAACTGGTCATTATGGCTAGACATAGTTATACTCTTTAAAACAGTAAAAGTGGTGCTCTTTCGTGAGGGCGCATATTAGAAATGAAATTATAATTAAAGGAAAAAAATGCAACAACAATGTTATGAAGAAGATACAATAGATTTACGAGAGTTATGGGCAGTCTTAAGAAAGAGAAAGAGACTTATTTGGTTTATTACTGGAGTTGTTACACTTGCAGCGTTGGCTTATGTGCTGTTGGTAAGACCTGTTTATGAGGTGAAGGGGGTTGTAGAACTCGCACAGATAGATAAAAAAGCTGTGCAAAATGCAAATGATTTGAGGCAAAAACTTAGCTTTATATATGGAGTAAATACTAAAGGAAAAAAACGTGAATATCCTATTGTTCAAGCTATTACGCTTCCTAAAAAGTCGAAAAACTTACTTATTGTAACAGCGAGAGGATACAATAATGCTTCTGCAAAAAAGAAACTTGAAAATGTTATAGACTATCTTAGTAAAGTACAAAATAAAGAAATTGATATTTATATGCAAACGCAGAAGAAGCGTTTAGCTTTGACAGTTGGTGATTTGAAACGGAATCAACAGCTTGTTCCTCAAATTCAAGAAGACTTAAAAAATTATCAGAAAAAACTTTTAAGTATTTCAAAGCAAAGTGCAGCGTTAGCTGGAATTTATTCAATAGAAATAGGTAAAAAGCAGACAGAACTCAATAGTATTATAAATAAAATTTACGCATTGAAGAACAGTGTAAATAATATAGAACTCTCTATGTCTCCTTTGAGAATTCATAAAACAGTAATTGTTGGTAATATAGAAGAACTTGATAAACCAGTGAAACCAAAGAAAAAGTTAATAGTGATTGTTTCATTTATAACAGGCTTAATGCTTTCTATATTTCTTGCGTTCTTTTTGGAGTTTATACAGAGTGAGCGAAAAGAGTAATAAAAGAGGAGGGAAGACCTAGTATGTTCCATAAAAAAATCACCATAATAGGTCTAGGTTATGTAGGACTACCCCTTGCCCACGCATTTAGCGGAAAATATGAAGTAGTGGGCTTTGACATCAATAAACCAAGAATTGATGAACTGGGTAGTGGCTTTGACAGAACTTTAGAACTTACAAGCGAACAGGTAAATGAATCTCTCAAAAATGGGATGAAATTTACTATGGATATTGAAGATATTAAAGATAGCAATGTTTACATTGTTACTGTTCCAACTCCTATTGATAACAACAACGAGCCAGACTTAACTCCCATAGAAAAATCAACCGCGACTGTAGCAAAAGTTCTTAAGAAAGGTGACATTGTCATTTATGAGTCTACCGTATACCCTGGTGTAACTGAGGAAGTTTGTGTACCTATTTTAGAAGAAGGAAGTGGACTGAAATTTAATGAAGAGTTCTACTGTGGTTACTCTCCTGAGCGCATTAACCCGGGAGATAAAGAGCACACTGTGACAAAAATCCTTAAAATTACTTCAGGCTCAACTCCAGAGATAGCAAAAGTAGTGGATGATTTGTATAAGTCAATCATTACAGCCGGAACCCATCTAGCACCTAGCATCAAAGTAGCTGAAGCTGCAAAGGTCATAGAGAACACACAAAGAGATGTAAACATCGCTCTTATGAATGAACTTGCAATGATATTTGATACAATGAACATCAACACAAACGCAGTTCTTGAAGCAGCCGCAACGAAATGGAACTTCATTAAACTTGCTCCCGGACTTGTGGGTGGACACTGTATTGGTGTTGATCCGTACTACCTTACACATAAGGCACAATCTCTTGGATATACACCAAATCTTATCTTAGGTGCACGACATATCAACAATGGTATGAGTAAACTTATAGCAAATAAAGCAATCAAGTTTATGATAAAAGCGGATAAGAGACTTAAAGGTACTAAAGTTCTTTTGCTTGGTGTTACATTTAAAGAAAATTGTCCTGATATGAGAAACACGAAAGTTGTTGACATAATTGCGGAACTTGAAGAGTATGAATGTCAAATTGATATTTATGACTATTGGGTAGACAAGAGTGACAGAGAGAGTAAAAAACTTCCTTTTATAGATGAACTTCCATACAACTCACATAAATATGACGCTATCATCGTAGCAGTAGGACACGATAAGTTCAAAGAGATAACACAAGAAGAGTATGCTGGGCTCTCAAAAGGTGCACCTATAGTCATAGATGTAAAAGGCATAGTAGAAAATCCAACATGGAGACTATAAAAATGAGTAAAAATTTTGCACTTATCGGAGCAAGCGGATACATAGCTCCAAGACATATGAAAGCGATAAAAGAGACAGGAAATAATCTTGTAGCTGCACTTGACCCATATGATGGCATAGGTATCATGGACAGTAATTTTCCTCAAGCTGATTTCTTCACAGAGTTAGAGAGATTTGAAGATTTCATAGGCAGATGGGATAGAGAACATGATGATAAAATAGAGTATATGAGCATAGCCTCTCCCAACTACCTTCATAAAAGTCACATCAGGCTTGCTCTTAAAAGCGGTGCGCATGCAATCTGTGAAAAACCGCTTGTACTGAATCCTGCTGATATAGATGAGCTTAAAATCATTGAAAAAGAGACAGGAAAGAAAGTTTACAATATTTTACAACTGCGTCTGCATCAGTCGATAATAGATTTGAAAGAACGTGTTGCAAAAGAGCTTGAGCAAAACCCAGATAAGATCTACAATATAGACCTTACTTACCTTACAAGCCGTGGAAAGTGGTACTTTGAGAGTTGGAAAGGGAAACAGGAAAAATCAGGTGGAATTGCATCTAACATTGGTGTGCATTTTTACGATATGCTCTGTTGGATATTTGGAGATGTTGAAAAAAATATCGTGCATGTAAAAACAGCAGATACAAACGCAGGATACTTTAAACTCAAAAACGCAACTGTAAGATGGTTTCTCTCAGTAAACTATGACTATATTCCAGAAGATATTAAGGCAAATGGGATGAGAACGTATCGCTCCATTACTGTAGATGGAGATGAAATAGA
>Ga0256829_1001470_pt1 | contig 19260 bp, 13 predicted proteins | sample 131447metaG_FD_185979 | JGI IMG/M metagenome (GOLD analysis project Ga0256829, IMG submission 185979) | Hydrothermal vent microbial communities from Lau Basin, Pacific Ocean - 131-447 | ecosystem: Environmental > Aquatic > Marine > Hydrothermal vents | place: Pacific Ocean: Lau Basin | collected...
AATATTGTAACTTACCTGCCCCGTATTGCTAATCACTGTGCCCGGAGCTGTCGCAGCTTGAGCCACACCACCCAATAACAAAGCAGTAGTTAGCAAAACTAACGCCCGTGTATATCTACCCATAGCTTTGCTATAAGCACTATAAGCAGACATACACGGACGGACTACGCCACGTTGAAGCAACGTGCGCAATCCACCCTGTGATAAAACACAACGTGTGAATGCATGAGCACTCCGAGATAAAATCTCAAAGCACTTTGCAAAAAAGGTAAAGTCGTGTTTCATAAGTTAATCGTAAACCCTATTAATTAATAATAACTTGGAATGTTAAATCAAGGGTTTCACCTGCTTGCAACTCACCATTTACTGCTCGCGCAGGAAGAGGTGTTGGTGTTGCTGTTGCTGCATTGGCAGTGGTTAAGAATGTCGCAACAGCGTAGGTCAAGTCACCCACTGTCGTTACATTAAAATCCAAACCATCTCCAGCAGCACCATCCGCAAGCAATGTACCAGAGGCTGTATTGGTACCATCAGTGAGTGACCAACCAATAACCTTGCCTGCAATCACACTCGCTACAGGCACAACTGTCACATTAGCGTTAATCGTGTCTGCAATAGTCTGCAGCGTTGCAGAAGCAGCTGCTCCTGTTGCATTAGTAATTGATAATGTATATTGAACTGTTGCACCAGGAATCGCTTGTGGGTTCGTCACCCCATTCACTGGATCTGAAATAACCAAGGCTGTTTTAGTGAGTGTCACCACAGCAGAAGCCACTTTAAAATCATCAAGAATAGAGAACTTACCATCATTGGCTGCATCACTGGCACCAGCAGCATCAGCAAAAACAATATCAACACCAGCCAATGTCCCTGCCCCAACAGTTGCGACTTCAATAGGATCCAAACCTGCAGCAACACTTGTATGTGCAGTGGCTGTAAGGTTATAGGTTGCAACATCACCATTTACCGCCGCACTGGGAATAATACCGCTTACAATATATACATTGGTATAACCATCAGCAGGCAAAGCATCAATAAAGATAGCAGTATCTTCTACTGCTTGGAAGCCAGGCGTTGCACCACTTTCAGCAAATAGAGTGACACTACCAGCATCAATGGTATCTGTGTTACCTGCAAAAGCACCTGCACCACCCGCCAAAGCCGTCGCGGCTAATGCAAAATCTTGAGTATCGTTACCAGTGTTGGTAATTTTGTAGGTTAATACAGAACTGCCTGCAAGAGCACCTGGCGTAATAGCAACGCCTGCTGTGTCTACAGCAACAGCATTGATATTAATTTTTCTATCCACAAGAAAGTCTGTTGAAACACCTCCATTACTTTTGATAACAGTCTGTGCTACACCACCTACCGCAAAGCTTAAATCTGCTAAGTTGGTAATCTTTGTGCCTGCTGCCGTGCCTGCTGCCAATGCCATAGTTGGCGAAAATGCCAGCATTGCAGCTACTGCAAGCCCTGCAAGTCTTAATCGTTTAAAATTCATATTTACTTGCCTCCTTACTTATTTCACACGTGCTTTAAAACCAACCGAGCCTTTTCCGCCGGCGGGCACACTAGATACAAGTGTCCAGCGCACATGGTGATATTCATCACTGCGTGCTAAACGCATTTTATTATCTTCTTTCACCATGAGTTTATCAGCAGCAGCAAAATGCTTTCCATCTACAGAAAACGTAATGTCTGTCGCTTTGCCAGTGGCTGAGTCTGCGATATACACTGTATTCTCAGGGATTGGATCATTGATCACAATACTATCAACAGATTTTTTACCTTTGTTGTTATAAGTAATGCTATAAAGCACAATATCTCCAGGCTCGATATGGTCTGGAACAACAAGTTTTACTGTTTTATTACCGCTTTTATCAGTCACGATGACTTCTTCTTGGGCAGTTAGACTCAACACCACATCATCGGCTGCGAGTGCGGGCGTAGCCCACACTGCAACCATGAATGCAGTAATGATGAAAAGATTCTTTTTCATCATGTTCATCATTAGTTAATCGTCACTTTGAAAGTCACCATTTGTACAGGTGAAGCCGAAGTTATATTACCAAGCACGACTTGTACTTGTCCAAGACCTGGTACGCCAGCACCTGCTGTGAATGGCAATGTACCGCCTGCTTGAGGCGTTGCATCAGCCAAAGGTGTGATGGTAACACCTGCATCACTACTGAATTTAATACTACCTGGCACATATGTTGTATTGGCTGGAATATCATCTCCAATAATGGCATTGGTTGCAGTACCACTACCCGTAACAGAGAACCACAAAACATATTCAATCGTTGCACCTGGAACAGGGCTGGTTCCACCATAAGGGTCGGTCACATTTGCAGCTTTTGCATAATCACCTGGGGTATAACCTGCTGGAGGAGGACCTGGTGGGAATGGACCGACACCCGTAGGAGGATTCGGTACAATTGTCACTGAAGTAACAATATAGCTGCCTTGCGTTGTCGCAGTACCACCTGCTGCACCAACCATCACATCAACACCACCAACACCACCACCAACTGTCACTGTACCTGCAACACCTGTAGCAGTCACTGATGTACCAGTTAACGCTGTTAAACCAGTTTGCGCATCAAGAACTGTAGCAGGAATACCATTCACCACGAAGAAAGTCGCATAGCCATCAGCTGGTAATGCCGCAGTAGCTGCTGACACTACTGTATCTGTAAGCGGTTGATAAATATTATCACCATTGGCATCCGCGTAAATTACTGGAGTTGTTGGATCAAATTGGTCACCTGTAATGACACTATTAGCAAGCAAATTAAATGTATCTAAACCATTACCTGTATTGGTAACTTTAAATGCCATTGCACTCGCAGCATCGCCTGGGTTTACATTTACTGGGCTATTCAGTGCTGTAATATTAATATCAGTAATCTGTGAGACAACCGTTGTAACCGTGTTACTTGGTTTGTTGAAGGGTGTTGTGCCCACCGTGTAGGTGACATTAGCGGTATTGCTAATATTTGTACCTGCCACTGTGCCAGCTGCATGCGCAGTACCTGCCATCAGCATAACAGGCACAAGCAGTAAACCTGCAAGTTTTGTTATTGTTTTTATCATGTTTCTTCCTCCTATATTATTATTCAACATCTATTTGACTTTGACCTTAAATCGAAGTTCAAAATTGGTATTTCCCGCACCTGTATTGGCAGCCATGATGCCCTTCGGGGCAATCTTGATATGGGTGACTGTTGTATCCACGCCATTGGCATCAGGGGTTGGGGTGTATGTGTATGTCGCGCCGCCATCATTGGAGAATGACACATCATCAAGCGCATCATTCAAGGCCGTAAAGGTATAAGTTAGCCCGCTGGCTCCCGTACCATTAGGGTTGTCTGTAAAGCCAACAGGGCCAGTGCCTGCACCATTGATATCCGTCACTACTAGGGCAATATTAGTGTTAATCGGATCAATCATGACAATAGTATCAGCATCAACTGTACCAGTACCGCTATTGTTAACCTGTAAGCGATACAGCAACTCTGCACCAGGAATGGACAGCGGGTTAGTGGTCAAATTCACAGGATCACTGATAACAGTTACCGTTTTTGAAAAGCTCAATGAAGGCTGGGCATCTTGAACAATCACTGGCGCGGTAGGACCAGGGTTTGGAAATGCTGTGCCCAAGGCATCACTTGCTTGAACGCTATTTAAATAGGTTCCCGGTATTGCATTGATATCAACATTAGCTGAAAAAGTAATCGTTGCTGCTGCGCCTATAGCAATGGGTGCCAATGTCCATGTAGGTGCTTGCACTGTACCGTAAGGATCTGCCGCGACCACGCCATTAATGATACTACTTCCAGCTTTATAGGTAAAACCAGTAGGCAAGGTATCTGCAATGCTAATATTATTGAGTATCGTAGCCCCACCATTGTTAAATGTAATAGTGTAGTCGGCGACTCCACCTTTGCTTACAGCAGCTGTCGCAGTAGTTTTACTTAATTGAATAGCCGTCAATTCAATCGAACTGTTAGCCGCAGCAGGGGCTGTAGCATTAGTTGATGCCAAGACAATCGTATTTACAGCGGCACCAAAAGCTGTTGTATTGGCAATTGAGCTGCTGTATCGAATAACAAGTGTGCCATTATTAGCTGGTACTGTAAATCCACCGACAGGGTTTGTTGTAATAGTTAATAGCTGACCTGTTTGACTGAAAGAAACTGTGCCCGCTGCTTGTATCACACCATTGATACTAACTGTGCCTGTACCTGCCGCATAGGTAAAACCAGTAGGCAATGTGTCGGTGAGTACGACACCCGTAGCAATAGCACCACCGCTGTTGGTCACAGTTGCTGTATAACTGGCATTCGGGAAGTTGCCTGCGCCATCTTTACTTAGCAATGGGGTCGATGATGTTTTTGTCAGACTTAAATTTGGTTGAGCCAATATGACAGGCGCAGTATCACCACTAGAAAGAGGCACAGTTGTAAGGCCAGCACCAACCGTAATATTCATATCTGCTTTGTCTGTATAAGTTCCTGCTATGCCGTTGGCATACAAATCAAATGTCAGTGTTGCAACGCTTGGAAATGCCGCTGCCGTCGCGGGAAATAATGGGCCAGCAAAGCTCCAAGTTAGTTGCTGCCCAACCTGAACGGGGACAATTGCGCCGACAGGTTGATTATAAGGAGAAGTGAGCATGGCTGAGCCTGCGGCATAGGTAAAACCTATTGGCATCGTTTCGATAATGCTCTGCAAGTTTTGAGTTAATGCTGCAGATGAGTTCTCTAAAGTTACAGCGTAGGTGATTTTATCACCAGCCACCACGGTCGGTGTGCCTGCAGCCCAAAGTGCGCCATTAATGGCTTGAACTCTTTTGTTCATCGTACCTGCATTAGAAATAGTGACTTGTGCAAGGTCTGGAAAATCTTGCACTGTCGCTACAGGCAATACACCAGGTGTATTATCAAACTCTGTATGCACACCATTGTAATTCACGCCTTGGTTAGCACCCGTAAAGGCTGTAAATACAATTTTAAGTATACCTGCCGCAGGCATGGTGAAGCCTGACCATGTAGGTTGGCTTGAGTTAGCTATGGGTTGTGTTGGAATAGTAAATGCCGAGCCATTCATAGTCACTGAGTCAGTAGACAAATAAAGAAATGTATTCGCCGATGGTGTATATGGCGGTGTCACAGGTGCAGTAACTGCAACCGTTGGCGGTGTTGGCGTAGGCAAGATGTCTCGTACGATAAAGTTTGCCGCTGTGCCACCTGTGTTTTTCACAGTAATCGTATATTGCACAGCTTCATTAAAGCCTGCAACGCCCTTATTTACGGTTTTTGTAGTTATAATGGCAGGTATGGCATTGTACCCAAAATCAACCGCAAGATTATCTACACCAGAGCTTGTGCTCACTGCGTGCGGACTTACAATTGTTGGTGTGGTACTCACAAAACCAGTAAGTACGGCTGCCACATCTGTAATCACAACATTGTACGTGCCCGGCGGCACACCTTGAAAAGTATAAGCCCCATTGCCATCGGTGACAGCAGTAAAGCCATTAAAAGTAACACCCGCTTGCTGCAATTCCAGAGTAACACCCGCAATACCACTATCTGTAAGCGGATCATACAGGGCATTATTGTTGGCATCATCAAAAACAATATCACCTATGCGTGAGCCCGTATTGTAGGCGAAGTTTTGCGGGTATGTGGTACCTGCTGTTAAACCAGTGATGGCAACAGGTGAAGGTGAAGGTGAAGTTAAATATTCATTGGCAAGTACAGCCGCTGTATCAGTAATTTCAACAATATAGTTTCCTGGCGCTAGACCTGTAAAGCTATAGAAACCATAGCTATCAGTAACTCCAGAACCAACCACTACGCCAGCACTATTTTTCAAATCAATCGTTACATTCGGATGGAAACCACTGGCACTGGTGGCACTGGAAATAACACCATTAATAGTGGCTGGTGGTGTACCTAAATAATAACCAAAATCTTGATTACTTACAGTGCTGTTGGCGACGGCTGTCACCACAAGTGGCTGTGTGGTGGTAAGTGTGTAACCATTTAAAATATTAGCTGTATCAGTGACTTGCACATACCAATCTGCAACCGCCGGCACAGTAAGGCTATATAGACCATTCACATCTGTGGTAACACTAGCCACATCGGCACCCGCAGCTGTAGAGCGCAAACTCACAGTAACACCTGCAACACCTACTTCACCCGCAATCAAGCCATCATTATTAGAATCATTAAAGACAGTGCCGTTAATCAATGTGACTGGCGTGGTCAGTGTGGGAGCATTGATAGTGTGAGGTAATGACTCATTCGATGCAATCACTGCTGCATTATCAATAGCACTACCATCAGGAATAACCTTAACAATAGCAGTAAACTGTAGTACCGCAGTATTCACGGTCGCTGGAGCCAATGGCGCATCAAAATTGGCATTACTCCAAGTGATTTTTCCATTGACATCAGGGCCAGTAACACTCCAGTTAGGCGGCAAGGCGGCAAGCGCACCAAAGGTAAATTTGGTTAAATCAATGGTGTCTGTGACCGTAACATTGCTGGCATGAAATCCTGTATTATTCACAGCAATCGTGTAAGTAAGAGTATCACCCACATTGGCCTTTCCTGCACCGCCCGTATTACCTGTCACTGTTTTTGTACTTGTCGTGAAATCAGAAGGTGCTGCAATTGTCGATTTGGTTGGGTCACTAAGAGCAGCGGTAATAGGGTCATCACTAACCAATTGAAATGGCGTTACCCCAGAATAAGCATCCAGTACAGCTTGGTTGGACACAATAACACCATGCGAGAAGGTCGTTGGAATTTGAATTTGAAAACTTCCAGTCGCAGTAGCACCAATAGCCAACCCTGTCGCTGTATAATCAAACTTAATATTGGTAACATAAGGGTCAATCGTGCCTACAACTCCAGGTGGTACATACAAGTAACTGATACCATAGTTGTTTGAATAACTCACAATAGGCCCAGCAACAGGCAAAGTTGTCGCAGAACCTGTGACAAAATGAGTCCCTCCTGGAATCGGATCGGTGATAATAGGGGTTGTTGCAGCCACCCCTGAAGTCAACTTATTGGTTAGAGATAAATCATAGCGCAGTAAATCGCCAGGATTTAATTGAGCACCATTGATATCCACATCATTTTTGGTAAATAATAAATCTGGAAAGCCCGTGACGCTGGTAACAGTGACTGGTGCCAAACCACTATTTACCCAAGCTATATCATTACCTTGCGTAGGATCGGATACATAGCTTTCAAGACCATTGAAATATCTACCTGGAGGTGCCAAAGCATTGGCGGAGGCATAAAAATCAATCAAAAAATCTACACCTGTTAAGTAATTTGCAGCTGTTGGCAAGGGCGCAGGCAATGGATAGCTAGCGGGATAACCAGAAAATGTCCAAAACACACCCGTGATAGGCAACACCGCAGGACCCAAGGGAACCGTGTATGGATCAAGTGCGGCATAAGGGTAGACCACACCCGTAATTCGATCTCGCAAAGCAACACGGGCAGTGGATACATAGGTAAAGTTAGGATCTAGATTATCACCCACAACCAATGCCTCGCCAAGCCCGCCTGGATAAAAATTAGGCACGCCTACGGCTGCACTACCTTGGACACCGCCCCCCGTAACCCCTGAATCCAGTGCACCACCTGTGCTACTTACAACGATGCTATATTTCACTTGCCCACCAGCCACCACGGCAAGCGGTGTGACCGTTTTACTTTGAGATAAACTTGCTGGTGGAATCGCAAAAATAGATGATGGTGCATAGCTATAGGCATCTACAACAGGCAATGTCGATGATGCCAAAGCTGTATTGGTAACAACTGTACCTGCTCCCCCTGCACCTACGGTACATTCAAGCTCTACAAAACCACCTTCCCCTGGTGCTAATACAGAGCCCGCTGAAAGCGGGGCCGGAAGCCAGTCAATACCGCCAGGGTTGACTGCACTAACAACTGGGGTTGCCAAGAAAGGCGTGCCTGATGTAGCTGTTAACAGGGCACATGTCTGACCTGCGAGAGAATCTGGAATGTCATGTAACGTAAAGCCAGACAAACTTGTAGCCGTCGCATTTAGGTAAGTAATACGATACTTCACAATATCCGTAGGAGCGAGTGTCGCACCATCTGTAGGTCGCCATGGAGAAGCTGGCGGTGCTGGTGCTGGCACAATTTTCACAGCCACCACTTGCTTAATTAGCATAATACGAGCATCACTGACGGATTGAGTGGGAGCTAAATATTTATAAGTTAAATCCTTACCTGCACCTGGTGCAGTAATATCACCACCAAATACCGATGAATGGTTTTGAAAATCAACACCAGGGCTGCCAAAGTTGGCAATACTCTTAACTCGAAATGATATTTTTACACGTTCAATCGTACCGACCATACGCTGCCCAAAAGCCCAACGAACAGCGTTAGTATGCCCTGTCGTCAACGGATTGCGCAAGGCCGCAATAGTTGTAACCAATGGGTTGTATGGTAAAGGGTTCCCCGCTGATAAAAAGTATCCCGCACTGGTAGGAATCGAGTTATTAACTCCTGCTGTAACAGCACCTGCCCCAGGAATTAAAGCGGGGGCTACAAGCCCGCTACCACCCATCCTCGAACCAAAGTATGATATACGTTGCCAAGGCCCCACACCTGAATATGGCAAAGCTGTAATCGGCGCAATAAAACCAACCGCCGTAGGCGGCAATACTGCCAACAGACCTGGATTGTAATCATTAGTGTAATAGGTTAGCGGACCAGCCACTGGAGACCCCAGTCCAGCCCAACCCAACCCAACACCTAAATTCACAATAGGTTGCGTTCCGCCAGCACCTCTTGGAGCAGCTAAAGCTGCGCCAAGCGCAGTTGTCTTACAGCCAAACGCCAAAAACTGCGCATAATCCCAGTCATTATAAACATAATATGTGCTTGGTAAAAAACCTGCACCAGTGCAACCCGCCCCCAAGGCACCCACTGTATAAGGCAATACGCCGGCTCCACTACGGTAAGCTGTGCGAGGGTCAGTAGAAAAGAAAATACCTGTATCCTGCGAACCTTCAGGCAAAGCCCCATCATCAAACGGAAGAAGCCCTGCGTAAATAGCTCCGCGCTTACCCACACCCGCCTGCATCAAGCCTGCAGGGTTAATTGCCTTGTCCACATAATCAAAGCCACCTGGCTTACCTGGGGATGGCACTCGAGATACAAAGCTCGCACCAATCACCTCCAAACCAAGAGGTACATAGTCTGTAATGTATCCATTCACACCTTGCGTACCGCCATCATCGACAGGAATTGATTCAATGATATAAGATAGGGTGTCACCGGGTTGAATACCTGGGTTTCCATTATTGGTACGATCAAGTAGCATCTGAATAGTTTCAGGCGCAAAAAATTTAGTTACCTGCGACTGCCCTACACTATCAGCATGAACAAATATCCCAGGTAAAAAAATACCTAGAAAAAGCAAAATACAGACTACTTTCCGATTATAAATAACCTTATCCCCCCCCACTTTCTCCAACAAACTCACCCAGACATATTTCGCATCATCTTGATTTATATACATAAGTCAAGTAATAGCACTTTATAAAAACACCTCAAATGAGGCGCACACTCATTTAAAATATGTCATCTCATATTTGCGAATCATAGTCAAGCCTGTAATATTAACTTGTAACATTTATCACTCGGCATTTTTTACTGCCATCTGACCTTATAAATCACATGTAGCGCACAAGCCATGCATCGAAAGCAACAATAGCGCAATACCCACGCCACCAAAGCCTTCTTACTTTCAATGGAAGCATCATGGTAATTAGAGTTTCCTCAGAAAGTTATTTTTTACCACAGAGGACGCGGAGGAAAGTATATGAGCTAGCATGCATGCTTACTCCCTTGTTCAATATGTGCCGAAACGTCAGATTTCAAAAGGAAAGAGCGCAGTAACACGCGCCCTTTTGAAAGCTGTAAGTGGAGGAAACCAGTAGATTGCTAGGGAGGTGCTGATTAACTCTAGATGAGTGGATATGCGATTCAAAATTTTCAACCCCAAGGCGGCAATCGCATTAAAACATGCGTAGGTATCGCGCCGAGCATAAGTCGCATATTTATTGCAAAATAAGCAATGTGTGCTCTAGGATGTTTTATAACGGCTCGTCATTCCCGAGGTTTTTATCGGGAATCTATAGGGCACCTCGAAAAACCTCGAAACTTCGCCAAACTTGTGCTTTTCACCCCTAACTGAGTTGAATAAAATGGACAATAGCGATGCTATTACTCATTTCATTGCGCCTTGCTATGAGCGAAAATCAGCGTCGTTTAACTCGTGCGAGGTTTTTCTAGGTGCCCTATAAAGTGAACTTACTAAAACTAAAATTTTACCACTCAATTTCTAGACCTTCTTGAGCCAAAAAATATTCAGAGTCTCCGTCCTTGCGGGGGTTGCGCTTCAAGGCTTCTGCAAATACTCTTTCTAAGGCATCATCGCTACGAGTCGGTTCATGATGTGTACAATACAATTTCCCGACACCAGCATCACGTGCTATTGCCATACCCGTATCATACGTGCCATGCCCCCAACCTTTTTTAGCGGGATATTCTTCAGGTGTGTATGACGCATCTGAAATCATCACATCCACACCTTGAATGGCATCAATGATACTCTGGTTCTTTTGATCAATCAGCGTTTGATATTCACCATACTCTTCATCTTCAGGACTATAAATATTACTAGCAGGCTCATGGTCGCCTGTAAAAAACATGGATTTGCCGTTGCAATCAATACGGTATCCGAAATTAATCACAGGATGATTCATCAATACGGGTGTAATCACAGCATCCCCTATTTGAATTTTATCTGACTCCTTCAAAGACTGATAAGCAATATCTGCTTTAAGCTCAGCTTCTCGAATGGGAAAAAAACGGTATTGCAGCTGGGTGGTTAAAATTTCACTAATACCCTTTTGAGAAATCGGATCTGATGCACCATAAATATTAACTTGATTGCCAGGTACAAAAAACGGAATGAAGAATGGCAACCCTTGAATATGATCCCAATGGGTGTGGGTATTAAAAATATGGGCTTGCAATGGAAATTCAGGAAATAAACTCTGCGATAAAGGAAAGATACCTGTGCCAGCATCAAGGATAATAAGTTCTCCAGCATCGGAGCGCACTTCAATACATGTGGTATTACCCCCATAACGAACAGTTTGCGGACCTGGCGAAGGAATGGAGCCGCGCACCCCCCAAAAACGTATTTTCATATCACTCCTCCACCCTCATTTTACCCATACCTACATATTGATAAAAGCTGCAGCCTTTTCTTTTTCACTCGATAAATCACCAAGCTGATCAAGCATTTCCTGCATATCAAGCCCAAACCTTTGAACAATATAAGCTGGAAATTTCTCAACAATCATATTGCCACTGCATCCAAATTCTACATGTTTACTGATTTGATTCGCCACAAAAACACAATCACCCAACGGCGAGCTTATACCTTGATGATGCTGTTGAATACAATCAACAAGCTCTTTGGGAAGCCCCCATTTTTCAGCCAGCATACCTCCCACATGTGCATGATCGGCTCCAATTACACGCAGTTCAGCAATGTGCAATGGCTCTTCATTGATAGCAGCTTCTTGTACAGCTTGAGCAAACAAATCTGTTTCGAACTGTGCTAACACAGCTTTGCCAAAGTCATGCAATAAGGCAGCAACAAACACATCGGTTGCATCACTTTCAACTTCAAATTTTTTAGCAATGCGCTGGGCAATGGATGCTGTAGTCAATGAATGCAATAGAAACTCATGGGTATTAAAACAAGCGATGTTTTTACGTGGCAATGAATCAACCGTTGCAATACTAAGCGCAAGATTCTTGACAGTATTTAAGCCCAAATAAACCAAAGCATGACGCACAGAAGCAATACTTCGTGCCAATGAAAAGAATGCCGAGTTCACCAGCTTTAATAATTTCATAGTAATCACTGGATCATGTTCAATTACTTGAACCAAATCTTTTGGTGCACAATTCATATCTGCTGAAAGCTCAATAATACGATGCACACTTTTAGGGAAGGGCGGCATTTGGTCTACCATACCCATAAGTTTATTTTTTAAATCATCATTCATAACACGCACACAAGCAAGATTAATACCGCATTATTAGCACTATATGATTCCCACTTGCTGACTCCAACGATGCTGGCATGATACACACATGGTAGATAAGCAGTTAAATCCTGAATTATGGCTAAAAGAACATGGTGATTACCTTTTTCGATATGCTCTCTCCCGCCTACATGATACAGAGTTAGCAACCGATATGGTGCAAGAAACACTTCTAGCTGCTTGGCGAGGTCATACACGTTTCAAGGGTGATTCAACACTGCGAACTTGGTTAGTTGGTATCATGAAACATAAAATTATTGACCATATTCGCAAAGAAATCCGCCAGAGAAAAATCTCCGAAGGCTTGGAAAACGATCCAACTTCAGCATATTTCTCCGAAAATGAAAGTTGGCAACACGCACCATCAGCTTGGCGGGATAACCCGGAAGCTTTATGCGACAATCAGAAATTTCGCCAAGTTTTACAAACATGTCTGTCTCATTTACCCGAAAAACAACGTCACGTTTTTGAAATGCGCGAGCTCAATGGTGATGACAGTGAAAGCATCTGTAATGCTCATGATATTACACCGACTCACCTGCATGTGCTAATGCATCGCGCAAGGCTGGCGCTGCAAACTTGCTTGCAAAAACATTGGTTTGGAGGTCATAAAAAATCATGAAACACGCTTGTAAACGCGTTAGCCAACTGACATCCGATAGCTTTGAACGCAAATTATCTCTCACAGAAAAGCTGCAACTTAAAGTACACTTTGCCATGTGTGGCTTATGCCGAAACTACCATCAGAGCTTGCAAACAATGGAAAGTGTTTTCACAAGCATTCGCAAACAAGACCTTAACCAAGATGCTCATCTTTCCGATGCTGCCAAGCTGCGCATTCAGTCCGTGCTAAAAAAAGAAAGTAATCATTCAATGTAACTATTCAGCATGGTGTTTTAAGATGTCACCCCGAGCGAAGTCGAGGGATCTTTCATAGAAATTGCGCTAAAAGATGTCTCAACTACGTTCGATCAGCTGAATGCCGTAGGCAGAGAGTATCCCCCGGGGGACATGACACATTATTGCGTGTTTGAATGAATATGCTGAAAGTTACCATTCAATCAAGGTAATGAACGTATTGATAGGGCAATCGCATTAAAAAATAAGTTTTTCATTATCTGATTCTAGAAAACACCCATCACATCATCCCCGAATGCCTCTATCGGGGATCCACTTAGCCTATGGATTCCCGATAAAAACCTCGGGAATGACGGAGTTTCTTGAATACTTTGGATGAGTATTCCTTACTCTTCTTCAAAATAGTGACTTCTATTCAGTATAAGTATGATTTCTATTTTAATGCGATTGCCCTGCGTATTAACCCTCATTGTAAGAGCTGCACAACAGTAGCTGGTAGGTTCAAAGCAGCCATCTCATCTTGCAAATGTTTTTTCGTCAATGGTATTTCATCCAAAAAGCTTTGTTTACCATCGCGGTGTGCCAAACGTGCAAAAATTCCGATGGCTTTAATATGCCGCTGAAAAGCGGTTAAACGCAAAGCTTCATGCCAATCATCAAAATGACTAAAGTATGTGCTTGACGCTTCTGGTAAGGCTGAAAAAAAGTGTTCACTCCATTCTCGGCGTAATGACTCAGGGTAATCTTGGTAGCAGTCATACAGCAATGAAGCCAAATCATAGGTAATTGGCCCTAGCACGGCATCTTGAAAATCAATGATGCCAAGAGGTAAACCTCCCTTGGGAAGCATTAAATTACGACAATGATAATCCAAATGAACCGCCGCTTGCGGCAAGGCATGTAAACGTTGCAAATATGGCAATAAAGCCGCATGAAATGATGCCCGTTCAGACTCCGATGGTGAATAATCCAGCTCTTTGGGCAAGTACCAATCCAAATAAAGATCGCACTCGCACTGCATGCGAGCCACATCAAAATTTGGCAGTTTAAAACCAGTCTGTTGAGGTAATGGAGCAGCCTGTAAAACGTGCAATTGCCGTAAAGCATCTTGAAAAAGAGGGGCTACATCACCTTCTTTTTGTAAATACGCGGCCCAAGTATCATCGGCAAAATCTTCCAGTAATAAAAAACCCAGTGCCTGATCCTCAGCGATTAAACTCGGAACGCGCAGTTTAACACTCTCAAACCATGCACGAATCCTTAAAAAGGGCGAACAATCTTCTTTTTCAGGAGGTGCATCCATCAACACCCATGTGCCATCTTCTGTATGAACACGAAAATAACGGCGAAAGGATGCATCCCCAGCCAAGGCGCAAACATCAAAACTCACATCGAACACACCATGCAACCATTGTTTTGCCTGCGTTAACCGTACATCACACATAAAAAGTTAATGATCCTTTGGAGAATTTTTTAAAACAAGTGCGGTGATATTCAGAGATTTCTTCACCGCATCTTTTGCTCTGTTCGCAGCTTCTTTTGAAGCATAACCTGTAATATAAACACGATACCAAACACCCAAGCGAGGCAGCTCAACACGACGAACCGATGGCACAAAACCTTGTTTTGTTAGCTTCGGCAAAAAGCCCTCAGCATCAGCCTGTTTTTGAAACGAGCCAACCTGCAATATAAAGCCCTGTGCTTTCGCTTTGCTAGACTTTACAGCAACTATTTTTTTCTGCGGTGATTGACGCATTTCTCTCTCAATCATCTTGCGCATTTCAAGTGTAGAGGGTGATACTATATTGGTGTTCTCTACAGTCTGTGTCGGCAATGGATTTTCAGTCACCTGCGTCCCATGCAGTGGTGCTGGCTGTACAGATTGAAGCGGCAGTTCATCGTAAAAGGTTAAATCGCCTACCTGTGTTGTTGACGTTTCAGGTTGATCTTTTTGTTTCGCGGCTTCTTGACGCAATAACTGCATTTCATCCTGCTGCTCACGTAAAAGCTTTTCCAAACGAGCCTTATCTTCGCCAGCTGCTGTCTCAATTCCCTGCTTTTGCCCTAACCAGAACCCACCTAAAAATGTGCCCAATATAAGCAACACGGATAAAACAGTTAAAACCATTGTTTTAACATGTGTTAAAGGCTTTTCAATTTCCACCTGTGGCACTTCAATTTGTGCAAAGTCTTGCGTTCCCATTACATGCTTGTTGGTGCGGATACACCCAGCAGAGCAAGTGCATTTTTAATCACTTGTGCCGTTGCTTTCAATAAAAGTAAACGTGCTTGCATCAACGCTTCTTCCACACCAATCACACGATTCTTGTGATAAAAGCTATGGAAAGCCGCCGCCAGCTGCATGATATAAGTTGCAATGCGATAAGGCTCTCTACGCTGTGCCGCAATAGCCAACATTTCAGGGTATGAAAGTAGCATTTTTATCAGCTTTTGTGCCTCATCACTGCTAAGTAAGGATACATCTACAGCTTTTTCATCTGCAAGCGTCACACCCTCATCCTTGGCTTTGCGCAGCACAGCATGAATACGTGCATGAGCATATTGCACATAATATACAGGATTCTCTGCATCTTTTTGCTTGGCTGCTTCAAGATCAAAATCAAATTGGCTTTCAATACGTCGGGTCATAAAATTAAAACGCACGGCATCCTTACCAACTTCTTCCACCACTTCACTTAAAGCTACAAAAGTACCTGCACGTTTGGACATTTTAAATGGCACACCATTGCGCGTTAGGTTAACCATTTGCACCAACAATACTTCTGGTTGTTTTTCAAGCCCTGTCAGTGCTTTCATGGCTGATTGCACACGCTTGATATAACCGCCATGGTCCGCGCCCCAAATATCAATCATGTGCTTAAAACCACGGTGGTATTTATCATCATGGTAAGCAATATCTGCAGCAAAATAAGTTGCTGTACCGTCTTGTTTCTGCAAAGGTCTATCAACATCGTCACCAAACGCTGTCGTGCGAAATAAACGCTGCTGCATAGGTTTGTAATCTTTAACTTCCTTGCCTTTTGGTGGTGGTAGTGTGCCTGTATATATCAAACCATCATTTTCAAGTTTCTCGATAAGCTGGTTTACTTTACCTGATTCATGCAAAGTCTTTTCAGAGAAAAACTGATCAAAGATGATGCCAATATCGTTTAAATCACGACGAATCATGGCCATGTTGGCATCTACAGCAAGTATGCCAATATCTTTTAGGCGTGAAGTTTCATCCATCTCATCAAAGTGCGCAAAATCATTATCAGCAAGTATTTCTTTAGCGATTTCAATAATATAATCGCCAGGATATGCAGAATCAGGGAAGCTAATACCTATACCTTGCAGCTCTTGCATACGCAACCAAACAGAATTGGCCAACACACCGATTTGTGTGCCTGCATCATTAATATAATATTCTTTATGTACTTGATAGCCGCGTGCATTGAGTAAGTTCGCCAAAGCATCCCCCACCACAGCACCACGACCATGACCTACATGCATAGGCCCTGTTGGGTTTGCCGATACAAATTCAAGGTTCACAGGCTCGCCATGGCTATTATCTACACAGCCATAAGCCTCGCCTTGCTTAAGAATCTCTCTAAGAATATCACTTTCACCACCCGCTTTAAGGCTGATATTGATAAAACCTGGCCCTGCAATGTCCGTTTTTTCAACCTGTTCAGGCCATTGAACAGTTTGCAAAAGAAGTTCAGCAACCTGACGCGGATTTTTCTTCAACAGCCCTGCCAAAGCCATGGCCACATTGGCAGCATAATCACCATGTTCCTTTACTTTCGGACGTGATAATTTCACCTCGACTTTTTTAGTATCAGCCCCTGCATCAAGAGCATCTTGCAATAATGTATCCACGGCATGCTGTAATGCCTGTTCCAAAGCTTGTTTCACAAAGCCTCCAAATTCATAACTAACCAAATAATTTATATGTGCCGTATCTTATCGTCTTCTGCTTAACATGAAACAAATGACAGGCAAAACTTCTAGTGCTGACAATTCGGACAATAGAAACTACTACGCCCAGCCTGCGTTATTTTACGAATTTTCACACCGCAACCTGTGCAAGGCTCACCTTCTCGACCATACACATGAAAACTATGTGCAAAATAGCCAGGTTTGCCATCCACTTGCACAAAATCACTGATGCTACTGCCGCCCGCTTGTATAGCGGCTAGTAAAGTCGCTTTAATGGCATCTAGCAACACCTGTAATCGTTGTTTTGAAATGCGTCCTGCTGCCCGTGCCGGGTGAATGCCTGCGAGAAATAACGCTTCCGCCGCATAAATATTACCCACACCAACCACCACATGGGCATCCATGATGAATGTTTTAATCGGCATTTTGCGCCCACAGCAATGCGCCAATAAATATTCAATGTCAAATTCATCAAATAAAGGCTCAGGTCCCAAACGCTTAAACCACGCATGTTGCATCCAATCATCCTTTGCCATCAAACCAGCATAACCAAAGCGCCGCGCATCACGGTAACGCAGGCTACTGCCATCATCAAAATCAAAACGTACATGCTCATGTGCACCTGCTGGCGTAGCTTTTGGCAAAACATGAAACTGCCCTGTCATACCCAAATGCCACACCAAGCTCTGCGACTCACTCGTGTCGCTCTCACCATCCACCTCAAAATCAAACAGCAAATACTTCGATCTGCGACGAATAGCTTGGATTTTTTTCTCAATCAGCGATGAGAAATCAGGTAGCGGATAACGCAAATCAGCACGAAATGCAGTCACAGACTGAAGCTTTCGCCCCAGCAATAAAGGTGCAAGCCCGCTCCGCACCACTTCAACTTCAGGTAACTCTGGCATATTCGAAAGCTACCGCATTCCCATCACAACATCACCAACCGCACACTATAGGGCACCTCGAAAAACCTCAGCACTTCGCCAAACTTGTGCTTTTCTCCCCTAGCTGCGTTGAATAAAATGGGCAATAGCGATGCTATGACTCATTTTATTGCGCCTTGCTATGAGCGAAAATCAACGTCGTTTAACTCGTGCGAGGTTTTTCGAGGTGCCCTATAACTTGCGAGAATGCGAGCTTGCATCCATACTTCTCTACCATGGATACATTCAAAAAAGAGCCGTTACAAGATATTGATGGTAAAACCTTCCCAATCTTAGCTGTACTCTTTCCAGATGAGTTACATTTCTTTCGCTCTATTGCGATTCCTGTGGAAATAGCTGCCAATGTTGCTGTCATTACTGAGGGGCAACATGTCCAATATTTATACCTAATAAAATCTGGTGTTCTACGCGTCAACAAGCGTCATGATGATACTATTTTTGAAATTGGATCTATTACACCTGGCGAAGTTTTTGGCGAAGCATCTATTTTATATGATGCGCCAGCTGGCGCAGATGTTCGCACTGTTGAGCCTTGTGAACTCTACCAAATACCAATCGAGCAAGTCACCGATGTGCTAAACTCCAATGAACGCTTTATGCGCTCCTTTACGCAGCTAGCAGAGCGTCGTTCCGCCGCCAGTGCTTTGGCTGTGAATCCAATCTTTAGCACCTTGCCACAAGCTGTGCGCGAGGTTATTTTGTACAATGGTCAGTTTTTGTCGCTGGAGCCAGGCAAAACTCTTTTTTATGAGGGCGATACAGATACACGCTTTATGTTTGTTGTATTAGGTGGTGATGCTGAAGTTTCCATGCAGCACCCTCAAGATGCAAATAAAAAGGTTGTCTTTGCCCGCCTTTCATCAGGCGATGAAGTCGGGGAAATCTCTGTCATTACTGAAAAAGCACATGCCGCGACCGTTTCAGCCATTACCCCGCTACGTTTGCTTATGATTAGCAATGACTCCGTGCAAGCTTGGCGCAATCGCTACTCAGATTTTGGTTATGCCCTCTATGCTTGTGTACAGCATAAATTACACCATAGTTTAAATGCCTTACGCGGCATTATGAACGAGCAAGATGCCCATGCCATTACCACAGGAACACTCCCGCCACACAAAAAGTAGAGCTCATTTATAACTATGCAGAATAGGGCACCTCGAAAAACCTCGCACGAGTTAAACGACGTTGATTTTCGCTCATAGCAAGGCGCAATGAAATGAGTAATAGCATCGCTATTGTCCATTTTATTCAACGCAGCTAGGGGTGAAAAGCACAAGTTTGGCGAAGTACCGAGGTTTTTCGAGGTGCCCAATA
>Ga0256829_1001471_pt1 | contig 19252 bp, 14 predicted proteins | sample 131447metaG_FD_185979 | JGI IMG/M metagenome (GOLD analysis project Ga0256829, IMG submission 185979) | Hydrothermal vent microbial communities from Lau Basin, Pacific Ocean - 131-447 | ecosystem: Environmental > Aquatic > Marine > Hydrothermal vents | place: Pacific Ocean: Lau Basin | collected...
GAGAAGGAGATGATACTTTAATAATAAAAATGTATTTTATATCGGATAAAAAATAAAGAGTTTAGTTATAATCTTCTAAAATGAAATATGCTACAAGGATCAACATGCAAAAACAAAGAGGCAGACCGCAAATCCCAAAAGAAAAAAGAGTAACAAAAAAAGTTACCATACTACTAACAGATGAAGAAAAAGAGTATCTAACCAAGGCAGCAAAAGAGCAAGATATGAGCATATCTCAGTATGTAAGAGAAGTATTGAAACTCTTTAGAAAAATATCACAAAATCAGGAGATTGAAAATGATAGAGAGAGATAGTGTAATGCAAGAGCTTTTAAAGTGCAATGGAGATATCTACTGTGTAAATAAAAAGTTAGATAAAATGCCTCTTTTTGCTTGTGAATTTACTCTTGAAGAGATAGGTGCGGTTCTACAAGTGACAAGAGAAAGAGTAAGGCAGATAGAAAGTAGTGCTATAAAGAAACTAAAGCATCCTAAGATTGGAAGAAAGCTTAAGGTTTATTTGAATGAGACTTGATAATGGTTTTTAAAACTAATGAAAAAATGCGAAAAATGAGTAAAGACAATAATTAACATAGAAGAGGAAGAATTAAAAGGAAGTTTGCAAAAATCATATGAAACCTATAAAATTTTATAAAAAATAATGATAAAGAGAAATTAGCTTTCGCAAAAGGTTTTTGTAGTGCATTAGAAAAAATAGATATAGCATATGGTGGTTTTACAAATGATCAAATACAAATTTTATAAAAATAACACTATAATGTAAAAAAATTTTTGGTAGAAAGGAATTTAAAATGGCATTTAATCCAGCAAATTTTACAGTAGAAGATCCAAAGTCTATACCGGTAGTATTGTTGTTAGATACAAGCTACAGTATGAAAGGGGAGCCTATTGATATGTTAAATGAAGCAGTTAAAGCTATGATAGCAGAATTTAAAAAAGCTGAAACTATGGAGACTTTTATTAAGCTTTCTATAATTACTTTTGGCAAGAATGGTATTGAACTTCATACACCGCTTGAAGAAGTTTCTAAAATAGATTTTACATCACTTGAAGTCGATGGTTCAACACCTATGGGTGCAGCATTAAAAATGGCTAAAGAGATGATAGAGGATAAATCTATTTTTAAAGGCAGAGATTATAGACCTGCAGTTGTTTTACTTTCAGACGGTGAACCAAATGATGATTGGGAAGAACCTATGGATGATTTTATTAACAATGGTAGAAGTGCTAAGTGTGACAGGATGGCAGTTGCAATTGGCTCTGGTGCTGATGAAAGCGTACTAAAAAGATTTATTGCTGGTTGCGAAAATCCTTTATTTTATGCTGAAGATGCAAGTAAAATTGTAGATGCTTTTAAGAAAATTACTATGTCTGTTACTATGAGAACTAAATCGATTAACAAAAATCAAACTATTAATATAGAAAAAAGTCTTGATGATGGTAATATTAATTTAGATGATTTGGAAAGTTTTAAAATTTAAGATTATAAATAATTTCTATAGATGATTGTGAAACAGCTGAAACAAAGATGAATAAGATTTTTTAATTATTTTATAGTAAATTATCATATTATTTGATAGTGATTTGTTAGTCGATTTTTTTAGAGTAAAATACAATCTGAACTTGTAGTTAATTCTGTAATAGCAATGGATTATTTTCAAATCTTTTAATATTAGTTTAAATTTTTAAAGGATAGTAATGACTGATGATATTGATATTTATATAGATCAATCCACATCAATGATTGAACTTGGCAAAAATGATAGTGTTGAAATAGTTTTAAAATCGCTTAAAGAACAATTTGAAGATTTAAAAATTCCTTATATAGTAAAAGAATTTACAAAAATTGATTTATCAACCATTAAGGATAACACTATTTTAGTCAGCGATGGTTTATTTAAGGCACAAGAGATAAAAAAGGGAATAGCAATAGCAGTAGGTATAGATGCAAATATAAACAATCTCAAACAAGTATCAAAAAAAGTTTTTGAAGTTGATAAAATAACAAAAGTAGATGATTATATTTTATATAATTTTGAAATATCAGAAGAAAATAAAAAAGAAGATGAAGATGAATGGTGATCATTGGCTTATATTTGGTGCTACACAGATAGGTTCATATCATGTAAAAAATAATATTCCAAATCAAGATAGTTTTTATATTTCAAAACAACTTTTATCTATTGGAGTTGCAGATGGGCTTGGGAGTAAAAAATATTCTCATTATGGCTCTAAATACTTGGTAAAGTATGCAGTTCAATTAAGTAGATTTTTTTATGGTAATAAACGAAGCTTTGAAAATAAATTAAATATTTTGTGGATTAATAGATTAAGAAAATTAAATATAGATTTTAAAGATGCCTCTACAACTTTAATGTTGATTATTATAAAAAATAGAAAAATATATATTGCAAAGATTGGAGATGGCTCCATTATAATTTTGGGTAAAGAAAATAAAATTATTGATGAGAATGATAAAGTTTTTTCAAATTCTACGGTACCTTTTGGATATGCTGAATTAAAATGGATTGTATTAAATGAAAAAGATGTTGATTTGATATTTATTTCAACTGATGGTATTAGTGATGATATAAAAGATAAAATAGGGTTTGCACAATATTTTAAAAAGTATTTTTCAAAACTTCCAAAATATAAGCATGAAATTGAAGCAAAAAAACTATTGAAAAATTGGAAAGTTAAAGGCAGTAGTGATGATAAAACTTTTGTGGCTATGATAAAGGAATGAGGAATGGTATATATAGATGAATTTGGGAATGACCATTATATAGACAAAGAACTTGGACGAGGTGGTCAAGGTGTTGTATATAGCACAAAAGATGGTGATATAGTTATAAAAGAGGCTTTGAAAAATGAAGAAAAAATAAAAGATGAAAATGAGATAAAACTGTTTCATTATAATATAAAAAGCATTATTTATAAACCAATACCACACAATATCAATATAGCAAAACCCATCACTCTTTTAAAAAATAAAGCTGGATATGTTATGAGAATGCTAGACGGACTTTCAGCTATGAAAGATTTTTTTCCTCAAGAGTTATCAAAAGAAAAAGCTGAACAGCTGAGTAAAAATATACCCAATTTTCTTGAAGAAGTTGTTAAAAAAGATAAAAGAAGTGCCATTTTTATAACACACTATTTAAATACAGGTTCATTAAGAGACAGACTCCATCTTTTATTGAATACTGCAATTACTCTCTACAAACTTCAGCTTAGAGGATTTGTATATTTTGATATATCTAACAATAATATCTTTTATAAAAAAGATAAAGATAACATAATCGTATATTTTATTGATATTGATAATTTAAAATATAATTCAGATATAAAACTAAAAGATTCAATAATGACACCAAACTTTGAAGTTCCAGAGGTTGCAAACTCAAAAGAGCCAAATTCATTCTATAGTGATATTTATGCATTTGCAATTTTAAGTTTTTATTTACTGACTATGAAACATCCATTTGACGGAAAAGGATTGAACCAAACAGATGATTGGGATAGTGAAGATAGTAGTGAGCAAAAAAATAGATGGGATTTGTCTTGGATAGAGGATAGTAATGATGATTCAAATAGTGCAAATGGAGGATTAAGAGGAATTTTAACCATAAGTGATGAATTAAATAGACTTTTTCATAAAACTTTTGAAGATGGTAAAGGTAATAAGTATAAAAGACCTTCTTTAAATCTTTGGATAAAAGCTTTAGCTATTTCAACTATAAAAACAATAAAATGTCCAAATTGCCAGATGAGTTATTATGATGATAAATTTAAAAACTGTCCTTACTGCAATACAAAAAAACCAAAGAGGTTAATAATAGATTCATATATCTATAAAAACAATCAAAAATTACAACAAAATAGCTACCATTTTGCAAGAGAGATAGATAATAATTGTGAAATAAAACTATCCTCTTTTTTATTCAAAGAATTTGATATGGATATGGATAAATTTTTTGCAAGAATCAAATTTAAAAATAATCAAGTTGAATTTATTTTTGAAAATGAAAATAATGAAGAGATATTTTTTAACCAAAAAAAAATACATAGATATAGAAAAAAAATAGGAATTGATAGATTTAAAAAAGGAATATATATAATCGTAAAAGATAGTATCACAAGGTATTTAGATGTGAGGATTGAAGAATGATATTTGAATATATCAAACCACTTGAAAATTTTGAAAATATAGAGATAAAAAATCTCTCGCAAGAAGAATTACCAAACTATAAATTTGGTTTTTTAGAGATAAAAAATAATCAACTTCAAATATTTATAGAAGAGCAACTATATGGTATAGAGATATTAAAAAATGATTATGACATAAAAGAGTTAGCAAATAAAAATATTAAAATAGTAGTTTATATCAAAGAGAGTATTCGAGATAAATTAGCAACTATTAATATTTATGCTTTTTATTTTAGTAAAGAGTTTTTAAAATTAAATATTTCAATAGATGATAAGGTATTAGAGAGTGCAAAAAAGAAAAATTTAATTAATAAAAATGAGGGTATAAAAGAGTTAGGGGAAAAATTTATAAAAAATAGTCAAATAGATATAAATAGTAATCAATATTTTATTTTGGGTATGGCTTATGATAATGATATTAAAAATTTTGACAATGAGTCATTTTTACTTTTTAGTGATGGCTATACATTTGCTATAAAAAATAGTAAAATTGATAGTGAAAATAGTGAATTAAAAATTACAAAAATAATAGGAAAAAAGCCACAAAATGAGAATAGCTTAATTTTATTAAAAACAAAAATTTCTTTTGGCAGTGACTTGATTAGTGATAGGGTTAGTAATGAACTTCAAGAAATCATTAAAAATGAAAATAGTTATATAAATGTTTGGAATAAATTTTTAGACTTTGAAGGTGAACTACTTTTAGACAAAGCAAAAAAAGTGGGAGCTTTTGAAATTCAAAGAATTATACCTGCAAAAGATACATTAGAGATAGTTTTAAGTAAACGACCTGAAAATTTAAAAGTTGGTGATACTATTGGATTATTTATAAAGAAACCTGATTATTTAGAAGAAGATTTTACTTTTAAAAATCTAGAAATCAAACTTGCACAAAAACAAGATGCATTGGATAAAGAATTATTTTTTGAAATTAGAGAGATAAAAGAAAATTCTATATTTATTAAGAGTAATAATATTAATAAACTAAAAGAATTTAAATTTATAGCCTATTCCATTTTTGGAGATCAAGTTCAAATAGAGAGAAAATTAAAAGCAAGAGAATTAATTTTAAAAGGAAAGGCAGCAAATCCATTTTTAGGATTAATACTTGAAGAAAGTGCAAAACCATTTAATAAAAGTAACATTACAAAAATTGAACCACTAAGTGAGTATGTAGAAAAGAAAATATTTAAAAATCCACCAACTTTAAATCAAAAAGAGGCAATTTCTATAGCTTTAAATACTCCTGATATTGCTATTATTCAAGGACCTCCTGGAACTGGTAAAACTACAGTAATTACAGCTATTATTGAAAGGTTAAATGAACTAAAAGAAAAAGGCAATATAAAGGGTAGAGTTTTAGTTGTAGGATACCAGCATGATGCAGTAGCGAATTTATCTCAAAGATTAAGTATTAATTCTCTACCTGCAGTTAAGTTTAGTAATAAGGATTTAGAAGGAGAGTATGAAAAATATCAAACTATGTTAAAATGGGCAGAAGAAATTAAAGAAAATGCTAAAAAAAATTTAAAAAATTATTCAAATCAAAAAATATTAAATGAGTTAAATGTACTTGTTGATATTTATCTCAAATCATCTTCCAATCAAACTGCACTTAATATATTAGAGAAATTAAAAATCCTATTTCCTAAAAAATTTGATATTTTTGAAGAATATAAAGCTAAATTTCAAGATGATATATTTGATATTAATAAACTAAAAGAGATTTATGCATTAAGAGTTACAAAAGAGACTTTTGGAGATGACGGCAAGGAGAGAATTGAAGATTTACTAAATAGTAGATTTATAGAAATTTTAAATCAAGATGAAAAAGATAAACTTGCTAAAAAAGATATAGAATATATTGATGATTATAGAAAAATTAAAATAAAATTACTCGAGTTTTTTTATCCAAAACCACAGTATAAAAAACCAAAACCCAATAGTGAATTTATTAAACTTTTAGAAAGTTTAAAAGAAGAATTAGAACAAGGAAGAACTAAAGATGATAAAATTAATAAAATATTATTTGAATATATAAATGAGCTTGAAAATAATCCTTTTGCTCTTTTTGAAATGGTAAAAGATTATAGCTTTGTATTTGCCTCATCTGTTCAACAGTCAGCAAGAAAAGATATTAATGAAGAAAAAGGTGAAGAGTTTTATGATGTTGTTATTGTTGATGAAGCAGCAAGAGTCCCTCCAATGGATCTGTTTATTCCTATTGTTAAGGGTAAAAAAATTATTTTAGTTGGTGACCATAGACAACTTCCTCATTTAGTTGATGATAAAATAGTCGAAGAGATTACAAGTGAAAACAATATTGAAGAGGAATTGATTAAAACAAGTATATTTGAATATTTAATAAATAGAACAAAGACACTTCAAAATACAGATGGAATAAATAGAGTAATTACTCTTAATAATCAGTATAGAACCAACCCTGTGATGGGGAAATTTATTAGCCAAAATTTTTATGAAAAATATGGTGAAAATTTCAATTCTCCTCTTGGAAAAGAAAACTTTAAACATAATTTAGAAGGAATAGAGAATTTACCTTGTGTATGGATAGATATTCCAAACAAATTTTGTAATGAGGAAAAAGATGAAAAAAGAAGCACATATAGAAAGTGCGAAGCAATAGAAATTGTCACATATTTAAAAAAGTGGATATTATCAGATGCTGGTAAGGATTTGAGTTATGGTGTAATATCATTTTATAAAGCACAAGTTAATTTGATAAAAAAACTTATTAAAAATGAATTACCTCAATATGCAAATGAAATTAGGGTAGGAAGTGTAGATGCTTTTCAAGGTATGGAATTTGATGTAGTATTTTTATCAGCTACAAGAAGTAAAGAAATAAATAGTATGAATACCTCCTCAGTTAGAGGATTATTTGGATTTTTAGTTTCTAAAAATAGACTTAATGTTGCTATGAGCAGACAAAAAAAAGTTTTAATTGGTGTAGGGGATAAAAAATATTTTATTTCACCAAAAGCGAAAGAGTATGTTCCTGAAATTGGTGAATTTATCTCTTTATGTGAAAAAGAAGGCAAAATATTATGAATAAAATCATAAGTATTGACGAAAAAACATCTATTGATAATGTCTTAAAAAGAGATATTTTAATACCAGTAAAAGTTTATAAAGTTCCAATAATTATTAAGAAAGATTATGAATTAAATTTTTTAGAAAAAACAATTTTAGATTTAAAAAATGTTGATAACAGTTTGGAGCAAAAAGATATTGTAAATTTATTAGGACTTAATAGCAAAGAGGATTTAGTAAAATTTGTGTTGAATAAAATTGAAGAAGAAAATTTAATTCAAAATAATCAAAAAGAGGATAAAGAGGACGAAGTTAAAATATATTGGTTTTACCAAGAACTAATAACTGGTAAATTACTACCTATCATTTCACAAGAAATAACAGATTTTTGTCATACCAAAGAAGAAAAATGGAGTAATATAGAAGATGTTAAAAATATAAAATTTGAAAAGAATAGTAAAAATATTTCTGCTAAAAGTTTCAGATATGAAAATTATCCAAATCCAACAAAAGATGAGTTTATAAAAACAATTATAATTAACAATCAATATATTGCAAATTCTAAGTATCTAACAAAAATAAGATATAAACAATTATCAAATTTCAATACTTTTGATAGTGAAACGATGTATCTACACACAAGATTATTTATTCCACAAGACAATAGGAATATTATATTAATTACAGATGGATTAGACGGTGATTTTTCTAATTATTTAATTAAAATAATTGAAGACAATTTTAGTGATTTTATGAGTAATTTAAAATCTAGATCTAAAATTGATATAGATCACAAGAGTAAACAAAATATTCAAATTCCTTTTGATGGTAAAATAGAAAATTTTAGAGAGATAAAACATCTTATTGTAAAGATAGAAACAGATTTACAAAAATATGAAGTTTCTATAAGTGCAGATGAAAAGATAAGATATAAAAAAGAGATACTAAAAAATTTATTTGATGCTATTGAAAAATCTTTTGAAAAATTATCTAAAAATTTACAATGCTCAACTTTGATTAATAGAGAACGTATAATAAATTTAGCGAAAGAAAAAAGTTTTAAAGTTAAAGGAAAAATGAATATATTTGGAGTATCTAATAAAAATAATATTCAAAAGTTTATAGCATTGGCTATATTTCATAATTGTGAAGAGATTCAAAGATTAGATAAAAATAGTTTTATTTTTTTAGATAATCTTTTAAAAATAAGGAATGATTTAAAACATTCAACTCCTATAGATGTAAATAGTATCAATATAAATGATTTTATTCATAAATCATATGGTATTATATCTTTGATTCTAAGGATAAGACAAAAAGCAATTAAAAAAGATGATATTAAGGATGAGGATATAGTTGATAATGAAAAAGAATTGTATTTTAATGCAGCAAATGATATAGATGAATATTTTCTTACTATAAAAAACAAAATAGATAATCATTTAAAAGAGCAAATTGCCCAAATAAAATTTATAGTAGATGAGCTACCATTTTCACAGGATAGTATTAAACAAGCAATAAATGAAATTTACTCTACTTTTGAATATATCTTTAAAGATATTGAAAAAATTGATAAAAAGAAAGTATTTGAAAAATATTCAAACTTACCTATAGAATTACAAACAGTAAAAATCAATAAGTCGCTTGGTACTTACTATTTGAATTATATATTTCATTTTGGGAATAGACAAGATTTGACAAATTTTATTGTTAAAATCATAAAGTTAAGAGGGCATGGCAATCAGAATATTACTCATTTTTCAGTATCGAAAGAAGAGTTGAAAGATATCAAGAGTAAAACTTTTGAGTATATTAAACATATAATGGAGGGAAAATAAAATGACAAATACAGAAAGAATCAAAAATATAGGATTATCACTAGATGAGATTACAAAATTTCTAAATCAAAATGATGTTCAATTAGATATTGACAAGCTATCAGAAATAGAATTTTTCAATATTATACATCGATATATAGAAGCCAAAAAAGAACAAGTTATTAAATTGAGGAATGATTTAAGAGAAGAAAAGCAGGATTGGAAAAATAATATTGAGGAACAACAAAAAGAAGAATGGTTGAAGTTTAATGAAAAACTTGAAGAGGAAGAGAAAAAACTACAACAACAAAAGATAGATTTAGAGCAAGAATTAAAAAATAAAAGAAATAATTTTTTACAAAAATTACAACAAGAAGAGATAGAACATAAAGCAAAATTAGCAAAAGAAAAAGATGACTTCTTGAAAAAAGCGAAAGAAGAATTCGAAAGTTATATCCAAAATAAGCAAAAAGAATTGGCTCAAAAAGAACAGGAATTAGAAAATAAAGAGATAGAAATAAATAATAAAAAAGAACTCTTAGAACAAAAAGAGAAGACTTTCGACGAACAAAAACAAAGAGAACTAAATAGTTTGCAAGAACAATTAAATGAGAAAGAGATACAATTTGAATATTCTTTAAAAGAAAAAGAATTAAAACTTATCGATGAAGCAAAAGAAAAAGCTGATAAACTTTATAAAGAAAGAGAAGAAGCATTATCAAAGAAAGAGCAAGATTTAAATAATTTAAATATTGAGCTACAGGCATTAAGGAGTGAAATTGCTATTAAAGAAAGGGAAATTTCTTTTGAAAAAAATAATATTTCAAATAAAGTTGATGAACTTATAAAATCTAAAATTAATAGTTATGAAAAAACAATAGAACTGTTAGAAGATGAAGTTGAAAGATTAAGAGAAGAAAAAGATGAGTATTTTTCAGAACTTAATGACTATAAAGATAATCAAGATAGAGAACTACTTTTAGAGCTAAGTGAGAAAAAAGAAGAATTAAAAAGTTTGAAAACTAAAATAGAATCAATAAAAGAAGAAAAAAATTCTCAAATAGAAAAAAATGAAATATTAATAAAAGATCTCCAAGAAAATTTAATATCTCTTGAAAATGAAAATAAATCTTTTAGAATACAAATAGAAAGTGTTGAGAGATTAAATAGTAAAATACGAATTAAAAATGAACAATTAAAAGAGATAGATTTACTTAAAGGAGAAAATGAACACCTTAGAAAAAAACTTGAGTCAATTTATTCAACTGATCAAGAAAAAGAAAAAAGAGTTAAAGATATTGAAAATAGCCCATACAAAATAGAAACACTAGATAAAAAATTAGATATTAAAGATGAAGTTGAATATCTAAATAATATAGATAGATATATGAAAGAGTATGGTGTCCAATATCCAAAAAGATTACTTTATGCTTTCCATACGGCATTAAAAAGCACAGATTACTCACCGTTAACTGTATTATCGGGAGTAAGTGGAACTGGTAAATCAGAGTTGCCTAAGCTATATTCGTATTTTGGTGGTTTTAATTTCTTGGCAGAAGCAGTTCAGCCTACATGGGATTCTTCAGAATCAATGATAGGTTTTTATAATATGATGGATAATAAGTTTGATGCTACAAATATTTTAAGATTTTTAATTCAAACTTCAAAAAGTCATATAGATGATCATTATCAGTATGGACTAAAAGAAAGTATGAATATGATTTTATTAGATGAGATGAATTTAGCTCACATAGAACTCTATTTTGCAGAATTTTTAAGTAAATTTGAACTTAGAAGAGGAAGTCCTAATGTAATGCTTGATATAAAATTAGGCACTGGTGCTAAAATGAATTATCAAATACCTCTCGATACAAATTTATTATGGGTTGGGACAATAAATGAAGATGAAACAACAAAATCACTTTCTGATAAAGTACTTGATAGAGCTTTTTCTATCAATTTCCCTAGACCAGAAAAACTATTAAGTAGAGGGAAATTAAAAAAATTAGATGAAATAAAAGAGTTTGAATATCTTGATAGAAAAATATGGAATAGTTGGATTCAAAGAGAATCAATTTTCACAGAAGATAAAAAAGAGATAATAAACAGATACAGAAATATTGCCGATGAAATTAATGCAAAATTAAAAACTACAGGAAGAGCAATAGGACATAGGGTATGGCAATCAATTGAGTTTTATATAAATAATCACCCTGAAGTGATACATAACAAAAATGATTTAGATATGCTTGATAAAAAAACTAAAACTGCCTTTGAAGAGCAATTAGTTCAGAAGATAATACCAAAACTTAGAGGTATAGAAACACATGATAAAGAAAAAGATGTTCTTGTAAGTATAAAAGATATTTTAAATCAAAATGAATTTACTATAACAGAAGATTTTGAGCTTGCTATGGATAATCCTTATGGTCAATTTATTTGGAGTAGTGCCAATTATTTAAAAGAAGAGTAATATGAAATTTTTAAAGTTATATGAAGAAGAAAATAGAGATCTTTTATACTCTTTAAGTTGGTTAAATAAAAATATAGGTTTTGATAAAAGCGTAGGGAGTTTTAACAATATTGATTTATTTTCATTTTTAGAAAATGTTAGCTTGTTTGATTATGAAAAAGATATTTTTTACGATGATATATATTATATAATTGAATACACTAAAGATAGTATATTACATATTATAAATAATATCAATAGAGAAATAAAAAGAGCGCATAAAATTATTCCTATTTCACAGGCAAAAGAGTTTGATAGTAAAACTGCTTTATGGATTAGCAAACAAAGTGGAATTACAATTAAAGATAAATTAAAAAACAATAGAATAAAAGCTGTTAAAAGATATAGTAATATAGATACTTATGAAAACAGAATATTTAAAAATTTTTTAAAAAAATTAATTTTAATAGAAGAAAAAAGAGAAAAGATTCAAAGGAACGATTATTTAATAAGTAAAATTAGACAATGGCTTAGAAGTGATGATGCTAAGAGCATAAATGAGTATGGAAATATTGTTTATAATAATATACTTCTTCATCATCCTTATTATAGTAAGATTTTTAAAAGCTATAAATGGCTAAACAGATTAGATGAAAAAATAGATAAATATATAGAACTGTTTCAGCAAAAACAACAAATTATTACTATATTAAAATTTGACATACTCTCTAAGTTGCAATTTAAAACAGATAAGTTGATTTTACCAAGTAATATTGAAATAAATAGAGATAAATTTGATATAAAATTTAATAAAAATTGGTTAGTTAAAAATATAGATTTGGAACAAAATGTATTTAAATTAAACCTAAAAGTAAAATCAATAGGAGAAATAAATTTTTTAAATATTCAAAATATGAGTAAAAAAATTGAAAATAATTTTAATTTTAGGTTTAATTTAAATAGATTGTTTAGTATAAATTTAGAAGATAATAATATATTTATTGATTTATTTAGATTATTCCCAGTTGCTTTTGCTGATAATCGTATTATACAATTCCCAATTACACTAAAACAGAAAATCAATAATAATATAGTAAATGCCAATAACACAAAAATTATAGATTTAAATAATGAATTTTATACACTTCCTGAAATATTTAAAACTTATGATATAAAAATTTTAAAGTATTTTATAAAAGATTTAGAAAGATATTTTAAAGATAAGCGATTAAGTTATATTATTCCAGATTATGTGAATATTTTTGATTTTTCTAAAGTAAAAAAAACAATTAATAGTTATTTTTCTAAAAATAAAGTTGTTCCAAAAAGTGTATTAGCAGGACTTAAGTATATCTTCGATAACAAAGTTTCAGTAAATGATACACTAATTTATATTCAGAAAGATTTTAATAATGTTCTTTACATAACTCCACTACTAGTCAAATATGATGAAACATTAAACAGTATAACAAATGGTTTGTATTTAGAGAAGCACCCAAGCAAAAAATTAAAAGAAGAAGATGACCTTCTTCAAGAATTGAACCAATATTTTAATCCACAAGTGTCCCGAAAAATATTATCAAAATGTTTACAAAATGGTATAAAAAATATAAAAGAAAAACAAATAGCTTTTTATCTTAACGATGAAATAATTTATTTAAAAAATGTCAAAAATTTATCTAATAGAAAAGATTTTTCAAGAATCAAAACTATAAAAGAACTTTTTCCTTCAAAAAAATTGTTTCAACAAAAAGCTATCGAAATAAATGATACTAATGAAGAAAATTTAAAACAGTATCAAAAACTAATTGATTATGAAGCAAAAGGATATATTTTATGGAAAGAGCATCTCCCAAAACTTACTATGGGCGATATGCCAATGGAAGGATATTTTGGAGAATTTATTTTAGTCGATGATGATAGTGAAGTAATAAATGGAGAAATAGAAGTTAGAGAACATTTTATTATACCAGCTAATGCAAAAGAGTTATCTTTCCCACTTATTTTTGGAGATGAAAATATTAATTACGAAGCTTATATCACTTCTAATAATTTACCTTTAAAAGAACCTGTTGAATGTCAATTACAGTTAAAATACAATTATGAAGCTGAAACTCCTTATAAACTTACTTTTATTGCTTTGAATAATGATATAAAACCGTTAAAAGTCACATGGAGAGAAATACAAGACAAAGAATATAATGAGCTACCAATCCCAAGTTATCCTCCTAAGAAAAGCTGGGATGAATTAGTTAGATTTAAAAATAAAAATAACGAAGAAATAAACTTGTTAGAATGGGTTTCAAAAGATTTTAAAAGGATTATCGAAATAAATAACTATCTTCAGAATGATGATAGAGAAGAAGCTGTTTTAAGTAATTTTTGGGAAAAAGATTCAAATGGGAAAGAGTTTCAAGAAATAGATACAAATTTTGGAACCATTAGAATATATAAAAATAGACACATAGAGAAAGCAAATAAAATTACATTCATTATTGAACAAAGAGGTAGATATTATAGACCAATTAATATTGTTTCAGATCAAGAGCATATGAATTTAATAAAGAGTATCAGATTTCCACTTTATACTATATGGAAAGATGGAAATAGTTTAAATGATTTAAATGTACCAAATGAGTTTAGAAGTATAGCATATGAAGCAATAGGATCATCAATTGAACTATTAGAAAATGCTAAAACAGATCCAAACCTAAAAAAAGAACTTTTTCTTTTTTTAAGTATTATTAACAAAGATGCACCAAAAGATATTTTGAAAACATATATAAAATTTATACAAGAAAATAATAATGAAAAAATCAAAGAATTTAGACAAATTATACCATATAGCATTTCCTGCCTTGATACTGAATTCCAGAAAAAATTATTTAATGAAATTTTAAAATTATTAATTCGCAATGATGAAAAAATTTATTCAAATAGTCTAAAAATGCTTGGTATCATATTGTGGAGATGTGAAAATGTATTGTTTAAGATTGATAGAAAATATATTGATTTAATTCTAAATAGACTATTAAATAGTTTAATTATAAAAATTAAGTCAGATAGAGAATTGATCAAAAATAAATCAATTAAATCTTCTGTTATTAATAGATTAGAACTACTTTTAGCTATATTAAGATATCGAGCTTATGAACAAATTTTAAAGCCAGAAGAAAACATAACAAAAGAATATATTAAAATTATAGATATAATTTCTAAAAAAGTTATTAAAAATAAGCTTAAATTTAAATCAAGAATCCAATTAAATTTAGTAAAACCTAATAATTTTAGTCATACACCTGATTTGCTATATGCATTAAGAATATATTTATCAGGAAATTCGGATTTAACAAATAACATTCAAATTCTTGGAGTTAGTGATGATTAGAAAAACTGCTATAATAAATCGAGCGGTTCCTGGTAGCGGAAAAACAACTATTACAAATTGTATTGTTGACACATTAAAAAAGAACAATTTGTCAGTTTCTATTCACTCAACAGATGAGTATTTTATGGTTGGCAATAGATATATATTTGATATAGAACAACTTGGACAATATCATAAATATAATATACAGGAATTTGAAGCAAGTTTGCAAAACAACATTGATGTGGTTATCTGTGATAATACAAATATAGCTCCTTGGCAAACAGAACCATATACAGAATTAGCAAGAGCTTATGATTATCAGATAGTTTTGATTACTTTGGATCCAAGAAAACTTGAAAAACATGTTGAATCTCAAAAAATAACTCCTCAAAAACCTGATGCTCATAGTGTAGAAAAATCCATCTTAAAAAGAATGATAGAAGAATATCATCAATTTGATGATTTATTAAATCCTAGAATTATTATTGACCCTCAAAAGCATATACATTATAAGTGGAGTGATGATATGCTTACTAAACTAAATGTTGGCATAGCTAAATATTTTGATACTGATTATATAATTAGGATATTACCAAATGAATATAAAGATATTCAAAAAAACATCGGAAACAAAATTCAAAATTTGATAAAGACTACACAATGAAAAAAATATTAGTTACTTGGTATGGAATTACAGATTTGCGTACATCATTAAATATAGAATATTCAAAAGGACCAATTTTAAGTGCTTTATTATCTGATAATTATACGGATATATTGATCTTAGGATATACAAGCAATGAAAAAAATATATCCTCTACAGATACAGATATGTTTAAATCTGAAATAAAAATTGCACAAGAAAATTTTTCTCAAAATAAACAAAATGATGTGCGGGCTTTTATCAACAAATATGCCAATACAGATATAGCTCACGATCATTTTATTGATTGGATCAAAAAAGAGTTGCAGAACAATGACAGAAAAACTAAAGTTACATTTTTCCCTGTGAAGCTAACGCATCTTAATGATACAGAAGGTATCTATGATATAGCCGTTCAAGCTCTTGATGTTATTGCAAACTGGAATGTTGATAAAGAAGTGTATTTTTATCTTAGCCCAGGAACCCCCGTGATGGCATTTGTTTGGGCATTTGTAGCATTGAGACATCCAAATTTAAAGAAAAAATTATTGGTATCTCCTATAATCAACCAGCCTCCCGAAGCAATATCTTTACCAAGTGAATGGCTTGAATGGCACAGTAAAATAATTAATGAGAATGGAGAGCATATTGAACAATATGATATGATTTTTCATCTATTTGGTGAACAAAGAATGCCAAGCTTGTTAGGAACATATCAATTTGAATCAAAAAAGCATATTTTTGTCAACTCTAAACAATATCCAGCCTCAATAATGAAAAAGTTTTTAGGTAATGCAGAATTTTCAGAAATATCTGTAGATCCATTTGATCCATCTGATGTAAAAGAAAAGATTCTAACTTATATAAAAAACTATCCACAATCTGTAAAAATTGGATTTAACTTAACAGGCGGCACAAAATTGATGTATGCAGGGGCTTTATCTGCTTGTAAAAAAATAAACGCTACTCCATTTTATTTTGATATAAACAATGATCGACTGATTTTCTTGAATGATTTTAAAACTCAAGAAGTTAAACCTATAACTTCAGTTGAAACTTTTATAACATTAAATAGTGACAATTTATATATATTAAAAAAAGGAAACTGGGAAGATATTCCAAATATTAATATAGAAGGTAGAAACAATTTAACAAAAGCACTTTGGGAAAATCGTGCAAAAATAGCTAAGTTATATAAACAAATGATACCTTTTGTAAAAAATAGAGAAAAATTTTCTATTCAAAATAAATACATTTCTATTAATTTTTTTTCCAGTGGAGATGTAAATATAACTATAAATAATAGATTTTTTTCATTTTATAATTGGAAAGATTTTCCAGTTTATATTACAGGAGGTTGGTTTGAAGAGTATTTATATTTACAATTAAAACCACTTGAAGAAAGGGGTAAAATTTTTGATTTAAGAATTGGATTAGAGATTGGATTTAAAGACAAATTAGACAAAAATGATTCTTTTGGATTTGAAAAATTAAAAAACATTTTTGGGGATGCTTATCAAGAATTAGATATTACTTTTACAGACGGTAAAAAACTTTATATTATTGAATGTAAGGCAGGGAATGTCAAAAGTGATCATATAATGAAACTACAAAATATAACTAAATATTTTGGCGGACTTAAAGGACAAGGGATTTTAGCAACTTGTTTCCCTTTGAATAATAAAATAATCAAAAAGAAAATTAAAGATTCTAAAAACATAAAGCTTGCTTCAGAACAATCACTGTTTAAAGAATTAATAAAAAAAATAGCGGCGAGCAATGAAGATTAGAGGTTTTAGATTATTTAGATAGCTGGGACTATAATTCATTCATTTGCACCATAGCAAACAACATTTATTTTATTATTTATCAGATTACGCAAAGATAAAAGCCCATTATTTTCAATTGATTGGATATTGCTCATATCTATAAAATGCCAAATTGATCTAACACCATAATGTTCCAAAGTCGCTTGAATACTCACAATATCCTCCTTGAAGTTTTATGGAAGAATTGTATTAACTTTTATAGACATATTTTGTCTATTATTAATTTAACCATTTTTATTTTTTAGTTTTATAATATTTTTTAAATATCATCAAAAAACTTTGTTATTACTTTTTAGTAGAAATAAAAAATGATATAAATTTAGTAGCATAAAAATACAAACCAAAACTTCATCATTAATCTATATATAATCTTAAAAACTATACAATATTGTATGGGAAATAGAAATAATCCCTATTTTTATAACAATAAGGAAATATCTTGAATGTAACTATTGAAAAAACTCTGCAAAAATATCCTCTTGTTGATTATGCAACTATTAAAAACTTACTTTCAAAGAATGGTTACAAGTATATCAATGATAAGATAAAATACATGAAAAAACAAGGACTTTTAACATCTCTAAAAAAAGGACTCTATATCTATAACTCTCCTTATGTAGAAACTCTTGTGTCTAAAGAGATTATAGCAAATAACTTACTTGGACCTTCATACATTTCTTATGAATATGCCCTTAGTTACTATAACCTTATACCTGAGAGAGTAGAAGAGATAACATCTGCAACAACCAAAAGAAGTAAAAGTTTTTCTACATCCTATGGTGTATTTAGCTACCGACATATTAATAAAAAGCTTTTTGCATTAGGAGTAAAAATAGTATCATCAAAACAGGGTAATTTTATGATAGCTTCAAAAGAAAAAGCATTATGTGATAAAGTATTTGCCACAAATGGTGTAAGAGTAGCTTCTAAAAAAGTAATGCAGGTATTAATAGAAGAAGATTTAAGGATCGATACTGATGAATTAGGAGATATTGATTTAGATATTGTCAAACAATATGCTCTAATCTCAAAATCAAGAAGAGTAGAATTTTTATACAAAGTGCTAAAGGATGATATACTCAAATGAATATAATAGAACAAATGCTTTTAAAATATGAGATAAAAAGTGAAGATGAGTTAATCAATGCCCTCAAAGAAATCTTTCAAGAGATAACACTTTTAGGATTGTATCGTGGTGGATTTTTTCAAAAAGCTGCTTTTTATGGTGGCACGGCACTGCGGATCATATATGGGTTAGATAGATTTTCAGAAGATCTTGACTTTTCTCTTTTAAAAAAAGATCCAACATTTAATATAGACGATTATTTTTCTTATATCATAGATGAGTTTGAATCACTTGGCATTAAAATGACACTCACTAAAAAGTCAAAATCCCAAAAAAGCAATATAGAATCTGCTTTTTTGAAAAATAACACCTCCATATATACTTTAAATATAAAAGCAGACAATCTTTCCAACATATTAGATGGCATACATAGCGGTAAAAAGATCAAAATCAAGCTTGAAATCGATATAAATCCACCTTTAAAGTTTCAAACCCAAGTACATACACTGCTTATGCCAATGACATTTAATGTTATAGCTATGACATTACCAAGCCTATATGCTGGAAAACTACATGCACTATTGTTTAGAAATTGGAAAACAAGAGTTAAAGGAAGAGATTGGTTTGATTTTGAATGGTATGTAAAAAGAGGAGTGAAGGTAAATTTGGAGCATCTTCAAGAAAGAATGATTGAAAGTGGAGATATTGATAGAAATGATCTGTTAACTAAAGAAAAATTAAAAGCATTATTAAAAGATAAGATAGATACTTTAGATATACAAAAAGCTAAGCAAG